>JAABUP010003144.1_pt1 | contig 29744 bp, 42 predicted proteins | sample 5559201 | NCBI WGS metagenome assembly JAABUP01 (sample SAMN10711887, study PRJNA513373) | rock metagenome | isolation source: Antarctica rocks | place: Antarctica | reverse complement strand
ACTGAACTGTTTCATCGTCAGTCGCGCAGATGGCCACAAATTGCTGGAAACCATGTTGATGCAATCTACGATAGCATCGTGACCTTTGTTGAACAAGCCATGGCCCATCTCAAAGTGGAAGATTACGTGCATTCCGAAATTTATGATGGCATGAACACACAAAGCTACCGGACAATAAAGCGTGTGCAACTCCGTTTGTGAGCTAAGCCGCCGCCCAATCAAGAAACAGGACTGATATCACGTGACTCCTGATTCATCCAAACCATCGTTCCATCTCTGAAGCGTCCATATCCACGCACCTTGCTAACATCCACGATTTCTCCCGCCAGCATTACGAACGTCGACCTTACCTTCCTATTCTTGTCAGGCGTGGAGCATGCGTTCCACGGCATAAAGCCGTCGCTGAGCACCGCGAGACGATGCCAAACAATCTGCGCAAACGGAAGCCTTCGCTCCCTTCACCGCCTTCGAGCGGGCCTTTGCGCAAGGCATGATCGCAATGCTCTCGAACTTGGTGTGTACACCCAACTGATCAGCACACAAGAGAATAAGCCAGAGATCTCGCTATCAGAAGGCGCCCCCCCGGGACTCCACAAGAGAACAGAAATCTCACCTGCACAACTCTCACCATATCAAGCCTTCTACCGGGAAGAAGCGTAGGCGCAAAGCTGACGAGCAAGCCTCGGAACAGTCACAAGAGCCCTGCCGCAAGCGTAACAAAGAAGGGTCCGAAAGAGGGCAGCAGCAGGATTCAAATTGCCACAAGGAAGGCGCAGAAGAGCAAGACCCCATTCAGTGCTGGGCCAGGACTGGGGAGTGGCCGGAGTCCTTTGAGCAAATGAGCAAATCCGAGAGCGATGGATCAAATAAAAGGCGTCGGTCTAGCACTCGGAGTTATCCGAGCCGAGCAAGAGTTGGAAGCGCTCCGCCCGTCCATTCGGCCGCGTATGAGGAAGAACTGCAACGCTACGGTATAGTGTTCGATGATTTGACCACCAAAGACTTGTTGACTGACGAGAGTAAAGACTTGTGCCAAGCTTTATTGGGTCTGGACGAGCCCGCTCCGGCCTATAACTCGTGCTCCGAGAAAATGTATATTGAGATTTTCCAACGAGCGAGCAAGTGCAATGAAGAAAGGGTTCGCCGCGATCTAACCCCTCACATTGTGCCTTCAGCAGAGCTCTTGTACCTGGTTGACGGAGAGACCACTTTAGAAAACGTCCGGGAGGAAATGTCTGGAGATTGGACAAAGTGCAGTCTGCTCGGCGGTACTCAGCCAAGGCCCGACTATGCGTACGGCTGTCATCCGCAACTTTTACTGGAGTCGAGCGTGCCAAAATGGAAAACTACACGAATATCAACAACCCCACCAAGTTCACGGAATCCATGTAATTCCCGTTCCTCTTGTGCGAGGCAAAATGCGGAAAGAAGAACGTTAGTGACGCGGACCGAAAAAACGTTCACAGCGCCAGCATCGCCGTCAATGCGATCATTCAGCTGTGCCGAACTGCCGGAGAAGATAGCGCTCAAAGAAGGATTCCAGGCTCGTAGAAGCCTTCATGCCTCAGGCAGGATACTCTCCGTCGCAAGACTCGCGACAAGCATCTCGGAGCAGAGCCACTCCCCGCTGCATGTAACGTACTGGATGGCTTACCGACGCATCATTCCTGGTGAGCTAAGTACGAAACGGTCTCGAGGACGCAAGGACGAGACTATCGCTTTCGTCATCACTTGATCTACTCTCAATTACCTCCTCATCTTCACTGTCTAGCTTTCCGCTTTGTAGCATTTTGTGGCGTGGCCTACGGACCTTTCTGTTACTTGTTTGCAGTTCCGCTTCCCTCGCAAAGTCAAGGAGTTCTTGAATGCTGAAGACGTATCTGTCCCTCAGAGATACTCTCTTTCCAGTCTTGCGTTGTTTGCGGGCTGACAATGCTGTAACCGCATCGATCCACCTCTTAATCGCATCCGCGTTTATCGCGCTGTACCGTGCGATTTCAATCTCGCGCGTCCAGGCGCCTTGGATCCGTGGGTAGCGTTATGCGAAAGCGATCAAGCCAACGCTTCCCCATCGGGCGCTGAGACGGTAGTGATGTCGCATCGGCTTTGAGTTGATGGCGCTAGTCTCGAATCTGTTTGGCCATGTCAATCACGAGCGCAGATGATGCAGGATAACCTGTCGTCATCGGATGCGTGATCCATCTCGCCAAGACCCCTGAATTCCGCTTCGGAGAGGACCTGGCGGTGTCCATGCGCGCGAGGTCGCGACACGCGTCTGTTTAGTCGATGGCGAAGAGAGGCTTCGGGAATGCGAAAAGAATGAGCAATTGCGCGAACAGAGACATGATGATGATGATTCTGATTCAGGCTATGCACGGTATTCCATATGAGCCATTCCTGAAGCGCTGCCTTGCATTAGAACAAAAAATTGCCTTTACCTCATGTGCCGAGAGATTAGCCAACATCTCATGTGGCCTTTACGTCCGATGAATGGGAAAGTCTGCCAGTCTGATGAAGAAGACGGAAAGAGACCTTGACGACCTTCAGATTCGGTTTCCACCTTTCGCGTGGGCCATCTACCAGCTTGCCCGTGTGTACGTCCCTGAAACCGCTCCAACCTCCTAGCGGATACGAAGCGTCTCCCCACCTGTCGCCCACCGTTTCTCGCAATCTCTCGCAAGCATCAGCCCACCGCTAGCAGTGTAACAGCACGTGTAGCACCGTCTCATCACCGCATCCGCACTCGCACGCCGGACTGTCTGCGAGATTCTTCCTGAAGAGACAGGCGTTCAACCCGCAGTGCTCCGTCCGCGCTTGCACCAAGATCGAGGCCTCGTCCGAGCTCAAGGCCCCGTATAAACGGAGCGAAGGCTTACGGACCAGACACGATCCACCTTCCAAGTGTAATAGCTCACTCGGACATCGCCTTCGTTCACGTGAAGTAGTGTAGAACGCTCGCGATCGATCAGATGCAGCAACCCGGACAGCTCTCGTACCCTCTCGGACGGTCGCGCAAGAGCTGGAGCACAAGTGGAACCCTATCGAAGACATCATCTTCACGGACGAGGAATCGACCGCCAAGCTGTCGCAGTAGGTCTGCATATTTGCTTGCACACTCGGCCACCTATGACGCGGTTTGGGTCTCTCAGTTCAAGTCTGCACTCCAACGTAACTCCTTTGCTGAGAATTCATCCTCCAGATTTGACACTCATGAACGCGACGGCGATGGAGGTGTACCTACCCCAAGCGAACGGCTGATTGCCATACTTCCTCCCATATGCTAAGCATATAACATGTGCCCGTCACACCTCATTAGCACTGCTGGGCTGACAGTGGTATTGATATAGATCAGCATCTCAGCCTTTATCCACTCCGTTTTCTGCTATCTCACTCCGCCCTCGGCATCACTGCGACAATTCTCCGGTCCCGCAGCACCGCCACCAAACAATCTTCTGGCGCCCTTATACGGTGTGGAGAATACGTATGCAGTCTCGGTACGGGCTGATGCGGCATCCAATAGTGATGATAGACGACTACACAGTCTTGCGATTTGGCCTGTTGTGGGTGTGCTTGCACTTTATGTTGGCGGCGGGCGCATGAAGTCAGGATTCCGGGAGTTGTGGAAGGATGAGCCAGAGATCCGGTGCAACCCTAACCCTAGAGTGAACGTGAGTATGGAACGTCAGCAATGCGTCCACGCGTAGGGAATTTGGCATGCACCCTGCCCGCTTTTGCACAGTTGTATGTTCGCACGGCGCACGCTGCATGAGTCCCCCGACAGAACGACCAACATTGCGTGATGTCGGCACAGGTTGCAACAAGCTTTCACAACGGGATTGGCGAGACACTAAGCTTGCTTTCCCAGCGTGATTCGCACTCCACACGCGAAGGGATGCAATGATTGACTTTCCAACCACGCCTGCAACCATCCCTTCTCTTTGTTATCGAATACTAGCTGACACAATTGTCCCGGTACCCACTGAGTTCTCATAGCTTGCTCTCTCCCACGACTCGTGCACTTGAACTCATACAGCCCCTCTCAAAGACGCTCGAAATATTATCCCAGCCAAAGGTATACATCTTCAGCAATAGAATACGGTAGCTACCGAGCCGCTTCGCGATCCTTGCTGCCTTGAATGTCTCCCACAACCATGAACGCTTCCTGAGACATTTGACCATGCTGTAAACCTTAGCGCTGACGCTTCGAAGGCTCCTCATCTTCTGGAGACGGCTCATCGATTGACGTGTTCGATTCAAATGAAGCACCCTCAGTCTTTGAGGAGACGGGTCTCCGGCTTGCAGTGCCGCTGGAGGGTGTGGCAACGGGTGGCAGCCTCCGCGCAGTAGCATTTGCGCAAGCGATGAAGCGATCGCGTTGCTCTTTACTAAGATCTCTGCAGTTCACCCTAGCGGAAGCTCTCTGAAGACCAAGTCTCTCCACTCCGTCGATCTTTTCGCCCGCAGGCACGCTTTCTGGAGTGCGGCTCATCTCCGCCACCTGCTCGACGGGAGTGAGCGAACGTCGCCACGCTTAGGCGCCTCAACCGCGCTCGTCAACGCCGGGCTGGGTGAATGGATCGAGGACATCGGTGGGCCTCTCACAGCGTGCCGATACATCGAGACCGCGAAGCGGTATCTGGCCGACCTCGAGCATGTTTTCTCCCGCGAGGCCAGTTTCGAGTGTAGGGTCGACACGATTTGGAGTGATGCTGCCGACGAACTAGCCACCACCGGCCATGCTCTGTCCAGGATGCTACAGCATGGGACCGGCCTCGAATCGTTAAGATAGCCTTCGGCGAGCACTGTTGGGACCAACACTCTCTTAGACATCTTTGCTACGACGACAGCTCCCGCCCGACAGCCCCACGTCGAGGGAGCATAATGGAGTGGGCTAGAGCGTCCAACAAGTTGTGTCGCGGGCTTGATCCGTCGTAGTCGTTACCCCAACTGCAAAGATTGGAACTATCCATCGTCACGGTGTATGCACGGTCCTTACGCGTGGGTCTGAAGCGTATGGGTTATAATCCCTTAGTGCTATACTAAGGCCTATAGGCAATTTTGCACAAACGGAGGCTCCCGCTCTTTGAGACATTCAACTTCGTCTGTATATTGGCAGGTAAGTCCTCCCCACTGTACCTAGTCGATCAGTAGCGTTAGTCATACTAAGCACCTCTAAGTGGGCTGGTTATAACTGGGTTGTTCCTGATGAAGAGGACGCAAGGACGAGTACAGGACAGTTCGAAAAGTTGGCCGAGAGCACGCTCAGCGATCGTGAGAACGCCTCAATGCTTCTCGGGCGCTTCTGACAGCTTGCTTTGTTCTATTTGCGCGATGACCAATACAGTTCCATACCGATTGAGCAAGCGTTTCAGTCAGCGACCAGCGCGAACGCTCGCATGTTCAGCCTTCAAGCTCCGACATCAAGGCCGCTGTGACGACTACAACTACAAGAGAATCAAACTGTACTTACTAACATTGCCAATTAAACGAACGAGTCAGAAAAGCGGATGTCGGCACAGTTAGTCTATGAGCGCAATGCTGTTGAACATCCATGCTAGAGGTAGCTGGCTAAACGAGAGAGTTGTACCCCAACGTGTCCAATTTTTCCCCCGGTGCTCACACGCACCGTTTCTCAACATACGTTCTTTTGGTACTTTGGCTTCTGGAGTCTTCCCCTCTCCCCAGACCCATTGCCCATTCTGGCGCTGGCCCGGATTGGCGGCCCAGCCAACCCAACAACAGGGTTGTAGTCCTCATAGCTGCACGCCTGCGTGATCGCTACAGATCCGTTGCCCGTCTGCAGTGTTTTATCGTTCCTCTCGATCGTCACTACCGGGTAGGCGTTGTCGATCCCGGCAGGGAACGGAACCATGTTGAGCACGGGACCGCACGCACCCGCCGGGAACGTCCAGTCTCGGTTACTCCCCACTGTCATGGAGATGGTGGAGTCCTTGGTGACTAGTGCCCACGCGAACACGGCATCGGTTGGGTAGGCGGCGTTACGGACGACACCGATGTTGTTGGTGCCGCTGGCGCAGGGGACTTGTTTGGGGTGGATCCGGTACCAGAACACGACTCGGTCTTCTGTGACCTGTAGCATTGCCGGTTAGCAATAGTCCGGACCGGACATGATGAGACCCAGCAGCGAGAAACCGGCATGGAGTTTGCATCAGAGACTTGCCTGCGGAGGGACACCAGTCTTGTACCAGCTAATATAGTACTGCGCCATGACCCGCCAGGCACTGTGGTCCTGACCGTAGACATAGTTGCCAGTCACCCCAAGCTGAAGAGATGTGGGCCCTGTCAAGGCTGGCAAGTCGCGGATATAGTGGGATTCGCCGAAATCGTTCCATGTTATGATCTCGACGATGTCAGGCTGCACTGTTTGGATGGCCTGGTCCCAGCGATGGGGGAACAGAACGTCAGAGTACTCGACCCAGGAGTTGTAGTAGCCATCGTTGAAGTCTTTGAACTGCCAGGGTGAGACGCCTAGATAAGTAAGCAGACAAACACCGGATGGAGGTTAGATAGGGAAAGAGTGGATGTCCAACCCACCCATAATATACGGCCCTGTCCGGCCAGCGTTGCCCAAGGCTGCCTGGAAGTCGACATCGACATCCGCAGTAAGGTTGGTGTACGTGTCTAATGGCCAGGTTTGCCCTTTGAAAAGATCAGTTCATCTCCGTTCTTCATCGAAAGTGCGGCGAGAAGCATACAGTTGAGAAATCCGTCGATTGACGTGTAGTTCCGGAACATGTCCGAGGCCACTGCGTTCGGGTCCTGGTTTTGAGCCGTGGCGGTATACGAAGTGAGTGCTGGCGCTAGTGAGATGTTCACTCCCTGTTTAGTCATGAAGTTCTTCAAGTCTGCAAAGAAGCTGTTGCCGTAGCCTTCTCCGGCGTACGTAGACACAACGACATCGCCGTTCCAAATGTATGCAGCCGGACTAGAGGCATATTTGGAGATCATCGTTGCCATGAAGGTCGTGTTCCAAGGGTAGGTGCAGGAGGCAGGGGTGTAGCTCATGTCGAAGGAGTACATCAGCTTGAAGCCCTGGGCGGCAGCCACGGTGTATGCGTCGTCGATGCGTTGGACATTCCAGTCCTGGTTGTCCGGGCCAGCCCCCGAACAATCGGGTGGAGCCCAGTTGAGTGCTAAAGATCTGTCAGCGTTGTGCTGTTGCATCTCAAGTTGTCAAAGTGGAAAGCAAGCAGCAAGCTGGCAAGTGTCCGGCTTGACGCACCAAAGCCGTCGATGCCGATCGCCTGCGCTGCGACTATATCGGCCTTCCACTCGGTCCGCGAGTAAGAGTATGTATTGGAAATCTAAGAGGTCAGTATATACATGGACTGTAGTCTATGGAGGATAGTTTGAGTGACGGGTACACACCATGAAATGGGCAAAAACGTCGGCTGCAGTGGCAGCACCACAGAACAGAAGCACGAGGAACGAGGAGAGGTATGCCATGATCGCAGCTTTTCCCTCCCGGTTTGTTCGAGAACTTTAGCTGCGCGAAATAATCGTGAATCAGAATGGAAGCAACCTCTATATATACGGTATCTGCTGTTCCCCGAAGCGTGAAGCTCATACGTGTACCCTGCGCCATGTTTGCGTATCACCTAGGCTCGGAGCAAAGAGCTATACCCGCCGGTGAGTGAGGTACCGCTGCAGTACCTCCAACCGTCTCGTGGTCTCCTTGCAAGATCCTGCGTTGTCGATCTGCGGGGAGCCCGACGCCAGAGAAGCATGAGTGCAGTGGGGTCTTGATGTACTTTTGCTCACGCAACAGGACAAGTGCCGCGGTTCTTACACCTACCTGTGTGGAGAATGGTGGCATATCCTTACTCGTCCGGTGGCGTTGTGCGCGGGACAGGAACGTAAACGTCAGTCCGTGGGATTTCATCGAAAGCGTTGTCCCGCTATCCCGCGTCGATGAGCTGCAACTGCGACAGGATTTACACGTTCTCCGAAAACGGATTTTACGCCTCATTCAAAGCTACTGCAAGCAATCCATGCCTTACACAGGGCCGAGTGTGTGTCTCCTCAAGACGAGTTTGGGCGGTGAACACCCATCTTCCCGCATCAGCGAGGAATTTGGTACAACCAAGTTAATATCCCGGCAGTTATGGCAGGGCCTCGCTCACTCAGAAGACCGCTAGGCCAGGCACGATGTAACGCATGGTTCTTAGAGTGGGACATGCGTCATGCAAGAGAGATCTGCGGGGTCTTGAAGCGCGGGGTTACGAATGTCATCGGTGGGGTTGCAGCGCTAAAAGAAGTACGACATTGTTTCCGCACATGGACTTGGCAATCAACTGATGCAGCAGGGTAGGGCGGGCTGTGCAAGTCTGGGATCGGGCTCGCAGGGCAAGTTTGGGAACCAATGACGTGATCTGGGGTGGGGAAGGAGTACAGGACAAGCTTCAATGGTGCCGCGTGTAGGGTACGGACCATGGGTCAGACCACAAGCCAATCGACATAGCCTTCGGAAAGTGAGAAAAGTGGAGATGAAAGGACAGAAGATGTGGGAACGAGACATAAACTGCAATGTCGTGGGCACCTTCGCCTCGACCAAGCAGGAATATTCTGAAGCATAGCATTCCTCAATCGCTCCGGTCGCCCCTCGTCAGGATTCGTCTCGAAGATTTGACTTTCGATGTGCATGTCGGTCTTTTATTCCGCATCGTCTGTCGCGCAGGTTGACACCAGAGACCTTTCCGCGCCATGGCGAGCGAATGGGTGAACCGAGAGAACTGTCCACGTCAAACGCCACATCTGCCTCCGCCGCCTGTGTCTGCTCTGCACGCAGGCAGACGTTCATCGGATATCGCTGACTGCCATTTGATGGCATCCCACAATACACGGCACGCCATTGTTCGGCGGATGGCGTACGCTCACGAGCGAGTCTCTCGGGTGCTCATCTCCTGGAGACCCAGCACTGATGGAAAATACTCCTTGTTGAAGACCGAGTGCAGGCCGTAATGGATCTCGCCGGCCTCGCTCAGGTGCCTTCGATGCTATTCATCGCGCTCTTCATGGGTACAGCCGTGGTGGCCACGAGGGAACTGATCGTAAAGCTTTTCAGCCGTATACGCTAGCGGGGAGATCTCGTCTGAGGTGTCGTTTGAAATACTTCCAGCAGAGTGTTCAGAATGGAAGTCCACCCTTTACTCTATGTCTTCTCCTTCATTTCGGCTGTCGTAATCTACATTGAGCGTCTCCCGACCGAGTAGATTATCACTACCCTGGACTGGAATCGGAGTATGCTGCTGATGCGCTTGATCTCCTTCCAGTGGCATTGTTGGTCGCCGACTACTGCGAGGATCGACGTTCTCACCGGTGGTGTTCACGACGGCTGCTTCTGGCTCGCTACGATCATCCTGAAGGCTATAGTTGACTACTGCACTCTCGGCTCCGGCCTAAGCGCTTGGCAGAGGAGGGGGACTCTGTTGTTGTGAGTTGGCTAAGCCTGCTGATAGCCACTCAGGTCAGCGACACTTCTTGCTTGTATTGAGGGATCATATTGCGACAAGAGCGTCTGGCCGTGTGATTTTGCTGCTTATGGGTCTTGAGGAAATCCAAAGCGGTAGAAAAAGCTCCTCTTTGGTGACAATGGCTCTGGTGGTGGGTTTTGTGTGGGTACGTCTACTTTATCACAAATCGAAGCACTATCATCGATGTTAAGGGTCTCCTGCTGCAGACATGTCTTATGAGCATCTTGGGCTATGGTAAGATCTTGCACTCGAAGAGCAAATCGCGGTAGTGTCGGATCAACAACCTCCCGCGGTGCCTGAGAGAGAGCGATGATTTCCTTCGCCTTGCGCGAGCTGTTGGTAATTAGCCCCTCGGGTAGAGTTTGCGACTCTCTGCCGCTCGCGCCGCCGGCGCTATCGTTCACGGTCAAGTTCGCGACGACGATTCACTTTGTCGTCTGCCCTTTGTGTCGACAATGGTCTGCCCCTCTTCTCAGCCATTCCTTTGACCGTTCAATCGATAGTAGTGGCGCAATGCAATTGTTTTCCATTGAGGCGGTGTGGTGTCACACCTCTTGGTTTCCTCTTTTCCGCGCGGAATTGTCACGCTTGGGCTAGCGCCAAGCCATTCTCAGCGGGAATTGTCACGATCTTGGCACCCGTTTCACTATTACCACAAATTCGACGACATCGACTGTGAGTAACTCGCGCAACAAAGCTCATGTCGAGATGAAAAGTATACTGGTATATAGCGAATAAGCAGGCGTTTCATTCAACACATATATACTGTACTGCTCAATTTCGGCTGTTCGAGTCCAACCGCAGGCGATTTTGCTACCCTGGACTATATCTCCTTCTTCGCTTCCTATGAATATCGACGACGATGTCTTTCTTCTTTGCTTCCTATCAATCCGCTACCGCTATCTCCTTCCCTCCATTTTGCAAATGCCTACCTCTCCGCTCCCTATTAGCTTTGCAACTTTCTTACGTAGAACGGTGGTGCTGGCGACGAAACGGTGGGCCTCGATATCACACCCGGATCTACTCTAATGCTCATTGATCCAATTTCCAACCACCTCGCCATACAACCCTAATATTGCAGCTGCGATTTGACGTAACACCCCCTGGTACCGACACTGCCTACCTTCTCGCGGCCGGAATCGCGGCTGTCCACTGCCACTAACGTCTTCCCATGAATGACACAACGCCTGCGGCGCCCAACAATGACTACACTGCGCAAACTTCTCGAACCGAATGTTTCCTGACGCCTCCCATGCTGCTGCTACCATTCTTCGACCCTCCATCGCGTGCAGGCACTCCTCCACCCTGCTTCGTGTCTTCCCTCCGGGTCCTGCAACCACGCATATGCAGTACCGACCTCCCCATCCTTCCAACTGCTCCTCCATCCGTTCCGTCACCTCGCTTGCGCCGACCCATGCGGAACGCGGCTGGAACACGCATGTGCTGATACTGCCTCTACGCTCGCAACATGCCCGTCTCTCCTGCCCATGCGTGCTCCTCTGCGATACCTCTCTCCTTCCCATGAATGCCCTTCCGCAACATCTGACTCTGCTGCCCATGAATGCCCCTCGGTCATCTCCGGTCTGCTTCCTGCGAATTCTCTGCTGTCATCTCCTCGAACCCTTCCCGGACTGGGCTTCCACGGCGGGCCTACTTTCTCTCCTGCGGTCCGCAATCCCCTGCTCCCGACATCATTCTCTCGCGGAACCACACGGTGCACCCTGGCATACATCACATCGCTCCTCGCCTCCCTCACACCCGACACGACCCGGCCACCTATCCATGTGCCGGGTCAATCGCAGCAATGTGGTCTTCTTCATGGCTGTGTCGCCAACGTGGCGGTGGTACACGCTACACCGCAACACCTCCGCCATACCCTTCGCTTGCTCCACTGTCTTGCAATACACCACGATCTGGCTGGGTGGGGGATATCGGGCTTCCCTCTCCTCGACCAACCGTGACACCTCCGCCTCCTCCTCGCCCCGCGGGTATGCCACCACCCAATATGCGGCATTGTGCCGCGTCGTCGCTTCGCGGAACGGAACGACATCCGCCACGGGGACTCCGATGGCCAGGTAAAAACGGGGGTCCTCGCGGGCGGCAATGTCGCCGTCAAATACAGCACCTGCACCTCCTTCTCCGCCATCTAGCACAACTTCAACACCTCGGGCCGCCAATCCGCGTGGGACTCCAATATGACTTGGCATTCGTCGATGACAATCCAGTCCAAATGCTGCATCGTCCGCTTCTCGTCAATGAACCGCCCAAACGCCTTGGTCACGGCGGACTCGGACTCCACGATTAGAATGCCGGCATGGCACAGCGGTCGTTTGCCGTTCCATTCGACACTCGGGATATGCTCGCGGTCACATCGCTCCTGGAAATCCTGCCGCAACGAAATCGTGGGCACGACGACCACCGTCACCCCATCGTCTGGCGTCGCGGCGACAGGCGACATGAACAACAAACTCTTGCCGCCGCCCGTGCGCATGATGGCCAACACCTGGGGTACCTGGGCGACCATGGCTTCCAATGCGGGTCGCTGGATGGCTCGCAACCTCGCCTCTACGCCATATAACTGAGTCATCGTGGCGTCAATGGCGATGCGCCGGATGCGATCCCATCGCCTCTGTCGGGCCCGCTGCTCCTCCTTCTGGCGCCGTTGCTCCACGGCGGCATCCACGGCATGCTCGATGCATGACGACGCGAACCGCAACATGCGATGCCAATCGATGGTAACGTTCCGGAACTGGGCCTGCTCGGTCATGGTGGCGATGGGGTTGGCGATCAACAACAACCCGTATTTCATCTCTTCAATTCTCGGGCTGTGGCCGGCCTGCCTGGCTCGGACGCTGGCGATGCTGGCGTCGCCGGCGCCGGCTCGAGGGGCCTCGTATATGTCGTCCAACGCCTCCCGGACACTGGGATCGTGGCAAAACCGACACTGGATGGCGGGATATGCTTTCCGCCACATCGCCACCCCAGTCCGCACTCCACTCCGCGCCTCGGTCTCGCAATACATCCGCACACGGTCAGGGTCCCCAAACCCATCCACGTTCCGCGGGGCCGCCTCGACGGTCTGGGGCAGTACCCTACTCAACCAATCCTCCTCCGCGTCGCTCCACGCATCGGGATCTTCGCCCCCCGCCTCTGCCACATCCTCTTCCATTCCTGCAGCTTCTTCCCTCTCTCTTTCCTCGGCCGCGTCCTCTCCCGGTGCCCACTCAGCTTCGGGTCGGGGCTGCCACATCCACGGGCAATAGTCACATTGGCGCCGGGCGATGACCTGCAAAATGGGAGCGAATGGTTCCACCAACCACAAATTATACACCATCACCTCGCCGACCTCGCGGGGCACGTACCGATGGATGATCTTGACCCGCCGGCCCATCTTGTACCCTTTCTGATATCCGGTGACGAACACGACCAGGCCATTGTCAGTGAATACACCGCGCTGGGACTGTGCCTGGGAATCGTTCTCGTGCTGGATGCTGATCAACGCGGTGGCTCGCGCGGGTGCGCCGGCGGACATGTGAAATCAACGCCATCATCTCTTCTTTGAACCGCCAAAGCCGGCGAAAATGTCGCTCCACACCTGCCGGGTCGCACTCCGAGGCCTGGATCTCTTCGATGCTGGATGTCACCAATAGTCGCCGGATACCCTCGTGGTCGAACATGCGCTGCCACATACACTTGGCGCCATCCACTTTAATCGTTCGCGCTTCGTAGCCGGAACGTCTCCTCACTGATTCCAAGCACGGCGAGAAAGTGCAGTACAGCGCTTTTGAATGTGTCTTCTCCGCGGACCTTCTGAAAGATGAACGACTTGTACCAGTCCCGCAGTGCTTTCATTGTAGCATCGTCCTCCCAACCCCGCTCGATGCTTTGCTGCACAGTACGAAGCAGCTCTTTTCTGCCGACCCTGCCACGGATACAGCCGACGAGCATCCTTGAAGAGTCAGTAGTATCTACTACATATACGTATCAACTAGCGATTAACTAGCTAAAGAATTCAAGCGCTTATTATCTTTAATTGTTATAGTCGTAAGCGCTTAGAGAATTTGAGTAGTAAGCCTAGCTAGCGTCTTCCTACGCTATCGCTCAGAATTCAGTCGGTACCAGGTTACAATTGAACACAGCCAACAGTCGATCTACCGTAGATAGCCTGGGCCTCCTCGCGAGTCATTTCTCCGTGCCGAGGTTTCATGGTGGGAATAAATCCAGAGTGACACGGTTGTTTGTTTACGGCCGCCTTTGTTGTTGTTGTTGTTGTTGTTGTTGTTGTTGTTTGCGTCGGGTACTTTGGAATGCAGGTCCCTCTAGCTTTCAAGCGTGAGTACTTGAAGACCCGAGAGAAAGGCCAATTAGCTCATCTGAGTTCCCTCGCTCCGTCGAAATCACGACACACTGCACGTCCCAAGGCTTCAACGTCTGCTCTGAAACCGAATGCAGAGTCGCACCCGCTGGACCTGATTCTGTGTACAGCAAGCCCGGTACTTGCGATGTGTATTATAACCGAGCAAAAGGTGGGATCGATGTTCGCGACGTGGAAGGGGAGGGTTTCCAGCTAAACTGTTCTTTGCAGGACCAAACGTTTGTTGCTTGCTCACAACGAGGGCCGCCAGACCCAAGCCATGTCCTGCCGCTTGAGCTTTTCTCCGATATCCTGGGCTACCTGGAAGCCACATCCTTAGTGAAAGCCTCAGCTATTTCATGGCGGTGGAGGGCACTGTGCCTCTCACCACGCCTCTGGAAGGCGTTGTATTTGCAAGCGGGGTGGAAAGTAACAGACACGCCCGCCAGCAGGATCCCCGGTCATCCCTTGTGCGGCCGACGGTCGCGGCAGGTCATGCTTGAGGGAGTCTCACAGGATGGAGACGTACCCTGGCACTTCCTTTTCTGCCAAAGAACACGTCTCAAGGACAATTGGGACGCGGGCCGCTTCATCCACTTCCGGCTTCCGCATCCGGATCATGCAGCAGAGGGCCACACCGGGCCTGTGTATGCTATCCAGCAGTGTGGCCGGCAATTGGTCAGCGGTGGTTCTGACGGTACGGTCCGAAGGTGGGATCTGGATAGCCAGCGTCTCATTGGAGGCGCACTGTGAGGCCACCACGGACGCGTGTACGCACTGCACTTCGCCGGCGGGAAGGACATCATCGTTTCCGGAAGCAGCTCCGCAGAAGTCTTCGTTTGGAGATTCTCCTCGGGTGAGCTGCTCCAGGCAATACCACACGCCCGCGAAAGTGCTGTTGTTAGCCTGCACTTATCTGGAGGTATCCTTGCTACTGGCTCAATGGACAACCATGTGAAAGTCTGGAAGCGATGCCCGTCTGTCCAAGCAGTTCATTGTTCCGCTGAGTCGAGCCGTTATGGCATGTTCGTTCAAGCATCCACTCTGAAGGGTCATGTGGGGGGTGTTACGGCGGTTTATATCCACGAGGACAACATCGTGTCCAGCTCCGGAGATCTTTGTGTGAAAGTCTGGAGCACGGTAACCGGAGAATGTGTGCGGACCTTCAGCAATCCCGAACACGTCGCTAGCGTCCACGTTGACGGACGGAAGATTAGTAAAGGCGCTCCACACCCTATTCAGATCATCGATCACACTTCTGGCGAGACGGTCGTCACTCTCTGCAAGACAAGTCAAACCTTACGTACGGCTTACGCAAAACTCAACAAGGGGCATTGTGTAGCTCTCGTCTCAGGGTCTCTCGAGGAACAAGTGACAATATGGAAGGAAGACGGAGTCAAGACATGGTCACCGCTGCGACACCTTAGACTGTGCGACGACGTCGAAACCCTAGGTGACACGTCATCGCACGGCCAAGCCTTGGACGGGCTTTACTCCGCGCAACAACAAGGACAACAACGGCAACAACAACAGCAACAGCAACGATGGCCGCTCCAGCATTGGTACCCTCGCAATGTAGCAGAAGTCACGGACGAAATTAGCCCGGAGGTTGACGCTAGGTCGGCGACTAACATCTCTGGGGCTGTCAGTGGGGCCGGGGTTGGCATTGCTCAGTTAGATGGCGTTGAGATCCGCAAAGCGAGGATCTATCATGTTCAACTCGACGAACGGAGGATTACTTCCTGTTCGACCAGACTTGGCATTGTGGGATGGGACTTTGGAAACGGCGACAAAAATATCGAGCTGGCGAGTGGTTTCTTCGCTAACTGCTGAGACACGTGGCCGTCATTCGCGGTCAGGCTGCACTTGACGTGCAATGTGCTTGACAAGCGAAACAAGGAAAGTTTGCTTTTCCGACGGTCTCGTAGGCGTCGCTTGCTACGAGCTGTGTTGGGGCACGGTGTTTCCGTATCCTCCCTCGAGCAGGAAGAGTTTTACGCACAGTCTTAGCAGTCTGGTTACCCGGGTTGCGAGAATCCTGGGCATACAAATAGCTGTATACATAACACTCCATCAGCAGACTGAACGGAGTCATGGGCAGCTTCGACCATCGTTGCATCCGCATACGAGTTTCGTTGTTTTATTTTCTACCACTTTGGTTGAACAGGAACACTGACAACTTGCCGCTTGCGTGAGCGAGCCTTGCTGCAGATGAAATGCTAGCGCGGACGGCTAAGTCCCTCACCACCAATTAAAGCCTTCGGTCTACTGTTACTCGCTCGTCCTTGCGACGCACTCCTCCAGCTCCTGGCGCTCAGTTTCATACGTAGCTCAGAAACCCTTTCGAAACGGTAGTGATAAAGACACACTCTGCCTCAGGTGTTATCGACTTCGCTAAACCGTGTCCATAAAGTCATCTCAACGCGCCTGCTTTGTAAGTTGTTGTCCAGACAAAGTCGTCGCCGCCGTATTGGACTTGAGCCGAGGTGTTCCCGCGCGGGTGACAATGCACGAAGACGCCGAGACCCACGACCCCTCTTCTTTGTACGAACAAGAGATGCACGCAAGGCCACGATTACGCTAAATACCGAAGACTTCCTACCCACAAACATTGCTGTAAGCCGAGGTCCACCGCAGGAAAACCTCCGTCGAGAATGAAAGAGACTAATGCGTAGCAGTATGAAGATCAGCCGGTAAGCAACGTCCGACTTCCACAACCTGTAAGTTTGTAGGACCTTTCACCGTCCTGTGCTCTGCTGACGTCGAAGCAGGGTCGAGCCAGATTGCATCCACAGATCTTGGACCAATGCAAGACTGGAAAGTCTGCAGCGAACGATTAGAGCTAAGCAAAGAGAGGATGGGGAAGGCAGGCTTAGCCTTTTTCTAGGACGATGGGGTGAACGCAGCCAATACGATTTCTCCGGGCAGAGAGTCGGCAGTGCATGGAAATGTAGGCGCATACAGCCTGAGAGCATCAATGAACGGTGACCATTCCAACAACCCCATACAAGCAGTATGAGCATACCACTAGAGATGTCTCTGACAGTGCTCGACGTAAACCTAGGCTGAAAGATCGAGCAAGTGCCAGCCTGTCTCGGAAGCTGGATGAGGTCAGAGATAGCGAAGACGTTCGATGTCAGGTAGGTAAATTACTGACGGTCTTGGGGCTAAGAGGCAGCTATATGCGTCGAGGAGCGCAGCAGCGCTTCGTCGTAGCAGTTGGCTGTGGACAGTCTATGGGCGTACCGCCTGATTGACGGCTGCTGATGGAAGAGCGGCGTGATTGGCAGCAGTGGGTAGGCACGGGTCGTGACTCTGTACGCACATGCAGGGTCGGCACTTCATATACATATGTATTAGCAGTTGAGCTGTTGACTGTAATCGGTGTTGTTGCTCTATATAGAAAGTATATGTACGCTGCCGCACTTGACTGGAGCAGCCGGAGGCCCGCGCACATTCCAACTTCAGCGCAATGAACGACTTAGCCCATCGGCCAGCCACTGCTCTGGTATGCAAAGTCGTCGTATTCGTCTGTACCTGGAAACTCGTCAACTCCCTGAAACAGCTCGTTGAATTTGTTCGCTCCATTGAAGAACATCGCGAACGATGGATCTGTGGCGTTTGCCCAGTCCTCAGTCAAGACATTGTCAATGCCCGGTGTGAGGTTTACGCCACCGACGTCGGCAAGGCCGGTCGTCGCTTTCATGCTGTGGGTTGCCACGACATCACTTCCGCTCATATCGGGCAGGCTGCCGAAATTAGGTCCTCCTTGGTGAAGGTGCTGTGAACGTCTTGGCTGGCGCGGACTTTCTTGCGGCTGACTTTGAGGGCTTGTAGAGGACTGCCGGACGTTCTCTCGCACCCGAGAAAGCAGCTTCAGAGACCTTGTGGCTGTCTTGTCCGCTCGAGCAAGAAAATCCAGGCATCTGTGAGCTCGCTCGGAGATCTCCTCATACGCTCTCAGATCCTCATCACGCTCCGACTGTGCCACATGGGTCGCACTGCCATGCGAGGCCTGATGGACGCTTAAAGCCAGACAGGCTTGGAGCAGAAAGTATATGGCGTACCAGCTCAGCCCGCGGTGTACGTTGGGGTATCTCTGACAGAACTCGGTGATGTCTTGAATCGTCTCGGCAGCGATCCGGCGGTACCTTCTTCCGCTCGCCGACTTGTCGTGCACATCTGTGTGATGTCGCTGACTGGCGAGCAGGAGTAGCATGTGAAGATTTGCCTGCTTCCATAAGACGATCTGGCGAGGTCCAAGAAACCAGTCTGGTACATCCGTGCTAAAGAAGTAAACCGGGAGTGACGTTCGCCAGTTTAGCAGCATCTGTTCCATGACGGAGCTATGATGGTCAACCTCTGCGCATGGCAGTGCGGACATGAATTGAGCATAGATCTTGTTCGCTATGCGAGCTAGCCGTGCTTGAGCGATGAGTGTGGAGTAAGTGGTCGGGTACGTCACCTCGAGAGGCAAGCATGCAACGCTCTGCGAGTCGTCGACGTTTGCAGGGATTCTGACGTCAATGAATGAGTCCGAAACAAGAAGCGGTCGCCCCGTCGTGATGCTGAAGCCGCTATCGAACGAGTACAACGTCCAGAATAAAACCCGTCTCCTGTGCATAGCGGTGCTGTCTTTGCCCGAAGTGTTTGCGGTTTCACGGTGGAGGCCAAGACCCAGAGCCATCCGATTTGCGATGCCTATGAAATTGTAGCCGGTGTTCGGGCGGTCCCGCTTCTGCAAGTAGTTGCCCATGAGCAGGAACGCTTGCACCTTGTTCGCGTTTCCAGACTCGAGATGCTCCACCTGGAAGCGTGAGCGAGCCGCATCGTAGTACAGCGAATGCTCGTCGCTGCAGTAGCCCAGAATCCATTCCCCAATCGCAAGGACCATGAAATAAACGAGATGCCAAGAGTCCCCACGCGTGAGCCTCGAGCGAATTGCGCACTTGTCCCTGAAGGTTCGCTCATGTAATATCGGGTAAGACGAGTTGTAGCAGCTGAAGTACGCGTTGACGAGCTGGTCTTGCATCATAGTAGCGGATAGTTGGTAGGAACAAGAGCTTTGACCAGCTATCAACTGTTGTTGAGACCTTGATCGCATTCTGTTCGAGTCATGGACTTCACTCTGCGAAGTAGCGACATTTGGCTGGAGTAGTGACGAAACAGACTGCAGCAGGCTATATCCAGAACTGTTCCCCAGGTAGCTGGAGGCCTCGCCTTCATCTCCCAGGGAAGCCATCCCGTCAGGTGCTTTGTCTGCGTGAGTAGTCGGCTCGCCGTCAGGTCCGACTCCACAGCTTTCATTCCACTCGTAAGGCGTAGCAGCCGGGCCTACACGGGAGGGTAACTTTGGTGATTTTTCGGTAGGGTCACGACCATCAGCGTCATCAACTGTCCGCCCAGTCTCTGCCTGGTCCGAAGTTTCGCCACCGTGAATGGCTCGCGTGTCCTCGTGTTGCTGCAGCAGTTCCTCAAGCCTCCGGATCTGATCTTCAGCATCGTCCAAGTTCTTCCGCGTGAGCGGCGTTCGGTTGGGCTTGTCGGGGAAAACACAAGTCCTCCCGGCCCTCGCGCAGAAGACGCATGCCTCACCCGGCTCTCCGGGGATGCACTTCGTCTTGCGGCGCTGACATTGAAGGCAGGCACGCTCCGACAGCGTCGCACGGACGGTCCGCACGATGCTCATAGCGCAGGCTCACTGCCGTGACCATCGGCCTCGGAGCGTGAAAGATAGCTTGCTCGTTGGCGAGCACAGATGTCAGAATGTTGTCGTCTTATCGGTCGACAGCAGCCGAAGTGTCCGCAAACCCCGACGGCAAACCCCATCGGAGCAATCCAGGCCGAGGTTCATGTCAGCGGTGCTGAGGAACGCTGATGGGGCCAAAGGTGGGATTAGCAGTCTTGTCCTCTGCTTCGGCACGCTCTCATTGCATTTTTGTTCTTCCAGCAAACCTCTACAAAATTCCAAGATGGCCCCAGTACCAATGGGCTCAGCGCCGGCGTCAAGCGGGGCCACGGACAGAATGGAGCTCGCAAAGAGGTCCATACCTCACATGGTCCTGAGCAATGGCAGCGCGAAATCCATGACAAGCCACCCTTCCTCCCTCCTCATACCAAACCCAGCCGAGAACGCAGCGGAGAGATTCACAGTGTTAGGCAATGCGGTCGTGACCGGCGGGACAGGCACACTCGGCCTCAAAGCTTGCCACGCCCTGCTCGAGCACGGTCTCTCAGGTCTAGCTATCTTCGACATCAACGCCACCCAGTGCGAGGAACAAGCATCGACCATCAGACACCGCTTCCCAGACCGCAAATTCGCCATCCTGCGAGTGGACGTAACAGACGACATCGCGGTCACCGAAGCCGTCGAACAAGCTACAGCACTAGTAGGACCAATCAACCACCTCTTCTGCTTCAGCGGCATCGTCGGCTGCGTCGACGCCATCAACCTCCGGCCCGCCCAATGGCGCCAAGTCCTCGAAGTCAACACGACCGGCGCCTTCTTCTGCGCGCAAGCCGTCGCGCGGAAAATGATTGAGCAGAATCTCCGAGGCTCGATAAACTTCACGGCGTCCATCTCCGCGCACCGCGTCAACTACCCGCAACCCCAGGCCGCGTACAATGTCAGTAAAGCCGCGCTCATCACGCTGAAGAACTGCCTGGCGGCGGAGTGGGCGCGGTACGGCATCCGGACGAATACGCTGAGTCCCGGGTACATGGACACGATACTGAATGAAGGTGATGGCTTGTCCGAGACGCGCAAACTGTGGACTGAGCGGAACCCGAGCGGCAGGATGGGCATGCCTAGTGAGTTGACGGGCGCGGTGGTGCTGCTTGCGAGCACGGCGGGCTCGTACATCAACGGGGCTGACATCGTGGTTGATGGTGGCGGGATTGTCTTCTAAGGCGTTGGGTCAAAGCGTTGCGCAAACCCTATGCGCTTATCTGTATTGCCAGGTCAAATTGAGGGTAGTCACTGGATTTTGAGGGTTGGCAGTGAACTCTGGGCTTGACGGCCAGTCCTGGGAATAGGAGCCAGCGTGTGAGATTCCGTGTGAAAGGGCTATCTAGAGCATAGACTACCGCCAGCAGATAGACGACGATAGATGACTCTAGACTTAGTCCTCCAGTATCGCCCAGCGCTACCGATGCATCACCCTCTCTTCCTCTACCTGCTGCATCACCCAATTACTACGACCTCTCGCAAACTCCTCCCCCCCAACCCGTCGTCCTCATCTCCATCACCCCCTTCATCCCAAAACATCTCCGGCACACCCCCCCACGCCCCTCTCCACCATAAGCCCGCTGCCGAATTCTCTGCGCAACAACGCTCCTAAAATCCCAAGACCGCCTTTCGTCTCACCGCCTTGCCTGCCTCACTCCGCCGCAAACCGAAACCCAGCCGAAGAAGCAGCAGTAGGCGGACCCCGCGATTCCTATGCTTCACGCCAGGGCCCGCTTCCAGCCCTGCCCCCCGTTGTTGCGCATCAGGGCCGGTCGTCGAGGACGTTGTGCATGCCGCTGTCTGTCTGGGGAGTTCGATGGGTTTCCGTGTTTAAGATTTGGGGTCAAACGTTGCCCTTCACCTACCATAAATTCAATTCCAAGGCCAATTTGCCGGCGCGGGGAGGAGGTTGGGAGCGGGGGTGTCGTCAAGTCTCCGACTCCCCTACATGTAGCTGCCTTCAACGGGTAAGCATACGTGTACGTCCCGGGAACGCCAAAAACGGTGGCCGGCTAGCACAGGCAGGAACCGACCCAGTAATGCAGAAACAGCACGTTTTCTTACGCGCATCGTAGAGGTTTTCCCATTGCTCAAGCGAAACGCCCTCGTCCGTTCATGCTATAGTACATAAGTGACTGTCCTCCGACTTCTATCATACCCAATTCATACGACCCCAGGAACCTTTTCCCGCTTCTATCCACGGGCCCACCCCCCACAGGGGAATAAATCCGCCACGAACTCTCCACCTCCGTCACGCGGTTCGTGTCCCTGAGTTGTCAGGCAGCGGACGCGGAGCAGCGGATGCGGATCTCGTGGGGGGTGGTAATCGCCGTCACAGTCGCAGTCGCCGTCGAAGTTGTAAGAATGCTGTGGGGAGTGTTGGCGCCGGTACCAGCGTGGCTCCCGCTGGTCAAAGCCATGTTGTGATCCTTCTAGGATACCTCAAGAGCCTCCTGTTGTTGTCCCGTCTCCATCGCAAGCGGCCCCTGTTGTTCCCCATTCTGTTGCCCATCCTGCGGCCCTGACAGAATAAGTTCCTCCCCCTCCCCTTCGGCTAAACCCGCGAACCGCCTCTCATCTCGATTAGTAGCACTGCACCGTAGGGGTGCTTCCCTCCGCTTCCTGCCTGCATGCATTCAGAGCGCGGCGTTGACTCAAGCAGCGAATATGTAGGCTTCTTGCGCCGAGAGGCACATAACTACAATCTTTACAATTTCATTTGACATAGTGCAGTCTACCGAAGACTTGTACCTAGATATGTAGTAGCCCGGCAAGTCTGATCGCGATCCAGAAGAGTCTCTGCCCTAGTATCTCACAGACGTAGAGAAAACGCCTATATTAATCGTCCATCACCTTGATCAAAGTCTTGATCCCCTCTCCTCTGCGCGTAGTGTCCCAGGCAGTGACGGTGTCATTGAAAGGGACAACCTTGGTTATCAACTCCTTGACCGTTACCTTGCCGGACGACGCCAACGCCACAGCATCTGCATAGTCGCCATGACCATACCTGAAGCTCCCTTTGATCGTCAACTCCTTAGTACACACGGACATGATCGGATACATGACCTCATCTTTTCCCATCCCGACCTGAACGAAAGTACCGCCAGTCTGTAGCAGCTCAACCCCGACACGCATTGATGATTCCGCTCCAGATGCATCGACAACGACGGTTACGCAGTTAGGTGTCAGACTGTGCTTGTCACGGATGCTCTGAGCCACCTGTTGCGCGGTTTGGGTAAGGTCAACCGCAAAAGTCTGACACCCAACATACGAGGCCGCAAAGTCCAGTCGAACAGGCGAGATGTCTACCATCGAGACCCTGTCGGCACCGAGTGCCTTGGCCGTGCGACCACATAGTAAACCCACGGTCCCAGCTCCGAAGACAACTACGGCCCTTCTTGGGTCCATAGGCCCAGCGAGTCGTAAGGCGTGCACAGCCACTGCCAGAGGCTCAATGAGCACACCTTCTTGCAATGACATGGCTTGAGGTAATTTGTAACAGTAGTCCTCGGGGGACTTGAAAATCTTTGTGAGTGTCCCATGGGTTGTTGGGGGGCTTGCGGCGAACTTCATGTCTGGGCAAAGGTGGTATTTGCCCTCCTTGCATCGCGAACACCACCGACATGGAAAGCCGGGCTCCACTGACACTTTGTCACCGGGCCGTAATGTTGTGACTGCAGAACCAACAGCGGCGACAACCCCGGATGCTTCATGGCCCATAATAAGCGGTTGGTCGATCATGTAAGTTGATATGCCGCCGTGCAACCAAAAATGAACCTGGTCAACGTTAGCTTGACGTTCCAGACGATGCAATGTCGACCGGATAGGTAAGAATGTAGAAGTCCACACGCGAAAGCACGATGAGAAGATATTGCGCCTGGTGATGCTTACATCACTGCCGCACACACCGGTGTATGCAATCTTGATCAACACGTCATGCGGATCATCCACCCTTGGCACGGGCCAGTCGACAAAGTCAACCTTCTTGGCACCAGCAAGCATACAAGACAAGTTACCATGGGGAGCGAGAGCAGCCATGCCGAAATGAGGTGACAAGAGGACGTCTGGACAAAGCAATTGGCCCGCTAAAGAGTGGCTCCGTGGTTGATATTGAGGACCTCGCACCAGGTGCACGTCGGCGGACGCTTCTTGGCTTCGACTCCGGAAGCCTAGAAGGAGATGTACCGGAGCGTCGGTTATGTTGGACAGTGGACGGCTGACAGTGCTCCGAGGTCCACTCGAGCGATGCCTTTGCCAAGTGATGGTTCGTGACCTTGAGTACGAGCTAGTTAGAGCGACAAGGATGTTTAACCCACCGGACCTTTCAGCACCGCCGGCATGCAGTAGTTCGAGCCGCGCCACGACTCCGGCGACGGGTTGGGAACTGTCTAGACTTCGGACCGTCGGCGCCCGACGTTTCTTAGCTGGCGCATGATCGTCGCGACCGAGTCACGTGCTATTAAGAGCTCATCGACGCACATCGGACGACGATCCGGACTTCTCGAAAGCTGTATACGGAGCGTCCTCGACTTGCTCGCCCTCCCGTTCTGGGGTCCACACAATACGGATGCATGTCTGGACTTCACTGGGCACGGGCGGAGAGGGAGGGAGATGGAGAGCGAGCCAGGGCGAATCAGTGCGTCGAGATTCATAAGTAAGATGGCAGTATCTTAGAGCCCACCATGCCGGGCAGTCTCTTGCCCCCTAGTCACCCATCTCCTGTGTTCGACTGACAGTTTCCAGTGTCAGCGACCTTGCAAAGTCGACGATGCTTTCGGGTGATGGTATAGTTTTCCGAGCCCTGTCATTTGGCTTCCTGTTCCCTCAACCTGACGATCCCGACTGACTCGTCATCGAAGGAAAACGCAAGACTCTCGTTGCCGGCTTGACCGACAATGCAGCTGGAGAGTGTTTATGGCATCCGCACTTACGCGAGAACTGAAGTGACGAGTCTAGAACCCGCAATCCCCTCATTGGCGTACCTCGTGACGGTTTCATGCGATCTTCCGAGCGGTATGCTCCGGCAAACGGACTCGATGACATCTTGCCCATTCTCAACAAGGATGCGCTTGCCGCCCAAAACCCATACCGGACCGATCAGATCGATGAGCTGAATGCTGCGGAGAAAGAGAGGTTCCTCAACGAGATCATTCGTCCATGGCGCCAGCCGTGGCTTCTCTACTTCGCTATCATTCTGAACTCTATCGCCGCCGCCATCCAGGGTTGGGACCAGACCGGGTCGATGGCGTCACTCTGTCATTCCCACAGGCCCTCGGTATTCTCGCCCTCTTTTGGCCGCAATAGAGCTGTTCTTCATTTTCGTGCAGACGGAGCAGGAAGAGATCCTCCTTCACGAGTCTGGATTTCCCATCAAAGCCAGTGTCTTCGTACGCTTCGTCGAGCTCATCACAAATCCTCGTCTTCGACAAGCGGTCCAAGCCACGGGCATTGTGATGATTGACCAGCAGATGAGTGGAAGTACGTTCCTCCCAATAAGCGCAACCAAAAGTGCGACCGCGGTGCTGACCATGTTAATTCCCCGGTCAATATCATCGCTTTCTATTCGGCCACCATCTTTTCGCTCAAGCCAGAGCAACCGTGACTGGCTCGCTGTGGGCTTCGTGGGGTTTCGATATCGTCAATTACATCTTTGCCCGGCCCACGTTACGCACGATCGATACTTATGGTCGACGAGCCTTACTAGTCTTTACCTTCCCAAACATGTGCTGGACGCTTCTTGAAGCAGGGCTTTGCTTCCTCATCCCCTCGTCATACCCTGCTTACCTCGGACTAATCGCGATGTTCATCTACTTGTTTGACGCCTTTTCCAGCCCCGAGCCCGATTGCAAACATCAAGGAGCCCAAGTGTGTGGTCTTCGGGGGCGGTCCTATCGGTCTGGTAAGCTTACTCATGAACATGATATTAAGAATTCTGGACAACTGCTGATCCTGCCGCTCTTTGCTTTCTAGGCTGTCGTGCAAGTGCTACTGGCTCGCGGCGCCAAACTCGTCATCTGTGTCGAGGTTGCGAAGAAGAGACAAGAGTTTGCTAAGGAATTTGTTGCACATCACGTCATCGATCCGACGAAGCCAGATGTCGTATCAACAGCGCTCGAGCTTTGCGGCGGCCAGCAGCCTCCCGACATCGCCTTCGACTGCGGCGGGGTCCCGCAGTCTATCGAGACGGCTTGCAAAGTGGTCAAGAGCAGAGGTGCGGTGGTGAACGTGGCCATCTGGGAGAAGAGCATACCTTTCAACCCCAACTGGCTCGTGTTCCGGGAAGCTAGCTACAAGGGCGTACTTGGATACCAGAAGAAGGACTTCGAGGGTGTGATCAAGGCGATTGGTGAGGGCAAGATCAAGCCGGCGCCGATGATCACAAGTCGGATCCAGATGGATCGATTGGTCGACGATGGGTACTGGGCTCTCATTAAGGAGAAGGATAAGCACGTGAAGATACTGGTGGACATGAGAGCTGGTCTCTCAGATACGGCCAAGGTTGTGAGTTCTTCTGCATCGTAGTGTTCTGTCGGAACCAACAGGAAAACATCTCACTCAACGGCTGGTGCTCCCATTGACCCTATATTAGCAGCATCCTCTCATAGCTAATGTCGACTCCTGCGGAACGGGAGCGTACCATGCTGGGGATCTGTCGGACACTCGGACCATGTCGGTGCTGAAGAACAATGGCATCACAGACTACCGACATCAAGCTCGGAAAGTCAGGATCGAAGACTTCCGGGAGTATGACTATGTACTTGGTATGGATGGGGAGAATGTGGAGGATTTGCGGGATCTGGTGAAGAGGGCGACGAAGAAGGGCTCATTGAGCGGAGAAGAGGCGGGAAGAGTTCACCTGTACGGGGAGTTCGGTGGCAAGACGAAGAAGGAGGAGATCGGAGATCCATATTACGGTGGCAGAGGCGGCTTTGAGGTTGCGTATGAGCAGGTCACGAAATTCGGCAAAGCGCTGTTGCAGCATATCGAGATGCAGGTTAGGAAAGAGCTTGGGAGCAACGTGCCATGAGGTGCAGCTCGACTCTTTCTCCTACTGGCATGCGAGCGTCAAGGAGCTCACTGGTATTGCTGCGAATGGCCGGGAGTAATCGCAGCCAACACGCTTTAGACGGTGCCCGGACCCGATACGCTACAACGGCTTCTTGCCCGCATGACACCACATCTCGGTCCTCACCCACAAGCCCTCCTGCTTGCCTTCCTCCTGCGCAGTGGTCTTCATCTTCGCCCAGTCCTTACCATTAGCGGCGCCCGTAGGAAGCTGGCCGATCCACTTTGCAACAGCGTCCGGCATGACGGTCGTGATTGTCATGAGAAAATACTCCCGCCATATCGCATCAGCGTCAAGAGCGAACAGCTCGCTCTTCACGTCCACCAAACCACCCTCCCGCATCTCCTCTGGCAAACGCGCAGTAGCGCCAGTGTCCAACGCGCCCAGGAACTGCTTGAAAAGTCCAAGCAACTGGTCTATCGCCGTATGCTCCAGCATGGGTCGCGATTGGACTAAGCGCGCACTATGCGGGTCCCAGTCTATCCACTGGAGATAACCGCCCGGTTTGAGCAGCGCTATGGCATTCTGGACTGCTCGCGTCCATTGTGCGCCGGCGATACTAATGTGCAGGAGTCTGACGGCCACGATATCGAATTGGCATTCGAAGTCTTTGCCGTAGCCTCCTTCCGCTGTGGCGTCCCGGACGTGGAATCGTAAACTGTCGGGGAAGTCGCGTTTCAAATCCGAAGACGCTGGGAACTGCTTGTCGGAGATGTCGAAGCCGTCGCATTGGGCGTGCGGATATTGGGTGGCGATGTCCGTGAGCCAGACTAAACCGCAAGATATCACAATTAGCCAACGTTACGGAGTAAGCTTGAAGGTCAGACTCAAGGGATCACTCACTGCCAGAGCCGCATGCTATGTCTGCTACCCTAAAGTCGTGCTCCTCCTTGGCCACAGGGATGGAAGGATGGATATGGAAGCCAAAGGCGCCGACAAGGCACTTGTGCTGCTCATTCAGCCTGCGAAGCGATCAGCCTCGCACTCGTGGCCGAGTAGTGCAATCCCATACATACCGGATTGTCTCTGCATTGTCCCTTGGCAACGGGTAGCTATCGCTCGAGTCGGTTTGCGACATGGTGGACCTCTCGTGGTAGCCTAATCAATCAACGAAGTGGAATATACTCACTCGTCTGACTTGCGTGGGCCAAGGCTGATTTTATGTCTTGGAGTCCCTCACGGCTGAACCGATCTTAGTCAGCGGCTCTAATCCTTCCTCTAGGTTCCCACTTGTAGTAACCTTTGCGCAGCATGCTCCTGGAATCACAATTCCGCCCATGAGCAAATCCTACAGCTCGTGTCAGTCACATTGCCTACTTGCTACATTGCTAGGGTACTGAGGATTCCTCAAGGTCGACTCTGCGGCCGTGAAACGCCGAAGGGATCGTGATCTCGTGGGGCTACCCGAGCTCGGGCGCTTCGTTGCTTGATCGTACCTGCTAGCTGTATACACCATGGAGGCAGCCGCTTGGCGTGCTCTCTTCGGCGTCCGCATCGGGTCCCTCATAACTCTTCAACATGCTCATAATTCCATTTGCCCTGATCCTTCCCATATCCACCACCTTCATACCCGCCAACCTCTTCATCATCGAACGTCTCAAAAGCCTCCGGTGGCGTGAGGCTCTCGCTTAGCAGAACACCAACATCCATATCCGTAACAGTAGTCTCGCGCGGCCTTCGTTGCGTTTCCGGCAGCTTAGTATTCACAAACATCATCAGCAGACCAATATCGTAAGCGATCTTGAGCGCGGCCGAGAGGAAGAACACCGCAGTCCACATCTTCTTCTCGTGAAAGTACCCCGTCACCAGTGGTCCACCTGCGGCCGCAAGCGTGCGCACAAGATTGAGAGTACCCATGACAGCCGTCCGTTCCGAAGGCAGAAACACGGCAGCGACGAACGCCGACCGAGGCGCCTGATCCATACTCCCGAACGCTGAGCTGGCCAACAACAGCATAGCCATCATCCACCAAGTCGGAGCAAGTGGGATGAAAGCCAGGAAAACAGCATTAGGCAAGTGCGTGAACACCATCGCTCGCACGAGTCCCAGACGCCGCGCGACGGAAGAAGAGAACAGGTTGGCGATACTGGCCACGAGCCAGACGGCGGCCATGGTGTAGCCGACTCGGTTTGTCAGAAACCAGCGGTATCGCCAATTAGCGTATCAGGACATCAGGGTGACGGGCAGCATGCCGCTTGCGAAGGAGTTGAGGGCGAAGAGGCAGCAGAGCTTGATGAGGATCGTGCGGCCTTCGGGCGTCAGCTTGGTGTGGACTGTGCCGCCGATGCGTTTCACCGTCTCTGCGACTTTGCGAGGTGCACTGTATGAGCTCCTTCGGTCACCGCCGCGCATAAGAGGTGCACTGGCACAAGAAAGGCCTACTTGCCTAGGGTCTGTGTAAAGCTTCTTGTACGAAGCATTCGGGAGCAATGCTCGGCAATTCAAAATGGCTGTGTTGTCGGCAGTAAATGCGTCGCATGATGTCGAACGCAGAAATGAGTCTATCCAGTCGACGTCAACGCTGAACACGATGACAAGGACAGTCGCCAGACTCAACGTGAAGTTTACCGAATAAGCTCATGTTAGAACTGTTGGCATGATCGTGGCCGCCGCTTTGATCTCCTCTCTTGATTATCGTCAAGCCCCGATTCGACAACGCGGTATCATCACGCCGTCTCGCCAAGGCGGAAGATGCAATCATACCCTATGGCCGAGCTTGAAAGTACGGTGGCGGTCAAACAACGAAACGGCAGTACCGATCGAGGTCCGGCCTCCGCCGTCGCGAAAGGTAAAACGCACATCTCCAGGCGCCGCGTAAGGTAATCCGGAAAGCTTTCGTAAGCCCAGAAGTATCGCCATGAACAGAGCAAAGACAATAAGGTGGAGGATGAGCATGGGAAATTCTGCTTTGACCAGTAGGTGAGGGTACCAACAATTGACGATGAAGACGAGTATTGTGGTGATGATACCCAGGAGTCCGAGGACAGACTGACCGCATTGAGGAGGAGCGACCGGGGTCGGCTCAGACGGTGAAGAAGCCGTCGCTGAAGAGCAAGGCTTTACTGCCGAAGCTTACTCCACGAGTAACGGGGAAGCTGAGAC
>JAABUP010003142.1_pt1 | contig 29754 bp, 45 predicted proteins | sample 5559201 | NCBI WGS metagenome assembly JAABUP01 (sample SAMN10711887, study PRJNA513373) | rock metagenome | isolation source: Antarctica rocks | place: Antarctica | reverse complement strand
ACACTGGTCTGGGCCAAATGCATTCCCCACTGTTCAGCAGTGCTCTGCAAAACATCAAGCACATCAAACTGTCCAAAGGACCGCCTGGATTGAAGAAAAAGAAGCAGAGTCAATACACCAGGTTTGCTTGACCCATTACTCACTGCTGCATGTACCAGAAAATTGCACACAGGGTCTGGCTCTTACCTGCAGCAATGGTAGATTGTCGTCAGGATCAGGATACAAGCGAACGTGACTGAAAAGCCAATCACCATGTAGATAATGAACAAATCAGTGGCAGACGTGTGCGAGCCTGTGCTCGGTGGAGGTGACATAGGAACACTGGAGGTTACTGTGCCTGCAAGACTCTGTTCTGAGTCAAGCAATCGTCTGAACATGATGCTGTCTGCTGCAAACAACGCTCAAGCGACAACTCCTGCACAATGAGGGCTTCATTAGACAGGAAGCAGCCCACGCATGAGATCAACAGTGCACATGACTCTTATGTGCAGCAGGTTCTGCAGCAATCAGCATCTGTAGGCCGTTGTTGCACAATAGCATATGTGACACAGAAGCAGCACCAACCTGGAATAGACGGGAGCAGACCTCAACTTGCGGCTGCAGTCAAAGCATTCAATAAGTAGCAGATGCCGTTGAGCATCACTGTCGGTATCGCCGATACTCCTTTGCGTTTGCAACTACGATTCGATGTGACTTGTATTGCGCGTAGTCGTTGCAGCTGCAACCAGGCTTGGTGACGGCAAAGGTGCTTGCTTGCGTGACAGTTGACTTGCAACGGGCTGCACTGCAATGTGAATCTGGCTGTAAAATGTAGGTGTGAATGACTGACATGACAAGGCATCTCAGCATTCAGCAAGACAAAACGCGAGCTGCCTCTGCTTTTGACACAATCACCAGGGGACACAACACTTAGTAGACGCGTTCCTGATATCCATCTGCAAAGGTGCACAGCTGAGTAATTTTCTGAGGTCTAGATTCAGTTGCCATGCACACCAGGTGATCAGATGGGAGCTTACTTTTCCAAGATCGGATCTGACCCTTACTACGCCAACTACGAGAAGTCCTTCCAGCGCTTGAAGAAGGACATTGATCGATTAAGCGTAAGCTCGGCTCTGCAGTATCATATGCTTGTTTGTCTTTGAAAGTCTTTACGGTGCCTGGGTGTTATCCAGGTTCAGACAGAGACCAGACTTAAGACCAGAAAAGGTGTAGCGCATTTCATTGCTGTCTGGAGCACAGCGCTATTTATATTCATAGTTCTGTTTGCTGCGTGGGTGAGTTGCAGCAGTGACATTAGACGATTTTGAACTCTGCACCTTTGACTTGCCACAATTGATGAAAGCAACAAATGGCTCTGGGGCAAACGCCATTCATCCTGCAGGTATTGCGGCAACCTGAAGGCACGTACACCCCACAGGAGCATGCTCTTCGCGTATCACCCATACTGATAGAACCTCTAAGTGCATACAGCTTGCACTGCATCATACAATGGCTTTTGAAGATCAGAGACAAGCGGCTGACCAGGCGTCTCAAAACATTGGAGACAAAGATGAAACGAATGGTCCATGATTTGAAGGTGCTATACCATATACCATGCACATTACTTGATTGTTTTTGTCATTGAGGTGACCTGGACATGTTGCACCTGAAGATGAACATGAAGCTAGAACATGCTCTGTATGCTTAGTCTGCTTATCAAAGCTGGCACGTGTCTGATCTGGCACAGGTATCACTGACTGCTTCTTGCAGGACTCCACCCGCTATGATAAGACACAGAAGCTCTTGGAAAAGTATGATCCTGAATACGTGCCCAGTTCTCCCAGTAGAGGCTTTTCAGACAGCACGCACTTTGGCCCAGCCATGACACCTGGCCTACGGCATCGACACGTGTCCAACATTCAAGCTCAGAGCAACCCTGGCATGATGAGTCCCCTGGCAGGTACTTGTCTCACACACTTGCTGCAAGTCTTGCTGCTGGCCTCTTTACCTGTGCAAGCAGACAGCTGACATGCGGATTTAGTCAGCAAGAGCAGGCCTTGTAGCAAATTGCAATGATGTTTGGTACAGGTCTACAGCGGGGCGTGGGGGCTGCTGGCTCCAGAGTTGTGCCTCTGCTGAGTTCTCTGGCAGGCATGGTTGGTGACAACCCAGCCTTAATCGAGGGCCTCAAGTGAGTCCTGTAGCACATATTTTAGGCACAAACCCAGCATCCGATACCTGATCATCGTCAAGCTGTGAACATCATCTCATTGTGCCTCTCTGCTGTTTGTCCAAGATCATTGTGTGGCTTGGTTACACCATGGTTTACTGCAGGAGGAGACTGCATGGCTGTACCCGGTCCTGATCATGTATATTGGCAGCATATGCATATCGCACTCTCACACTGGACTATCAACATTGTGCACCAGTGCATATGCATTACACAGTATTATGTGGCTTACCTCGCCTACTCAGTTCATGTGATGCAGAACTGCTCAATCTGAGGCTGAGAAGCTGAGGTCTCAGGTGGAGAAGCTGCAGCATGAAAATCGTATGCTGCGTATGCGCCTAGGCGAGGATGCACCCAAGCAAGAACCTGTCACCCCTCGTATGTACTCAAGCCTCCCCACCTCCAGTGTCTGTGCGCAAGACTCCCATTTGGACCTGTTTTGTTTGTCACTGGTGCATATGATAAGAAGACATGTTTTGCCTCAGTACAGTTGTGTTGCGTCCTGACTTGATTGTGTTCTGCATGCTACGTTCCTTGCTTTGCAATGGCAACAATGTACCATATCAGCTCTGCCACTTCACTGATGAGGATCAAAGCAGAATTTACAGCTTTGGCTTACTTCAGGGTCAGGCCCCAGCGGCATTGGAGCTTTCTCAGATATAATGGCAGACAATAGTGCTGAGGCGCATCAGCAGCTTGCTGGCTCTTCAGATGAACCAGTGACGCCTTTGAAAGGCTGCATAGATAGTAATGACAGTAGGACAGGCCAGCAACACATTGACCCTGCCGTAACAAGCATTGACAATGCAGATAGCCATAGAGGAGAAAAGACAGTTCGAAAGCGAAAGTAAGTGATTGGTAGAGCTTTGCTAAGAATATTCTCAGTGCGGTTCGAGTGACTCCAGATCAAAAGTGTGACATACAGTGGTGTGTCTCAAGTTCTTCAGTCATGCTGACATCCTTGTGTCATTATGCAATCGCCTGATTAAATCAGCAACTAAAAGCAGCGTTGTGAATTGTTTTTCTCCACACCTCCTTTCTTGCATCACGGTCAGGGTATGCCTCTCTTATATCCTGCAACAAACAAATACAGAGCGTACTACTTGGAGCAAACCTGAGAAGTAACAGGAGAGATATCGAGAATCTCTTGGCTGAATGGCTTCGGAGCGTTTCGAACTGTTTTCGACAGGCAAATTCTGTGTGCGACAGGAATCGCTTGTTTAACTACTCAAGTGGTTTGTCCCGGTGCATGAGCTTGTTCCTGCAGCGTCCTACAAGCTCAGCCGTGCGGGCGGTTTCTGAGGACTCATGCGCCCTGCGTCACGACCGCCTTGCCCGGTTGCAACGATTGCTGCAGGAGTCAACTCAGGTAGCGTGTATGCTGCACAAGTCATTTCGCCTGCCAATTCGTCATACAACACGCAAAAGACAGGTCAACATGTGCCCCTCATGTCGATAGCAACACTACTGTGTCGTCGGACCTGTCCTTGCAAAAGTGGAGCACAAATGGGCCAACTGGTGTCAGTATTGATCTTGGGAACCTGACTAGCAGAGATCCAGCGTCAACAAAGCACGGAAAGCTCTCGTGTCTGCCTTGCATGCTGCAGACAGGCGAGAACACGGACAGGCACACCCTGCGGCTTTGGCTCATCAGTGCTGCTTCAAAACTTGAGGAAGTTCAACCCTCCAGAACCTGGGGACGGCTAGAGCCTTTGCTGCGAACTGGCAACCACTCCAGTGACACAAACCAGGCTTTTGGCATCTATCTGCTGCAGCTTGTCTGTGATGTTGAGCCCACCAAGGTAAACGGTTTATGGTCAACTCTGCAGTGCTGCTTCACAATTGCTTCTGGCATAATCTGATTTCAGCCTGGTACAATGTGAGACGAGAACTGTGTCTGCAGGTTGGGCGTCTCCTAGCACATCATCCAAGGATCATCCGACATTTCTTCAGAGGTAAAAGGCCCCTGCAAAGACTTCTTGTGGTTGAATTACAAATCACGGTCTGTCTGCCATGAGCTGTTGCAACTAGTCCTGGAAGGATCTAAGCACCCTCGCTGTTGCAGATCATCCTCAGCACATAACTACCTGGTTTCAGAGTTCATATGTGGGAAGCATTTCAGAGTTTAGGAACGGTGCCAAGGCCTTGGCGCAATATGCCTTGCTACACAGAGCAGAGGTATGCACGCCATCATGGAACACACCTACACCGGCGTCATCCAGCACTCTGAATAGCAGGTCATTACAACGCTCTCAGCCAAGACACATAAGACTTTGCAATGTGATCCAGATGGTAGCTTGGTCTTTGCACAATGGGTACCACCCTTCATACTCCATTTCTCCTGTTTAGTTCATAAGCTTGCATGGTCTCAGAGACACGCCAGCTGTGTTACCAATTCTGACGCTTGCCAAGCACTCCAGATCTGGGAACATGCGTTTTCACGTACGATTTGTTACTTGCATGGCCTGCAATACCCAAAGCTTTGCGCAGACCTACAGCAAAGGGCCATATGCAATGTGGATGCAGATGTGGGATTTGTTGGTGTGGCAAGGCAAGCATCCTCAGGCGCCAGTGGCTGTTGCAGCTAAGCCTTACTACTTCAGTGAGTTGAACATCCACCAGAGCATGCTCAACATCCTGAAGCATCACCCAGAGTTTTTCACCTCACATCAAATGGCGGACACAGTCAAGAGTGGAGACATCCTGGCTCTTGATCAAAACCACTTCTGTGAGGTATGAGCAGTTTGTGGTGTTGTTTCTGGCTTAAGTGCTGATTCTCCAAGTGCATCAAAGTGAGCCATTAAGCAACTGCGGTCCATGATGCGTCTGCCTGTATGCTATACAGAGAGATAGCTGCAGTCTATCAGATCATAGATGGACCTCTGTCATGCAGGAGCTGTACAATCTTCTTGTTAACGACGCAGAAGACCTGCTGGACGTCATCAAGACCACCATGAAGCAGCAGCCATTCCAGCTGATCTGCCAACGGCTGCTGCACCACCTTGATGATGCCACACTTCTGGATTTTCTCTCAGGCATACTTGGGCAGTCCTACAGCCAGCATCAGCTTCAGCAGTTTGTGTCAGCTAGCAGCGTTGGCCCAGTCTCATCACCAGGAGGAACAGCTGCTTGGGTGGCAAGCCAGCTTGAGCAGTGCCTGCAGCTCTTCATCTTTGGTTGCATTCGGTGGAGAGATCTTGGGAGCTTGTCAATACATGCAGCGCTTGCCTTCCGGTTTCAGCAAGTACACAGCAGCTGGCAAGGCTCCGGCAAGCTGCAGGTATTGCTGCAATGAATTGAACCTATGCTGTCAACTTGTTGCATACATGCAAAGGTCATGCGTACATATTGTCTTGGACGACTTGGAAAACAACGTCAAGCAAGGGTGATGCGTGCACTCATGCTACATCACCCTGTCCTACAAGCACATTTTGACAAATGTCTTGATATGCCATTCCATTGCACCATGTCCACAACATTTCTGATCAGTGGCAGGATGCTGCTTGTAGTGACACAGGCAGACTTGTCAATTCTGTGCAGTATATTTGACTGGTCATGGCATGCAGGATATCTACAATGCAGCTCAGTTGATCTGCAGCGCAGAGGCAGCACCTGCACATTGGGCGCTGCTGAAGTTCAATGCACGGGGTTCAATCAGTACTAGGTATCAGGATATGCTGCATAGCTTGTGGGCAGTGCAATGTACCGTACAGCACTGGTTGAGCCATTCTGATGAAGAGCAAATAGGTTTCTTGGCAGATGCTGGCATTCATGCTACAATGTTGTTCTCTGGTCAGCACTCCATTCTACGGCCCTCAAAGAAGCGCAAGAGTCACAAGCACAAGCGACGAAAAAGCCACAAGAAGAGTAGAAAAAGCAGAGACATATTGCCTTCATCTGGGGAGGAAAGCTTAAGTGACAACGACCTTGGCATCATGACCCCTGATGCTGGTGATAGAATGCCACAGGCAGCAGGGAACTGGCTGCTTCGTATGGGAAGGCCTGAATTGAGTCAAGTGCAAACTTCTGCAGAGGGCCTTCCAGCGGTCCTGCTGCACCAGGCACTAACAGGGTGGTCTGAGTACTGCTTTACTTTGCTGTGATATATAGCTGTGCTTGCTTTAACAAGTGGCCAAACAAACATGACACCTGCTATTGGTTCTAATTGCAGTAAAGCTGTGACAGAATGTTGCTGGTGCTATTTGCAGTCATGAAACTTGAGTGATCAATATATGTTGCAACAGTCTTCTAGTAAATAAAGTTGCGATGCTGACGGTGTGACAGAAAGCTGTAAGAAGCTGGACCGTGATATAATGACGCTATGCAGAGGCTGCTTTGGGTGCTGTCCTTGGCCATGTCAGTGTGTCTGTACAGCTGAAGCAGTATGCGCAGCCGCAATTTGAAAACAAGCTGCAACTGAGTCACTGCTGAACACAGGTGGATCCAAGCTCGAATCTACAGCAGGACCCTTGAGCCAGCCAATTTATGCTGTGCTAAAAAATATTCTGAGATGGGCAGAACAAGACAGTCAGCTAGGTCAAATGCTGCAGTCACGCAGAAAATTGACCAGTTACTGGGGTGAGACTCATGGGCCAAAAGCAGGGATGGGTTTGGCCCGGACAGCTGCCTTGTGCGGTGGAACAGGTCTGAGTTGCTGCCAACTCATGCACGCCGGGATTTTAGATGGGGTGCAACATTCTCTATATGCTGGCTAGGGAGTCAGCCTTGTTGGCAGCCACAGTCACTGCATTCATGAAAGCAGCGCGCACCCCGGCCTTTTCTAGCTCATGTACTCCAGCAATGGTAGTTCCTGCACCAAGCGTGAAAACCCATGTCAAACCATCTGTCGATGCACATTGCAACAATGCACAGCACCCTCAAACAGACATGCCAAGGCAGCACGTTGATAGGGAATTCATGTTATGGCAAAAGTTGTGACAGGCAACGCACCTGCAGGGGAAGTGACCATGTCTTTGAGCTGTCCTGGGTGTTTGCCTGTCTGCAACACCATCTTTGCAGAGCCAAATACAGTCTGGGCAGCTAGTTGCTGAGCTATATCCCGCGGTAGACCTGCTTTGACACCTCCGTCAGCCATAGCTTCAATCATGACAAAGACATAAGCTGGGCCACTGCCGCTCAGGCCAGTCACTGCACTCAGTAGTTTCTCATCCACAACACAGCAGAAGCCGACAGCGCTGAAAAGGGTTTTGATAATTTTGCTGTCTTCTTCTGTGGCTCTGCCTCCAAGACACATGGCAGATGCCACCTCGCCCACTAGACATGGGGTGTTTGGCATCACTCTGATTATCTTCTTGTCTTCTCCCGCTGCATCCTGTGTGTGTGTAAAGTCAATACGAGTGACAAGAGATTGACGCTCAGCTGTAGCTAAATCTTTTCAGGTTTGGGCAACAGCGTACCTTCATGACAGACAGAGGAATTCCGGCTGCTATGGATACCATTATGTGTTTGCCAGTCAGGTGTGGCTTCATCTCCTTGATCACTACACCCACATACTGTGGCTTGACAGATATGAAGATGATGTCAACGTTCTGGGCAATCTGCATTGGTCAGAAGGCATGATTGTGCTTGCCTGTGTGAGTACTACGTTGCAGTTTAGGAAGTGGGACAAATCGACAGTGGGTATGGACAGGTGAAGCTGCTTCTTACCTCAGGCCCGTCTTTCACGGCATTGGCTCCGAACTCGGTGAAGACATCCATTCGAGACTTTGAAGGGTCACAACACCATATGTCACTTGACTCTATGACTTTCTTGTCCACGAACCCCCTGGCAAGGGCTTCTGCCATGGCTCCAGCACCTACAAAGCCCACCTTCTTCCCGTCAATTCTGGACGGCATGACTGCTGTTGATGAAGGGCTCCAACGGAACACAAAATGCGGAAGCAAATAGCGTCACAAAATGAAACTCGCAAAAGCTGCGACTTGAAATTGTAGCTTCAGGTGCAGCACATGATCATTGACTAAGCTCATCTGGCCATGCCACAGCTGCTGTTGCAGATGATTCATGAATGTCCAGTTCGTGAGCCGCTTCGGCAACGATATGCTGTTCTGGTTTGCACACTTGCTGACACTATGAGATCTTTTGCACAGCAGGACCACATGCAGGTTTTCAACTGTGGTTTGAATTGTTTTTATCCCCTGAAGAGACGTGACTTCTGTCTTCTTCAGTATGTGATCAGAATCGTTGGCTGGCCAAAGCATTGCATTATTTCTGTCTCTCTCTCAGGCACCCACCTGAGTCACAACTCAGAGTGCCTGACGCTGAAGTGTAGCACAGCAAATCATAGATCGCCACAAAACCTTTCAATCTGTGTTGTTACAAAATATTTGCAGTAAACTGCTGACGGGCATACCAAGTTACAATGTGTTGACTGGAATTGAGGCAGTCAATACATTCAGAAGCAATGCAAAGAAAGTGACCAGCCCATGTTGTCGAAGTGCGTTGCACTCTAGCATACTGACCGTTTGACGGAGCTTTACAGCATGGTCATCAGCAGCCAAACCCCAAAGACAGCAGAAATGCTCATGCTCAATGTCACCGCATCGCTTTCTGCATCACACAGCTATGTCAGGTTGCGCATGTGTAACAGCACTGCCTTCTACAGAACAGCGCTACAGCTAGGAATACTCTTTGATGTATCACAGCAAGCAATGGCGCATTCCGTGCTTTCTTGTCATTGTAGCCAAGTGTATTTGGGTATGACCAATTTTGGTGAATACAAACATGTGTATATTGCCTTACTTGGGTTAGCGACTGTGCTCGGCTTAACCGAGCTGGCATCCACAGCGACGGCACCAAAGCTTGTCCCAAAGATGCTTGATGATGCTGTGCCGCTTGTCATGGCTGTCTGATAAGCAGCTGCACTGTTCAGGAAGACCACTGTGCTGGCCACCTTGACTGACCCAGCAGAGATGCTGTCGATGCTCACTTGGACCGGGCTCCCTGACAGCTTCTCAATGTTTGTCTCCAATGTTGTGATGAACTGCAACACACCCATATGTCATGCTGGCCCAGCTTGTTTGTGTACACACATACACAAGCATGACACAACCAAACATCCCTCTTCCAATTCCTTGTGTCAGCATGAATCAGCAACACAGAGTTTGAAAGCTACTCATCAACACATCTGTGTGCATCAGGTATGACATACAGGAGGCATGCTTTACCTGCTGCTGCACATCTTTGGTGAAGCTGTCAACAGTGTATGCGCTGAGTGTCTGGCTAGCTGACACAGCAGGAACCAGTGGTGCGCTTGAAGGCGTGTCGGACACCTGGGACAGACATTCAGCCAAAAATATTGAGCACATGTGGGCCTGTACAGGTCTCTTCATGGTCTATTATACATAGAGTGGGTGAGGACAACAGCAGAGCAGCATGCTTAGAGTTTGGTTAGCCATCACAGCAGGCACCAAGATGACAATAGTAGGACAACAAGGTCACAGTCTGGCTGGCTGTGACAGCAGGCAGGAAGCATGCATCTGCAGGAGGCAGACAGGTGCAGGCTTGTCTGGTCAAGACAACAAGCAAGACCTGGCAGCCTTTTTCGGGTGGTCAATGCATTGCTTGCGTCAGGTATGCGACACTGCAAGGCTTACCGGAGATGATGGAGGTGGTGGCGGTGGCGAGGCAGCTGTCACTGGCAAAGTTTCAGGTGAGACTTCTGGTGAAACTTGTGAAGAAACCTCTGGAGACGGCGCTGCACTGTTAAGGCCTGCACCCGCACATAGAGTATCAGTCAGTGGCCAGCTGCTCTTATAGCATGCCCACAAGCCCATTGATCTCTAATAGCACATTGCTTACACCTGCCTACAATTGCATGCCCCACATTTGGCACACATGCTTACCTACAGACGCCACGGATGAGACAGAGACTGACTCAACAATGACTGGTCCAAAGCTTGCTCCATAAAGCCCTGAAGTGGTGTCGCCTGAGGCAAGGGATGCATATGTCATGGCATCGCTGACGTCACCATCCAGGAACAAGACCTCGGTGGTCACAATTACAGATCCTGAAGTGTAGCTGGTGATCACCACCTTGACTGCACCACCAGTTGCTGCTGATATGCTCTGCTCCAAGGTGGTCACCAGCTGCATCACAGAGGCCATGCTGATCGATCAGCCTGTGCAAACCTTACCATTGCTGTTGCACAATGTGCAGTAAGATCTCATAAACTGCTGCAAGTTGACTTTTGGTGATATGCCTGCAGTAACAAACTGCTCACCTGTAGCCGCACGCTGGCTGTGAAGGTGCCCAGAACGTAGGCTGTGAACAGTTGCACTGTCTTTGCCATAGGAATGACTGTCAGGGTAGATGGTGCCTTGGTGGCTTGTGGAGTGACAGCAGGTACAGGACCCTGCAGCAACATGGTCACTGAGTCATCATCCAGGCAGTGGCAATTCATCATCAGGCATCACCACCCCCACAGAGGGTGTCATTGCCTGTCGTTGACTTCAGAGCTGTGATTGCTGAATTTGATCAGATGGGTTTGTGCCTTATTGGTGGATGTGCACACCATGAGGCACATGCATGCAATGACGCTACCTGAGCTGTGGATCCAGAACTATAGCACAGTGGATGATTCCCTTCTGAGATTGCTTCGTGCAATGAAGATGGTCTCAGCTGCCCAAGTGGCTTGAATCAGCATGTAGATATGCTGGACTTTGGAGCGTACATGATCATGAGCTGACAGTTTGAATCACAGCTATGATCTGGCAACATACCATGATGGGAGACGCAGGGGCAGGTTCTTGCAGTGGGCTAGGCAGGGTAACTGCGCCCAAGGGAGCCGTGGCAAGTGCACTGCACTCATTTTCTTCACAGGTGCTGCCATCAATGCAGTCCTCTGCACAGGCAGCAACAAACAGCTGGTCTTGACACATTGCTAGAGCAGCTGAGCACTTTGTGGCTGCTCACAGACATAAATTCTAAATGCAAATCACCCTGCTTGCCTGCCTCTGGCTCACTAAAGTTGCTAGACAACAATCCATTGCTCATTCTTTACACTGACATTGGCTGCACTGCATCTAGCTGTGCATGCATTTTGCTCAGGCAGGGAGAGCAAAGCAAGCAGTGGCTGACCTGGAGCAGCACATGGCTCGCCAGGGCCAGATGGGGCCCCGCACACTTCACTTGAAAGACACACAAAGACTGGATCACAGTCGGCTGCAGGACAGTGAGTCAAGTCACAAAAGCTGCCTCATCAACTACAGCACATTGCACTTGAGGTCGCAGGGATGCAAACCACGACAGCGCACAGTGAATGCAATCCCGGTGTGCCTGGGGCATATATGCTGCAGATCTCGTGCACATGTGAATGTGCCCTGCAGGTTTATGCAAACATTCATTCATTTTGGGCAGCATGGCAAAATTTTGGGCTGAGCAATGGTAGCAGCACAGGCAAGCTTCAGGGCTGCCTCAAGCCTGCTTTGGAGTAATTTGAAATTCACCTGAGCTGTAGCAGTTACCCCCAGGACCTTGAGGAATCTGGCAGGACTGGAAGGTAGAGCAGATAAAGCCATTGCCGCAATCAGCTGTACCCAACATAGCCATGTTGAGCAGAGCACACAACACTACTTTCACATGCAAAAAGGTGTGTGGGCTTGTGCATGTTGCACTTGAGCTTGTCTGGTGTGCACCATGCCAGCCAGCAACTGTTGCAGTATCAGCCCTGATTATGTAATGATAGACGCATGGGCATGGTGAGGCGTGAACAGTGGGTTTGACACAAGACAGTAGACAACATGCATGCAGCAAGGCCAGGATGTGCAGCAGACAACTGTGAGCAGGTTGAAGCGCATGCAAGCTTGATGTGAGAGCGAGCTCACCACTTACTGTGCAGCTGGCTCCATCATCTACATCAATGCATTTGTTCTGAGCACACTGACCCTGAAGCTCACAGTCCGCTGCAGCGGCAAACTCACGCTCACGTACCCGCCAGTGTGACATGGCAAAGAACAAACAGCAGCAACTGTTAGTCACAAAGTCACAAGCAATTACAACAACAGCAACTGCCTTTGCAGGGGGGATTATCGTCTTTACCACTTGTTGTGCATGCACCCCCAGCAGCTTTGCCAACAGCGCACACATCAGCATGATTGCATACCAACCCTGCTGCGCAGTCATCTGCAAAAGCACAGCATCTGTGTCCAACTGAATGGTGCTAAGAAGGTGATCTAACTACTTTGCACAAGGGCCAAGCCAACAGGGTCCGCCTGTGCTTATGTAAGTCTTACCATTGCTCTGGCATGTTTCGCCAGTTGTCAACCCCGTAGCACAAATGTATGAGGAATCGCATACAGAAGCTGGGCTGCAATCTCCTACATGCCAGGCCAACCATGTTGATGCTACAGCACACCAAGCATCATGCAAGATATTGTTCAGCAAGCACCCCCGGCACAACAATCAGACTAAGCATTGCTTGCAGGAACACCCACGTTAGTTAGATCAGTCATGCTTAGCAGTGACATGATTGATGATACGCTGCTGTTTGCAAATAGACACATGCACATTTCACCACAAGTGGTACCTGACTGTTGACAGGCGTCACCATTTGCCAGAGGCAGGGTACATATCTGACTCGAGTTGCAGACATAGCTGACTGGCACCTCAACACAATCAGCTGCAGCTCACATTCTCGATGCGTTAGCTAGCTTGTCGAGTCAACAGTGGCAGTATCTGAGCCAGGAACTACAATATTGGCAAGGCTTCTGACATCTGAGCTTGCCATCCCACACGCACACAGAAGGATTGTGTCAACACAGTGCTGTCCTACCTGTTCCACTGCAGGATTGCCCGGGAGCAACGGGCACCTGACAGTTGCCACCAAAGTTGCACACGAAGCCGTTTCCACAGTTGTCTGCAGTTCCACACATGTAAGAGGAAAGTTCAAGCAACATATACAGTGTCAGGAACCCACAGGGCAGCCAGCTGCTTGGTACAAGCAACAAGCATGCTTTCTCTGTGAGTCCCAGAGAGGTGCATAGTCAAGACATGCATCTCAATCCAGAATGCAGCTCTCCTGTGCAGCAAACTATCAGGCAGATCATTTCTTCACCTGTTGTCCCGCAGCTGGCGTTGTTGGCAACAACAGCACACACATTGCCATTGCAATCTGCTTGCAGAATGCAGTCGTCTGCAAGCAGCACAGAACCTTTTCTTTTTAGGTCCACTAGAAACAGCACCAAATGGCAAAGTTGCACGGATGTTGTAGCATGCATGACTACCCTGCAGTTTCGTGCAACCACTTGCAAACAATGTGGGGATTGATTGATAAGCTCTCACCAGTTGTAGTGCAGCTACTGCTGATGGCCTTTCCAACAGCACACATGCCATCGTGATCACACACCAATCCATTTGCGCAATCACCTGCACAGACAGATAGGTAGGTGGAGAGCCTTGCTGTAGTGGCACGATTTGAACAACAGCGTGGATTTATAGACAACAAGTTTGAAACAGACTGAACGAGTAAATGGAGGCTGGCAGGCGGTTGTGGTTGTGGCCACCCACAAGGAGGTCACTGGCAATGGTGCACTACTGAAGTGACCAAAGCCAATGCTCCAATTCATGATGCAAGCCAATGCAGCAGTGCAACAGAGCAGTCAAACAGAGCATAAATTTTGAGGTAAGTTGAAATACCTTGACCACTTCCCTGGCATTTGCCACCCGCAGCAATAGGCACGGCGCACACATATGCTGAGTTGCAGACAGATGGGGAGGTGCAGTCATCTGCAATAGAGGAGGAGTGTACCATGAGCACATCAGGGGCATCTGGAAACAGACAGGCAGTGGGAGCAGCAGCATCAGCAGAGACAACAGAGACGCTGTGAGACGCATCACTGACAACCAGCATGAACTCACCTGATGAGATGCAGGAGGAGCCATCAGGTAATGGGGCAGTGCAGTGTTGGGAGGAGCTACACTGGAAGGCTGCTGCACAGTCAGCTGCAGTGAACAGAAGGCTGTGTTTATGTATCAGCATGCAAACTGCCCGGTCAAAGCTGACACTTTTATGAGGAGGAACAACAAGTTGCTCATGTCTGGCGCAATCAGTATTTGTGCATGATCTGTTTCTTGTGCATCAGGCTGTCTGCCCTGTCTGGAATGGTGTCCACACAAAACAGGACAAGAGTACCTGTTGCATTGCAGTAGCCAGAGGGCTTGACTGGTAGACTGCACACACCAGAAGCATTGCAAATATAGCCATTGCCGCAGTCATCTGCGGAAGCACAACAGTGTCTGTTTGCTGTTGACTATCACAATCAAGATCAGCGGTACAAAGGGATGGTACCTGATGAGGTGCACTCAGCCTCTGGAGCCACAGCTGCGCATTTTGCGCTTGTACAACGGTCTTGGAGAACACAATCAGCTGCACACACAAGGCTCACTGAGTTGCTTGCTGAAATCAAGCGTGGCACGGCATGGACACAGGCACAAATCTTTAAGCAAATAGAGTGATCTGGGATCCGGCGAATTGTCCAGCAATACCAGTTGTTTGACAGGTGCTGCCTGCTGTCACACCAGCAGCACATTTCGAGTGCGTGTTGCAGACTGATGCTCTGTCACAGTCACCTACATCAAAGGAAGTTGTGAGCATCTCACTTGCTCAGCTTGGGCTGGCCAAAGAGCTGGGCTTGTACAAAAACGTGGGCATGGCATGATACAATTCATGCTACATCTGGCCAACTTCACAGGATATGCCTTTGTGTGCACACTGTCACAGAATGTCAACCTGACAAAACCGTGCGTGTTGATCAGGCTGCTTGCAATGCCTCTGGATCACATGTTCTTGCATACTTGACAAGACCTACCATTGGTGATGCAGTCACTGCCTACTGGCAGAGGCTGTCCACATGTATAGTTAGCATTGCATGTTGAGCCAATGAGGCAATCAGCTGCAAGCATCAAATCTGAGGAGCTCAGCCAGCGCGTGTGGCATCAGTGCATTTTCATATGACTTCACTCCACAGTAAAAGCAGACACAGCTTCAACATTGGGAGTCAGCAATGCTGACTGGCCAAATAACAAGCATGCATGATCAAATGACAACAGCATGGCGCGACAAGCAGCAATTTAGTCTGCCATCAGTGCAATTGTAATCTGGCTGGCGCATCATCAGTCTAGCTTGCAACCTGTGTTGAAAGACGTGCAATCGCGCTCAGATCTGCCTGGCCTTGTCTGCCTTACCTGATGCTGCACAGTAATCTCCGTCAAAGACTGGAACATCACAGATGTCAGCTGAGCTGCAAACCAAATCACTGGCACATGGGTTGGCGCTATCTGCACAGCAGGCTACATCTTCAGGTCCGAGATGTTGAGAGTCATGACCTGCTAAGAGCCAATTGTAGTATGTATACATGTGGCAAATCATGGCTGGGCTGTCGTGCCACCATTACAGTGGAGGACAGTGCCGAAGATGCACTGCACATCATTGTTGTTGACAAGGAGCATTAAAGCTGGGTCTGTGTCAGCATGAAGGGCATAAGGCATAGCATGCATGACACAAATTTGTTGGTCGGCCATCAAGTGTAAAGTATACCTGCATAGGTTTGCCTGGCACAGCTTAAGCTCAGTCAGTGAATGCATACATGCATGCATACATGCAGCAGCTACTTGTCACATGCTTGCTTGTGTGGCAGATCTTGTGGAGGCTTATGTTGCGCACCTGAGGAGTCACAGCTGGAGCCATATACAATGGGACGTATGCAGATGCCGTCTTGGCAAATGTGGAGGCCACACTCATCTGCAGAAGGCATGAGATTATGTCCTACTGGCAAGGCTGTGGTCTACACTGGATCGCAAGGCAGTCAGCATCAGGCTTCTGCATACAACATCCAGCATTTGACAAGCCCATCTTGCAGCGTGTTGCAGATGCTTTGTGAGGTGAAGTGCCAGACATGCAGTACAAGCCACACAGCAATACATTGCCATGTACAGGCCTCACCATCCTGACTGCAGCTGCTCCCAGGGTAAAGAGGAACGGCGCAATTTCCAGCGGCATTGCAGACATAGCCATTACCACAATCAGCTGCAGCCACACACTCTTGCAGTTGGTGAGTCATGCAGCAACAAGCATCAGTCTGGTGTGTGTTCAATGGTTTTGAGGGCAGAGGGAGAGAACGCTGAAAAGAGGCAAAGCAGGTCACACAATGCAAGCATGCCAAGCCACTGACGTGTGCATTGTGGCAACATGCAATAGATGAGGCTCCTAAACTGAAGCACAAACTAATTGCTGTTTCCCAGGTGTGCCATGTACCTGATGATGCGCAAATTGCACCGTCAGCAACAGGAGTGCAAACTCCGCTGCTGCATACACTCTGCTCAAGACAGCTTTCTGCGTTGGACACAGCAAGCTCAGGCCTCAACATCTCTGTAAACATAGCACAAGAAGCTCCACGCCTTGTTCCCAAGCTTCCTTGCTGGACTGCCACAAGGCTTACATGACTGACCTGTTATGTCACAGTTGCCGCCATTGGGCGTGCCAACCACACATTGGGTGATGTTTCTTGTCACATTCACACAGGTGCCGCTGGTTGTGGGGTTGGCATAACACTCAAGGTCAATGACACTAGAGGAGTTGCACACCATGTTGGAGCCCACACAGTCAACTGCACAATCAAACATTAATTTGTCTTAGACCAGGAATCAACTTCCAGTGCATATGAGCTGCATACAATACTCAATGACAGCGCTCAGGACTGAATGACCGTATTCAATGACTTACGGAGTGATGTGCAGTCCTCTTGAGACTGATATAGTCCATGGTCACATATGTAGTCGGATCCGCATATGTAGGGCGTAGAACAGTCCCCTGCAAGAACCAAGACTTTGCCATCATTCAGAACAGGTCATGGACAGTGGGCACATGATCACAATATACTTGTCGAGTTGCAGAGCATGGGCTCATAACCATAATCAAAGCTTTCCACCAAGTCACATGTCTGATCTGACCCACAATCATAGTTGAAGGCGCAGTCCGCTGCAAACAATATTGTCAACATTATCAACATTAATGTCATCCACCTCAGCGTAAGGACATAATACTGAGCAGAGTTGTTCTGGACAAAGCAAACACAGTTGAGAAGACGCTGCAGCTGCTGCCTCACCTGACCCTGTGCAGTTGCCGCCAGCAGGCACTGGTAATGCACATTCACCGTCTACGTTGCAAGTGTAGCCATTCCCACAATCAGCTGCACCAAGGACCCAGCAAATCAGAGGGCAGACTGATCACTTGCATGCCATATTGCACATCGCATGTAGCGTACACACAGGCAGTGAGACAGAGTACACCTAGCTGATCTTTGGTGGTATGCAACACATGCGGCTTTACCTGTCATGAAGCAACCAGCATCTTCAGCCACTGCAGCACAAGCGCCATCGCTGCACACATCTTGTACTATGCATTGAGCTGCAGCAGGCAATATGTATGAGTGATGTTTGGCTGTGGATCAATATCAGGAACAGCAGTCTGATGCAGCCAAAGCTGTCTCAGTACTGAATGTACAGCTATACCAGTTCTGTTGCACGCACTGCCAGTGCTCAGTCCCTTTGAGCACTGAGCGTACCGCGCCCAGATATGATAGTTACAAACCAGCCCAGTCTCACAATCACCTGCAGACACTAGTGACTTGGGAAGCCTTGTAAAGCCAAAGTTGCATGCCAAATGCAACATCAAACTCAGAACAACACATGGTACTGCTTTGCAAATCTGTGACCAGACAAGCTGTTTTGCAGATTGGCCAATGCCTCAAGGGTGTTCGTTGAGGAGCAAACATACCACTGCCTCTGCAACTGCTTCCCGCCCAGAAGGGAAAGCTGCAGAAATACTCTGTATTACAAACCCAGCGTCCAAGGCAATCAGCTGCAGTGGAAACAGCACAACCTCAGCTTGTGTACGTTTATGTGCGTTTCATGATAATGGCAGCATGCCATCCAACGAGGATACTGGGAAACAAGGTCAAACAAGCAGGGGTTTGATAGCAAGCAAACACTCTTCAACCCTTGCCAGCAGAGCTTGGATAGTCAGATACCATCTGTGGCACAAGCAGTGTTATAGTCCTGTATGGTTGTGCACACTCCAGCAGTGCTACAGTAGTCAGTGTAGAGGATGCAATCAGCTGCAGAACAATACAAAAGGGGTCGGTCGGGTCAGTGAATACAACAATGTTGGAAAAGTTGGTGGAGCAACTGTGTCAGCAAAAAAAATGCCAGCTGGCTTGAAGAAAGGCAGCAGTATTGCTTCTGCTGAGAAGCTGATAGACATCTGTCTAGTTCTTTGCATAAGTTAATTGTGAGAGGCTGGTAGCTACATACAGGTCCATTCACCTACCAGTACTGGAACAAGAACCACCAGTATTCACGGTATTGGGTGTGCCTGCAGTAAGCAGCGACCTGTGACCGTTATCATCTGCAGAGACAAGAGCCCGCTGGGTGCCGGGAAACGTCAAACGTCAAACTTTGCCAGCTTGTCTTGCGACTGCACTGTTCAGGGCAACGGGCAGCAAAAACTGCATATGTAGCTGTCGCGGACCAACAAATCATTACCTGACACAACAGCATCGCGCATAAGCGATGCCTGCAAACGTAGCAGGTCAGTAGCTGCAGGTCAGAGTCAAAGCTTGCAAGAGTCGTACAACAGACAGAAGCATATGGAGCCTCACCATCCATACGACTACGAGCAATATGCTACGTTTGCTGCTGCATGGCTGCGTCTTGTCTGCTGATGTCACACTGAACGCGCACAGCACATCTGATGTCTGGAGAGCGCCTGAGCGTCGAGACGTATCGGAATCTGAACAGTCGCTCGCTAAACGCCCTCATTGGCGCCATTCATGCTGTGGTGTATGCTGCGCACTGGTCGACCTTCGAACATGATGAGGGACGCCATACCGTTCCGAGACACTCAAGGCTCCTAAAGGTGTGCTTTGTTGTAACGAGGATGTTGTGCGAAGATTCCAGTTTGCCAGACTGCCGCTGCTGATCAGCTTGCCACTTTCACGTGAAGCCGCGAATGTCAGGCTGGTATGCACGGGTGCTGTATGCAAAACATGTCAGCCGGAAACGTAAGACATGGCAGGATGGGTTCATGTCCATGAACAAGCAAGATGACACCAGACGTTCTGCGAAGCTGTATGACGAGTCTGGTTTGCTCGTTGCGAAGGGCCATGTGCCAGCATCTTGGGAATTGACCACCACATCGGAAGGTTTGTGCAACAGACCGCCTGGATACACCTCAGTCAGCGTTTACTGTTTGGCTAGCAAACACAATTTCTTGCCAGCAGGTATATCTGCTTTTGAGGGCTGGATCGTCAACATAGACTCAGAGTGCCTACTTCAAGATGTTCCTGGCCAGTCAGACGTTGCTGAGAGTTCGAGAATGCCAGTCCAGCCTGCCCAGCCCAGCACACATGCACAAAAGCCTGCTGTGGCACAGCAGCCATGCAAGTGGAAGTCGAAATTCCAGAAGCCTAGAGCAGCCATGGCATTGCCACAAAATGCTGCAGTGGCGCCATGCGGCGCACAAGACAACATCGCCAAGTACCCCTCTATGTGCATTGGCAAGTCACCGACTTGCATCAAGCAAGCTGCAGCAAAGCAGCCTGCCCAGACAAGCTCCGTGCCAAAACGATCAGGTCTGTGTCACCACCTTAATGCACACTCTCATGTGACAAGGTATGGCTGCTTTGAATGCAAGGGTTCTGCTCTGCAGATGATGAGATCCTTGGTGTCCTGAGCAGCTTTGACACCCAGTCATCACAGCATGCTGAGGTATTACCACTGGAAACTCTGACAATTCTTAGACTGGCATGTTTTGCCCGTGAAATGATGTGAGAGCAAAATCTACGTCTGATACAGGCTATCCACACACAAGACCTGGCTGAGCCAAATAACAAACACAGGAAACTGCAGCACCATCCAGGCGGCATAGCCAAAGGCATTACAAATTGTGTCATGCTGGAACAACAGCCACAGCACCATCAGCACAGCAAGTGGGAAGAGTTCACAGAGCCCAACAACCTTGTTGTGTCCCAATTGCCTGAGGCTGACAGTAGCTTCTGTACTGCTCCTGGGAGACTGCCAGAAGTCTTAACACTACAGTCAGACGGTGGGCCAGGTGCATGAGCTGCACTTGCAAGGTGTCTGAGCACAGAACGTCATGACTATTCAGTGCATCCTGAGCATTTGCCCAACAAGGCGCATGACAGTGCTCCAGGATCTACAAGAAAAGAGTCTGCAGGCGCGATGACTGACTCAACAAATATGCCTGAGAAGACACAGAGCCATACCAGCCCTTGGCAGCAGCCAACTCACTCCAGAACCAGCACGCAAGCCAGTCACACCATGCCCAAGTTCAAAGTGCCTGTCCTGGGTAAGCATAAGGGCTTCAAACCACCGGCAATGGTGCCTGGCCACCAGCCCAGCCAGCCTCAGCTCAGACGTTTTGACACTCAAATGCCACATGTCAAGGCAGTGCAGGCAGCACAGACATGGCAGAGTGGCAGTCAGCCAGCCGTTGTCTTTTGTGGCCCTGACGCAGAGCCTGCAGTGCGACATGCTGTCATACCTACTTCCTTTGCCAGCCTACATGCCTACAAGCAAGCTTGGTGTGCTGCTGTGACAGAGGAGATCAACATCAGGTACAGCCCTGCAGGAGACGACAGCTACTCCTAATGTGTTCTGCCAGACATGTGACAGCATAGCCATGTGCTTACTGTCAGTACATGCACAGTGTCTGCTGTTCTGGCATGTGCATGTGTTGATGAATGTCAAGAGTACCTCCTTGTGGCGCAGCCACTCTGCTCAAAGGCTGTGTTCCTGTTCAAATGCCTTGCTGATTTGCAGGCTTGTAGGCTTGGCAAAAGACTTCCATACAGCTATGCAGCACCAGGCACAGAGCATGCAGAAGGTATGATGTCATTGCCTGATAGCTATTTCAGCGGCGGTGCATATGCAGCAAATATTGCTGTTTCGTCTCTGAAGCAGCCATTTTATGCAAGACTACAGCATGATGTGCACTCGCTTCAACCATCTTGACATTTTCCTGCTTTTCAGGGTGGAGTGGCCGCTCAAGTACGCCCAAGACCAGCTGACTTAGAGAAAGCCTTACGGTCACGCAGGATTGCTTACTATAGCCAATGTGACCTGTTGGTGTTCCAGCAGCATAAGTCAGGCGCACACCACTTCAAGGGAGGGCATGGGAAGGGCAGATTCAAGAAGAGCAAAGCTGACGACTCGTCAGATGAGGAGACAGGCAAGGCAGAGGCGGCGTCAGTGTTTTTGCAGATCCAGTAAGCCTCCTGTTCTAGCTTGTGTCTTTCCTTTTGCATCTACATTGTGAATGCTGCTGCAAAATTGCCGATCCAGTAAGCCTCTTGTCCCATCTTGTGTCTTTCCCTCCGCATCTACACTGTGAATGCTGCTGTAAGAACTGCATGTTGCTGTTGATGTGATCAAATGCCTGAATTTTCGGTTTGCACGCGTTTATTTGCACCACGTGATTTTTGCAACAGTCAGCATGGTAACTGCTTCTGTGTTAATTTGTCAATGTCGCATGTATCAGAAGCTTTTGCTCTGGGTTGGTACAAGTTGGTCAATGCTGTTCCAAGACTTCAGTGTCAGCATCACTGTATGCACAGGTCTGGTCAGGAGAGACCCAGCGCTTACCAGAAAGATGATATTTGGGTGTTGTCATCAGATCCTTCCTGTCAGGTGGCAGCAGGCGGAGCAGGAGTCAGGGGCACCATGCATCAGGGCTGGGTCTTGCTGGCCCGCAGTTCCTGGCATGGCCCCAATAAGGAGGGCAGGTATGTTCACCTTCTAAGCTTTGCAGTGTGAAACCAGACTTTTGCATTGTGACAGCAGCTGAACTAGTACAATGCAGTAAGAGTAGTTCCCAAAATGTTACATCCAGCCATGCATCATGTGAAGGTCATGCGCTATGTCATGCGCAACCTCAAGTTGGCTCTTGACAAGGCCATACCCACAGCAAGCATCACAGTGTGCATGGTCGACTTGCGCTGCTTGGTGTCACATCACACACTGCGTCTGCCATCCCAAACAAGCTGTCTTTGCTACAGGTCTTCCCAATGCATGCCATACACATACCAGCACTGGAAGCCATGCCTGTTACTGCAAGGCTGAGTGTTCTTCCTACTGCATTGGTACAGGATGCAAATCCAGCTCCTGTCAGACTCACCACCCAAGCTCCAGAGGAAGCAGAGCATCTATGCCATTCACGGTCCCAATGCCACCACTGAGCTGGCCATGCTGGCGACCCTGCAAGGGCTGGATGCTGCCAACGTGTCTGCTCTGCCTGCCCTCTTGTCGTGCAAGCAACGCCCTACTGATGCTACAGAAAGCAGACAGCCTGCTGACACGACAAGTGGAGCTGATCTGCAAGGTGAGTGACCTTCTGGCAACGCCTCCACTACAAGTCGAGCTGGAGTCTCAGCTGAGTTGAGTCCAAATGCATCTGTTGCCACGGTGGGCACTGCATTCTCTGTGCTCTGGCAGTCAAGAGTGTGCTGACACGACAAAGGCCTTTCTGCTGCAGCATTGACAGATTGAACATCATGAGTGCAGACTTCACAGATGAGCCTGAAAAGGCTTTCTCTCAGCCTTGACACCTGGTGTGTACAGCAAGCCACAAGCAAAGTCTTGGTTGCTGCAGTTGCCCAGAGGGCCAAATGTGTCCCTGCTGACGCCACTGTGAGTGTCAGCCAAAATCTGCAGGGCTCTACAGCCCAGCTGCTGGAAGGGCATGCAAGACGCATCGCTGCAGAGTTCCGGCTGAACACTGACCAGGTTGCAGTCCTTGCGCACTGCAGCCGATGGGCATCAGCAGACAAGGTGTGAAGGCTCGCTAACATTGCAGGATGCATATTGGGGCTTCTGCCTGCATGTCATGGCAAAAGCCGTGAAGACCCCAGTCTCACTTGCCTAGGGCAGCAGCATGACCTCACGCAGCAGCATGTCACTGGACTGAGCTCAAGCTCTAATTATGTGCTGTCTGCCTCTGCTTGCTATTCCTGCCATGCTTGCTGTAGGTAGTGCCGTTACATCTTTGCGTAACTCATCTGGGCAGATGTGTTTGCTGTTGCAGGATGCAAGCCCTGTGTGCATTATCCATGGCCCCTTTGGGTGTGGCAAGTCCAGTCTGCTGATGGCTTTGATACACTACCTGCTGGCTCAGCGCAGCCAACAAGGCAGTGGTCTGAAGGGCTGCAGAGTACTGCTGTCAGCCCATACTAACATAGCAGTTGACCGCCTGATGACTGGCTTGCAGGACACTGGCTGCACAGGTGCGCACATCTCAACACATGCCATATTGCGGTCATAGCAAACAACTTGCTGTCAAATTATGCATACAATTGTGCTGTAATGCATCTGACTAGGGCCATGTGGGTCATCAATCTGTGCTAGCTGTGATGCAAAATCACCGTCCTGACCGTATCTCATGACCACCAGCAAAGACCTTGAGATTCCACGTGTGGACACATGCCAAGGCAAAATCAGAGCCGTCATCTTATGCCATGCGGGTTGTATTCCCAGCCAGGTATGCACATGCACACCCAGCTGCACACACCCTCTTATGACACAGCCAGCATGAGAATGCTTACTGGCAGGGTGGTTGTGCAGATATGGTGAGGGTGGGAGCGTTACGCCGTATTTCCAAGACCCTGCTGCCGCATTCCTTGCATGCTGTGGACTCCAAAGCCAAGAGTGATGCTGTGAGCGAGCTGAAGGAGATGCTAGCTGGCACCAGCAATGCTGCAGAGGGAGCAATCATTCAGAGGGAGCTAGACCAGCTCAAGCAGGTAATGCATTCTTCTCGCTATTGCTGTATCATAGAGTCAGCTTTGCAACAAAGGCCGCTACTAGCCACACAAGGCTAGGCAAAAGCACATGCTGTGTCAATGATGAGAGGCAAATGTGTACAAAATTGTTTTTGGTACACTGCAGTGCACTCAATGCTAACGGCCAACCAGGGCATCAGAAGCTGTCATGAAGCCGCCACGACTCTTTTCGTTCTATGGAAATTGGGTCTTGCTCCTCACCATCAACCTTCTGCCCCACCTCTTCCAATCTGTAGCTGACAGATTGACCAGTTCGAATGACTGCTGGTGTATGAGTATGCAGGGTGCAGACAGGCAACGGCGGAAGAGGCTGAAGAGTGCAGCAGTGGTGGGGGTGACCTGCTGCTCAGCTGGGCTGCCGGTGCTGGAGGGGCACTCCTTTGATGTGGTCCTGCTGGATGAGGCCAGCCAGATGGTGGAGCCTCTCACCCTTAACCCCCTCACCACTGCCAAACCGAGGTGAAACCCCTCACCATTGCCAAACCCAGGTGAAACCCTTCACCACTGCCAAACCCAGGTGAAACCCCTCACCACTGCCAACCACAGATGAAAGCTCTCATCCTTCACCTCTGCCCCTCAATTTCTGTGTCCAAGCAAGTTGCTTTTGGTTCTTGAGCTGCTTACTGCCAGGTGTATCCCACTCCTCTACTCAGAACCTTCTTGGCTCAGCTGGGGTGACTTCAAGCCCTTCCTTTGCTGCAAACCCAGTCACTCCACAACATTGCTTCGCTTTGCCTTGCCATGCTCATCATTTGCTTGTACCGCTCATTGCATGCAGCTTTTGCACAATTTCCAATTAACAACAAATTCTGGTGATTGCACAAGCATTTTGGGACACAACTCAAAAACACCACTGCTATTTTGAAAATGGTATACACTGGTTTGACAACAATTAGCTGTCGCCATGGCACATCAGCAGCAGACACTTTGTGCTCCCGTTAGTAGTACGAAACTTTGATGGTCAAGCCATGTTGTAGGTTCATCATAATGGCAGGAGACCCATGCCAGCTGCCACCAGTGGTTGCCTCCCCAGCCTCAGTCACCCCTCGCCCTTCTGCCTCAGCGGTTGCAGGAGCAGCTGCCACAGGCCCTACTCAAGGCCTTGGCCTGCAGGGCAGTGCAGGTCTTGCTTCCAACAGCCTCTCCAAAGGGCCCTCCTTGCACGGCCTGGCCAGACCTCTGCTGGTGAGGCTTGTGCAGATGGGTCACCATGCACATCTCCTGCGCACTCAGTACAGGTAAGCACTTGGACTGCTGACTCTACGATGAGGCAGGCTGTCCACACGGCGCCTTCCCACTATGACCAGCGCTCCTTTCACGGTGCCCCTTAAAACATTTGCTGTGTTGTGATTGTTGGTCAAGCTCTCATCCATGTTTGCACGAGCAATATTTTGCTGAATGCGGCAACAGCCTTGTGCCCTTGCGTCTGACTCGCACACCAAAGGTCAGCAGCTGTCAGTCAGACTGTTAGGCAGACTGTCACGCCGGCGCCAACAAGACAAGCGAAATACAGTATATGTAGAAAGTGATTGCACTACATTACCAGTGCTTCCTTCCTGGCAAGGAGTCCATAGTGCTGCTGATGGCCTGCCAGGTGTGTAATGCAGGTGCCACCCAGACATCAGCAGAGTGTCAAATACCCTGTACTACAACGGCCACCTCATTGACGGCTGCACTGCAGCACAGCGGGCCCCCCTCTTGCCTGGCTTGTCAGCCATGTGCTTTGTGGAGGTGCGGGGGCAGCAGCAGTATGGCCACGCCAGTAGCAGTGCATCCAACAGGGCTGAGGCCCAAGCTGTGGTGCAGGTCAGGCCTCACTTGTGTTGTTGCCTTCTGCCTGATGCACTGACTGCTCTCATACAATGGCTTGTTTGCAGCAACCCCATGTTTTAACCGCTACCTGGTTTGCTCAAATGTGTCAGCAGGCAATATGCTTGCCTGCTGCAGGATTGCCGCTTCCTTCCTGGCCGATCTAGCAGCTGATAAGAGATGCCTGCACAGACAGCAGGGGTTCTGAGTCCCATTTTTGCATTATCAACGCTGATTTGGAGAAGCAGACATTTATTGCCTAGCTGTTAGGTACATGTGCCTTAATCGGGGTTGGGTCTAAGACATCTGCCGTGTCGTCTTACAGACTGCTGCCATTGATCAGGTCTCTGATCTGATCTTGACTGATTGTTGTGATGCGCGTTCAGGTGATTCAGCAGTTGACCAGCAAGGGTATCAGTAGCAGCAGCATTGGAGTCATCTGCTTCTTCAGAGCCCAGGTTTGCCTACTCAACTTTGGTCCTGATGACCCACTCACAGCATCACATCTGCTGTCCCTTCACACTGGCTTGAGATCATTGCATGGTATACTTAGATGTTGTGTGGTATAACTAGATGTTGGCTTGTAAATGCTGCAAGCTTGGCCAATTGTCTGTGGCGTTGCTGTCTGAGAAACAAAACCCTGAACAGATAGTAAACAAGTACAGACCAGTGACAAATAGGACACATGGCTGTCCTGATCGCTACATGGATGGTTGTAATGTTTTTCATCATCATCGTCATCATCTTATCTGCTCTATGACGAGCCAATGCAAGCCAGGCCAGGTACTGCAATCTGAACAACAGCTTGGGTGATGCATAAATTCGCCCAGTAGAGTACATGATTTTATCGTGACTTAAGCAATTGCCCCTGGCAGGTGGCACTCATTCAGAGTTTGCTTCACTCAGAGTCCAGAGCACTACAGCCTTCTGCCGAGCAGCAAGAGACAGAGGCAGCTGATCCACAACAAGCGGAGGGACTGTCAGCGGTGCAGGTCGCCACTGTAGACTCTTTTCAGGTGCCGTTCCATGACTCAATTCCCTACAGGGAAGGCTTGCTCAACGACTGCTGCTGCAGCCTTGGATTTGTATTGCACACATGACAGCAGCTGACCTAGTATCCTTTCATTGCTTGAGTAGGGGACAATAGCAGCCATGCCTGTAGCTGCACTGCTTGTTAATATGTGTATGCCTCAGTGCTCCAGCAATACGTGCTGCAAGCTCTCTGGCATAGGCATTGGGAATATGCAGGGCATGGAGAAGGATATCATTCTGCTGGCCACAACCATTACGCATGCCGGCAACTTTGCCACAGATGCACAGCGTGTGAACGTGGCATTCACCAGGGCCAAGCACCACTTAGTAGTGCTGGGCAGCAGCCCTGTGCTACGCAGCTGCTCCCCGGCTTTCAGGCTGTTGCTAGCAGGCTGCCAGATGCTGCCTGCTGGTGCTGCTCTCACAGCGCGGTCCACTCCTCCCGAAGCATCTGGCACCAAGCCACCACCCAGCAGCAGCACCCCTCCCAGTGCCATGCATACTTCTGTTGCCAGTCTGGCTGCCAGTCACGCTCAGGCACTCGGCCCGGTCTGCAATCCATGAGTCCCGCCCTTCCTGCTAGCAGTCCTGCCTATGACTGTGCACTTCAAGCCCATCTGCCTATAAGCAGTGGTGCACCATCAAGTGTCAGTCTCAATTTCAGCAATGTCAGTGCAGATGGCATGCATTCCCAACGTCCAGGTAACGGCGATGCTGGTACACTGCTGTATAGCAGCGTCAAGGGTTCACCTGCTGAGCGTCCTTCTGAAAGTGGCCGATTGTCTGCTGATGGTCAGAGTGCGCAGGGCACAGCACAGCCTGCTACCAATGAGCAGTCTCCGAGAGCTGTTCCATGCCAGAAGTTTCTCTTTGGCATTTAAGCATGCTGCAGCAACAGCATGCTGGCAGATGTTCCTCGCGAGCTCTGTTATCAAGATAGCTGCTGCATGTTTCACAATGTTCAGTGAGGGAGGCCAATGCTCATGGGGGCCATCTGGGCACACCGGTGGCCTTGCCATGGATGCATTGCCTGTATCATGTCCTGTCTCAGATATCTACAGATTGTTTTGCACAGCAGCAGGTTGTGTTCATTATTGATTGTAATCTTGGCCAGGCAGCAATCAGCAACTATGATGCTTAGTCAGCTGAGCACCTGCTGGTATTCTTGCAGAGTGATATCTATCCATGAAGCAGGTATTTGGCAGCGTAGCAGCATTACAACTCAAAAGTCCATATCATGGTGTTAATGCTAATATTAGTGTGTGCTTTGGTTCGCTGAAAAAACATTTGACAGTCTGCTGGTGTGCTGTACTGAAGTGCAAGGGCACCACAAAACAAAGTGTCCGTGAAATCTCTGTTTAATGTACGAGCTTGCTGTTGGCATATGGATCCCAGTATCAATTCAGGCACTCACACTCTATGACTGCGTTGCATAGCTGTTTGCTTCTGTACAATGCACTGATATCCCAGCACTAGCACATGCAATTCCTGCACCATCATGAGAACGTGATTGACATGTCATACTACAGGTAGGACAGCTTGCCCTGCAGAGGATTCAACAGCACATGCGTGATTGTCCCCTTGAGAGTTGTGCACAGCACAGACATTATTTACCTCAACAAACACATGAAGAAAGGCATCAATAGCCTTCTTGGGTGTTTGTTCAACAGGCACCTGTGTGACTTGATGCCACTCATAATCTGCAACACAACTCTGGCTTGCAATTAATTTCAATGCAGCGGTTTACAACAACTGTGGAGGTTGACGCACCATCCAGAATCATGATGCCACCCTCATTCAATAACTTCCAAGCCATAACTGCATCTGTCAGCACATCTTGAGGATAGTGTGATCCATCAATGTAGATGATCTGCAGAGTGCCAGCTTGCTTTGCACAGCTTGTCTCACCCAGAAAAAATTTGTTTAAGCAGACACCTTATAGAGTAAGGAGGCATCTCGGCACTGTCACAAACAAGCTTGCTGCTGGTCAGAAGCAGCATCAAAGGCTTGCAGTGATCTCGACATGTCTCGATTGTCCTGCTTGGCTTACATCAAATGCGTTGAGGTGAGTGCTGAAAAGGCCTGCCAGGGCTGTACATGAGGACTGCTGCAGCACTACAACCCTGTCTTTGGCCCCTGCGGCTAAGATGTTGTCTTGAAACCTCTGCAGCACTCTGCTGCCTTCATGCGTGTCACTGGAGAGGCACCAATCCTGCAGCATTACACAAGGTTGCGTGCACGACGGGGAAGGGCGCGATAGCTACAGACTGCCACATACCTGTGCAGCCGTGCCATACTGCTGCGCGCCAGCCCAAGTATCGACACAGACTATGCGGCAGTCCAAATTGCAGCATACGTTGTCCAAAAGCCAGCAGGCTGACTGGCCCTCCCAAGTCCCGATCTGTTGCCACGAAACGCGTGATCAGCTTCAGATTGCAACATGAGCATGACCCTACGTTGCCATACTTCAAGGGCGTGCAAGACGCGATCTGATTTGAGCCATCCGAGGCTGTCGAAGATATGGCTCCAGCTGGGTATGTTGTGGGAAAACCAGTCAACGGTAAATGTATACATGCATGCTTGAGCTTGCTCGTCAGCAAAAGTACGATTGCGCTTCTACAACCTAGCCTGTGGCTGGCTCCGACACGGGTCTATCCTGTGATGTGCACGAGCGTACTACACGCTGCGCTGCTTGCATATCACTGTTGGCTCAGCTTTTGACCTAACCAGCGCAGGGCACAAAGCCAGGGCTACGTCCCATTCGCCCCTTGAAGCTGCCCTGGCACTCTTTGAACGGATGCAACATCTTGTCATTCGGATTCACGAGGCGCGC
>JAABUP010003141.1_pt1 | contig 29756 bp, 39 predicted proteins | sample 5559201 | NCBI WGS metagenome assembly JAABUP01 (sample SAMN10711887, study PRJNA513373) | rock metagenome | isolation source: Antarctica rocks | place: Antarctica | reverse complement strand
GGCTTGGGGAGGGGAGGGGGGTATGAATACTGCTTGAGTTACCTAAAATCATGAGTGGGGTGCCTGACCCTGATCTGTGAAGTCTTTGCAGACAGACTGAGTCCTGCATGCTGGCTGGCATTGCAGTCTCTGTACATCAGTTGTTACATGCAATTGATATGCAGAGATGTTGCAACAAGTGAACAAAGCACACGCAGACACATTCAAATTTTGAAATGCAAGCTCAATATTCCCAAATCATCTTCGACCTTCCAGTGACTAACCAACTGATTGACCTAGTGAAGGCTGATAACTCGTTCACTGTGCATGTATGTCCTGTGCTTGTGTATTCAGCAGGCAGTGCAGGGCTGCATGTGACAATATGATGTGCATACCAATAGGCTGGTACCAGCATAAGGTTGCATGTGGCAGTATGGTGCACACATAACCTGGTACTGATGTAGGCATGCATGGGGGGCAGTACCTGTGCCAATGAGGCTGCTGCCCTAGCCTCTGGCTCAAAGTCAGCAAAGAGCTGAGAGGCAGGTGCACCCAGCTCGCGCTGCAGCACCTCAGCAACATCCTCCACAGGGCCCGGCTCCACCTGATCCTGCAGCACCTCCAGAGTCCTGCACCCACACATGAGCAGTCATTTAGCAATGCATAAACCAAAATGTGGTTTCAAAACTTTATCCAAGTCATATTAATTCCATGTTGGCAACCATCGGGTCATGCCATGTACAATAGGCCCATCATATTCATCAACTTTCTCCAGCTTAGCTTGGCTCTATGATGTCTTCAGATATTTGCCATCAGCAGACCACTTAGTGAGTCCATTCTTCCTGCTCAGCGTGCTGAAGAAAAGTCATTAGATGAGCAACCAATGACGTACTCGTTGTTGCTTTTGGTGATGCAAGGGTCTGGAAGTGCACAAAGCTTTAAACATATGTTTGCAACAACCTGTGTGTTTGTGGCAGCTTGCAAACGGGCAAGGCCCTGCTCATGCCTTGTCCTGGTTGTGCTGACTGTATGTTGCACAAACACGGTCAGACCCTTACTTTCGGTACTCTTTGGGCACGGCCTGAATGGTGGAGAAGGTCTGTGCCGCCTTGATGTATACACCCCCATTGTTCTGGCACACATGCAGCAGCTTTGTTGCCAGCTGCTGGTGGGTCTGTGCAATAAAGTCCTTGTGTTCCTGGCTTGTGGGGTCTGGGTACTGGGCCATGACCTGTTTGTAGGCCAGGCTGGCTTGGGCCCCCCACCAGGCAGCCTGAAGGGTGCGGGGTATGGAGTGCAGGGTGGCAAAGACAGCCACATCATCATCTGCAGCATGAGCCACAAAAATGAGCCACAACATGAGCCGCAGCATGAGCCACAACATCAGCCACTGCACAGATGGTCATGAAGATGCTGTTTTGCGCAAATCATGTACAGACCATGTACTGGTCTGACATTTTTGGACTGTCAAACAGGTGTACAGACTGCATACCTGCTCTAGAGACAAAGTATACGGCAGCTGCTCCAGCACTCACAGCTGTCAATGCAAAAGGTAAGCTGACTCTGCTTTTTGCTGTTGGCTGTGCATTGACTGCTGCCTGGGAAGAGTAGTTGCGGCTGAAGTGGCATGCTTGCAACAGCACGCCCTTGCTCTGTTTTGGACTTCCAGCATGCACAGCTGTGTGCTTTGCTGAGCTGATAGACTGTACAGTAGAGAAGCTTTTGGCTGCTATGTGGAAGTATGCTGAGGTACTCTTTGCCCACGCCAAACAGCTTGTGGACATCAGCTTTAGCTGGCAAACTGTTGGTATGAACTTCTTTTGTCACGGCTATGTCTCGATGCTATCTTTGACATCAAGCGCAATCTCAAGCTTTGGCGTCGCAAGAGTTCGCCGGGTCACCCCCTGTATCTCAGCTAGACGCTGCAGTCAGCACAGGTCAGTGAGATCAAACGCTTCCAACTGCCAGAAAGGACAGCTGCGTCTCATGTTTGTAATGGGAATTCCCACCTTCCAACACTCCAATCTGAACGCAGCTGGAGATAGCCCAGAGATGGCAGCTTGTCGATAGAGGGCAGACGGCCTTGCAAGCAACTGAGTCAGAAAATCTCTTTGCTGTTGCTTCTCAAATGTTTCCGTTTGAGCGTACAGCTCGGGGGAAGAATGCTCTAGCCACATCCACGTATCAACACCAGCCATGCTCCATGAACAGCCGCGATTCCGTTTTAGAAATTCACTATTGACAGCAGTTTGTCAACAGCACGGATTCTAAAGCAGCATGCATGTCTGAGGAGCAGGTGATGTTCATATTCACTGTGTACTGAGGCACCACCTGCCGCATCTCAGCTTGTCTCCAGCAGTGCTGAGTACAGCATCCGCATTTGCCTCACCTGGACTGGACAGCACAGTTGAGCATGATGTCAGGATCCCTCACTGTTGACTGACGCAGTATTGAGCATAGCGTGCCTTTCTTGTCGCAGCAGGAGTGCACACGTAGGCTTGAATGATACTGGTGGCTTGAGATGGATCCCTGCATTTGACCTCTTCTTCACCCGCCAGCTGGTACAAAGGCAAGAAGCAGAACTCAGGCAAATCACCGACTTGAGCGTGTGTGGCACTGCATGCAGGACAAGTCACCAGTGCATGAGGCTATTTGTCAGCTGGAGTTTCAGCACAAAAGAGAGTTGTTGGCACTGTTATTGGCATACCAGGATGATGTTATCTTGCAAGATCATAAGGGGTCTGCGTTGGACAACTTGTATCAAGCAATTTGCATGTCATGCTCCACGAGATTTGCACTGTATACATTTTGGTCAAGTGTATCAGACCCTCTAGGCTAGGTTTCAAGTGTGCAGGAGTTTGCTGACTCTGCTTGAAACCCCTACAAAGGGGTTTGATGCTTCTAGCGCGCGCTAGCATAATAAATTTGGGTGCGTGTCTTTCCAATAGCAATGCAAACTCAGAAACGAAGAGTCAGCGCCTGCCAAGTTGGCAGCACGTGTTGTTGATGTTGGAATGGTGGCATCCATCCACAGATAGCCTCACTCAGAATGGCGACAGCTGGCCCTATCCTTATAGAAGGAGAGCTGTGTAGCAGGGTACAATGAGCTACAGGGCATCTAATGCGCAGGATAGGGACAGCAACAGGCTTAGATAGCATGCAATATCGAAATTTGGGTAATGGGTTGAAGCGATCAAGGCTGCTCATACATATGGGTGCCTGAAGGTGATGCAATGCTGAGAACAATGCAGTAAAACTACTCCATTCAAATAGACAGAACTGAAGCAATGGCAAAGCCTTTGCACAAACTGGTGCTTACATTCTAAAGCTTCTGTGAAAGAACACGCTAACTTGTTTGCTAATGATTTTCCAGCAGCTAATACTGGCTACAGACACATTATGGGCTTGGGGCTTCACAGACAGAGATGCAAAGAATCAACTTGAAGAAAGCTTCAGCCGTACACTGACACTGCATGCTGTCATACCGATGCAGTACAAATCAAAGAACATTCCCATTTCACATCTCTGTGGACTGCACAAGAACAGATTTTGGACTGAGATGATCTTGTGTTGGCGCCCCTCCTGGGTAGGGGTAATTACCACTTGTAGTCTGGTCAGCAGCGCTGCAAGCAGTTGCTATGTCTTGTGCATACATAGCAGCTTCGGAGCAGGGCAGGGCAGTGAAATAGGGCCCTCCCAATGAAATTACGCAGTTTCCAAAAACAGCCAGGGTCACTTGGCCATAATTGTAAGGGCTGGAGGCTGGAAAATCACCGTCTTGAGGGACTACACACTGGGTGTTGTTCCCTTGCAATTGAGCTACTGCTTGGCTGCAGTCATGCACTGATGCACCTGGGTCAGAGATTCCGCATAATGACCCCCCGTTGTCATACACCATGTGGTCATACAAGAGGTCACCATTGGCTGCAGGCACATGTCAATTGTTGGCCAATGCCCAACCACCTGTTCATCTTACATGTGTATGGCATGCCGTTTGCAACAGCATCATACGAACGATGAAGACACCAACATTCTGACTAGTGAAGTCAGTGCATTGCAAATTGAGCTGCTGTTTCCAGACAGATCAACAGCATCACTGGCAACATAATGCAATCAGTGTAATGTTGTGCAAGGCTCTGAGTGCATCTTGCAATGCCCTAGCAATGCCCTAGCAATGCCCTAGCAGAATCATCCTCCATCTGCTGCTGAGTCAGAAGTTCACAATGATGCATCATGCTGCAGTCTTGGCGCAGCATGCACATAAAGGTAAGCATTGACCACATTCATTGCAAGCCTGCAGTTATTGCAATGAGATCTGACAGGAGCAAGCTGCAATCTGTACCTTGGAAGAAATTGCATGGCTGATCACCAAAGGAGTTGGGAAGCGCAGAGAGAACAGCCTGTCCAGTTGCAGATGAGATGTTTGAAGCCGAGCTTGCCAGCTCACAGAAGACCTGCAGAGTAACACCATCGGCCTGCACAGCATGAACTGCACAACGGTGAAAATAAGTCATACAGAGAGTGCAGTAATACGGAAGTACACATGATGCTGGCACAGTTACTGATGCTGACAACAGTGCTGAAACCGACCACAGCAGCTTCACAGATGATAACAGCAAGCAAGATATCAAGACTACAGATTGCAACAGTCTTCACTCTAATGTGATTCTTCTGCATGCGGAAAACATATTCTAGGTAGCTTCCATGCCATGCCCATCCCAACTGAATGGTGCAACCAAATTTTTGACAGGCTTTCATGGTGACAGTCAAGCATCATGTGTGGCTAGCTGGGACTCAGTCTTACTAGCATCTTTTTCTACTTCACAGAAATCTGACAGGGGATGTTGACACAAGGATTTGGGCAAATTCACATAAAGATGTCGGAAGAAATCTGCATGCTGAAGGTAAGCAAAAGCTCAAAGTTCAACTGCCAGGCTGCCGCTTGGTGAGCTGAGCTCATTGAGTAGAGAACCAACCACCACAAGGGCAGTAAGTGCATGCATGGGGAGGGGTACGCCCAGGATCAAGTGGGTTCTTTTTCTCTATAGTTCATTTCCTGTCAGTTTTTTCACCAAGTCTTTTTGCTAATGCACATTAGGTGGTGTCTCTATGCTGTCATTAACGACTTTTCACATATTGCCCAGCAGAGTGAGTGCATTCTGAATATGCAGAGAGGGTACACCTGTGCAAAGCTGACAGGAAGGGTATCAGCCTGGTTAGCTAAGAGAGCAGCAGTCACCAGAACCGTAAGTGCAGGGATTGAAGGGAAGTGTTGCTGGTACCCATACTGCAGGGCGTACTGAATCGTCTGTGTGATAGCCTGTTTTTGCTCTGCTGAAGGCAAGTCAGCTGAAGCAATTGACGCTGAAAGGTTGTGAGCTGCTGCAGAAATGTCCCCCTGTGCCGAATAAGCTGACGCAAAAAGAAGGGAGGCAATTGCAGTAGTGTTGCCTGCACGCATGCTGTTGCCTGATGATCAAGGGAACAAATAACTACAGTGTCATTTTTGCACTCACTACCTAGCCCCGGCTGCGTCGACGCGCTCCGTAGTGCGGCAGGAAGATCGGTGACGTTAAGGGATGTTGAAAACGGAGTGGACTGAATGTCACTGGCGGTTGTCCCGGTGATGGCGGCAGCTGGTGTCACGACAAGGCCTGCTAGCAGAATAAAGCCCAACTGCATAGCAGCAGTGCTGGCGGTAACCATCATGTGGACTCCTATACTTGTGGTCACAAGGTAGTAGTGCTGTATCGGGCTGCATATTCTGCTGTGGTGAGATACTTTTGTGTGCAAGCTGAGCTACCAGCAGCTGCGTCCCGTTGTTGGGCTCCATGATAGACGACATACCTGCCGCTACCAAACCACACCTGACATTGATAGCAATGTCCAAGAAAGAGCCCGATCACAGCGAGGGCTACTGATTGGGCTGGCTACCGTTGGCTTCTCAGGAAGCAGAGGTAGTAACCAGGGTAGTAACGATCTGCCTTACCCAATTCGATCCCCATAATCGAGTCCGTGCAAGTTACAGCAGAACTGCAGCCGTGTGTACTGTCCAAAAACTCACGCTCTGCATTACCTTGGTGCCCCGGTGGGGTGCAGCTATCGTCGCACTGGATTTCCGTTTGGCCATGGATGGAATGTTGCCAGTCTGGGACTTTTCTGTGCCAGAGCTGGAACAACTGCAAGCTGAACAAGCTGAGCTCATATGGAACCCTCTGCCGGACGTCACGGATGCCGAAATTCAGGCTACGATTGGCTTGCCCAGCCTGCCGTCACCATCAGCACTGGCTATGCCTGACGGTGGTGGTGTCTCGACAACCAGATCTTCTGGTCAGCGTGAGGATGACTCCTGGGAACCTAGCAGCTCAGCTCAACAAGCAAAAGTCACCAACAGGAGACAAGCCTCAATCAATGCAGCTAGGCAGGACAGTTTTCCCACACCGAGTCCCGCTGATAACTACGTTCAGGATGACATGGAAGAGCCCAGCCAGCGTCAGAGAACCGGCAGCTCAGATAATTCTGAGCGAAGTAAAGCTGTCAATCGCGAGTCACAACGGCGGTTCAGGCTGCGACAGAAGGTGTCACGGATGTGCTGTTTTGCTACTGTGTCAAAGCCTGTTTGCTGTTCAGTTCACTGCAGCGTCTGCCGCTAAACTTGTTTAGCCACGTCAGTTCTGGTGCAGGCACGTTCACAGGCTGTGGAGGCGCAACTTGCAAGTACAACAGCAGAGTTGAGAGAGCTTAAGTCACGGCAGCACCAGCTGGAAGTCAGAAACATGCTGCTGGAGAAAGTGTCACAACTCAACAAGAGTACTGACCCCCAGTCAAGCAGTGAGGTCAGCAGATGCTGACCACATGTGCTGCTGTCATCCTGTTTGCCCCGTCTCAAATTATTGGAGTTCTATGTTGCAGGATCAGTCATCTCATGACGCTTTTGACACTGCTTTGAAGTTTGAGGAGAATGACGTGGACAATGTGGCCCTGCTGGCTGTATCAGTACAAGGCAAGCAGTATAGCATCACCCCTCATGAAGTCAGCCAGACGCCTTTGCAGTCCTTCTCTGCTCTTTGGACAGTAAGCTCCATTCATGCCCTTCCAGGCTGACAACTGTTTGCATGTCAGGAAGTTGTTTGCAGAGGCACAACCAGACTGTCAGACTGCTCAATGCTCATACCCCAAGTGCATGGCACTGATCATTAGACTTCGGTGATTGAGAGCTGCACAATTCACATATTTCTGAAGTCCACAGCATGATGTATTCACTAAGATGCAAAGTCTCTGTTTGTGACTGTCAGTACTGCCCTGACACTCTCAGATGCGCTGCTCATGGTCCTCCCCATTGGAAGCACTGCCTCCCTCACAACTGCACCTGGGAACAACAGTAGCATCAACATTATTGTGTGCAAGCCTTGCTGATGACCATCTCTGGTGTCCAGCTTTCCAACAACAAACGCCAACACTTCATCATGCAAGCAGTGCTGATGACTACGTCTGGTTTGCAAGTCAGTATCAGCAGGCATTGATGACTCAGTGAGGGTTTCTGGCCTGCAGGTGTACGTCTGCGAGCTGGGCAGGTGCCTTCTGAAGCTGAAAGACTCATCGGACCCAGTGCTGGAGAGGCGCATGCGGGAGCTGACTGTAGAGGCAATCTCCCTTGTGGGCCACCGCCTGCTGCGCAACCCTGCCAGCCACAAGGATCTTGCCACTGGTCAAATGAATCAGGACCAGGCCAAACAGCATAAGCTGGATGCCAAGTTCTATAAAAACTTGCTGGTACGTACCTTGCGCACAATCCGGGCAGCACACATAGTCAAGTCGTGATCGGCCTACTGTACAAGGCGTACCCCAATGGTTGGCGGCATGAGTATACATTCCCGCCAAGGCTAAAGCCCTACCCTGTGTGGGGGGCACACAGAGGCTGCACATGTGTAGGCTCATGTCATGGTTGCTGTCACATGCGCTACTGGATGGCTTCCTCAGGACCTGGTGTGTTCTAAATGTGTCCTTGTGCACATCCTTGTAGACAAATGCCACATGCATGCTGGCTTCTTTGTGATGATGGGATGTGTTCAGCAACCGCCCTAGATGAGATACTCCAAGAGATGCCCTGTCCAGAGCAAGGCACACCCGCCAAAAGCTGCCCCTCGAACAGTACATGGCCATCATGCTGTTAGATGCCTCCTGTTGGCGCAATGACAGCTCCGTTTTACGAAGCTGATTAGCAGCAGCAGACCTTTGGCTTCAGACACGACCAACACTGACATGAGGCCTCACAAACAGTCGTATCAGCCGCTTGTGTCTAATGTGTCACCAGCTAACACAGAGCCAAGTGGCTGCAAGCATTCACTGCCAGTGCACTTGCTGCAGGGCCTGCTAGCATTGACAGAGGACCAGCTGCGTGATCTGATGCTCATGCGCCAGCTGTACCTCACCAAACGAGGCCTGCTTGCAATGGAGCGCAAGGCCCTGGTCAATCAGATGGGCTCCAATGAGGGGTCTATGCCCCACCCCAGTGATAACATCACCAAAATGGCAGACCTGGCCACCTGTCTGAAGGAGAATGCGGCTGAGGACCACCATGTACACAGAAAGGTTGCACGAGCAGTGTATCGCGGGGTGAGGCACTTGCGCTGTGTCTTTGTAGCAGCCCCTCAACCTATGGCATTTCTCATGTTTGCATGCTTGCAGTGACAGTGTGCGTCTGTTCATGCTGTGTATCTCTGATTGCTCGCTTTCTGATGTCTGCAGCTGCACGCTGCTCAACACAATTGTGCAAAGCACGCACAACATGCAAGCAAGCTGATGCTCAGGCTGTTGTGCTTCAGGTGTTGACTACCAAACAGCTGGCTGAAATGATGGTGCATTGCTACCCCTACATGCCTAGCATGGAACCATTCATACACAACTTAGCAGCTGAAACTGGCTATCCTATCAAAGAAGATGTCGTGGCAGCTGCACAGACAAATCACATGACTACAGAGTGGCGGCAATTCAGTGAGTATGCCAAGTATGCTGCCACAGAGATCTTCCATGAGCACGTTCCTTTCCTGAAACGCAGACCTGCTGCTCTCGGCAGGAATGCGTCGCTGTCATCTGAGGTCTTGCCAGCTGACAGGTCACAATACGTCATGTTGTGAGCAAGTTTGGGCAACTGGGCAGCCCGGTACAGTACTTGGCTTCTCATTAAATGGAGTCCAAAAGGTGTAATCTTTTCTTTTCTTTTCTGAGCATGTTCGAGGGTATATAGGATGTCATGGTCACACATGTTAAATAACTACCCAAGTATGTTTCGTGTACATTATCAGCTTTTCAGACGCTGCGACTTGATTTGTCATTAGTCATGAGATGATGTGATTATAGACAAGTGTGCAGGTGAGTGGATAGCATGACTGGTTGTTTGATCTTGTGCAATGTAGTAGGTGCATGATTGGACAATCTGTCTTTATGGTTTTCCTGTTTTCAACCGGTGTGGGCTGCTGTGGAGGCAAGCCCATTTTTCGTGTTGCATTGCAGCTGTATGTGGATTGAAGGTGCATACACGCGTACATGTCTGATGTGATTTCTGACAGAGTAATGATGTGCCAAGCTGTGTGTGGTGAACTTCTGCCTAGAAGCCATGGTTTACCTCTGAAGGTTGACTGGCATTTGATCAAGGCAGCCTATATATTGACTTGTAGTCTGTCTCAGCAAGGCAGTGCTGATGTACATTTGAATGTTGGTTTTGCATCAAGCATGTGTCACTATGAGTAGCTGATACAAATTGTGTGCCAAATTGTGTGCCAAAACGTTCCTTTGCAAACACGATTGCATGTTTGAAAGCTTGTCAAGGCTTGCTTAGCTCTGATCTTGTTGCATGTAGCAACAAGTATCAGCCAGCGTATACGTGGTGCTGTTCTGCTGAAAGCCATTTGACACAGCTTAGAAGGCTTATGCTATTTCACTCAGATGATGAAGTTGTCTTTCATTGAACTCTCATAAGCAAAAGCCGAAACGTCTATATTTCTACGGCTGGCTCCCGCTCGAATCTTTGCAGCAGTGTGGATCTGACGATGTGCAGCACGATGTTCGTCGACTATTTGCATTTGGAAGGCTACGCACGAGGGGATCCTCGCGCACGGTAAATATGTTTCCTGTCGTCACAGCTGGTTTTGTGCCCTTGTGGATCTTGCAGACCGTCAAGCTCACTGCTGCTGTCGCTTCAGACTGTACTGACGAACTGTATGCCAGCTGTGTTGTAGATGCGCTCCCAGATTGAAGATCCAGAAGGTACAACAGTCTTCAGTCAGCAGACAGCCACCGATAGGCTGCTGTCTGATCAGTATGAGGACGAGGTTGATCCTGGGCACAAGCAAGACTTTTTCCACATCTTTCAGCAGTTCAGTTGGATGGGCTGGAGTGCTTTCGGTGGTCCGTCTGCGCACATTGGTCTTTTCCAGAAGGTGACACCTGTTCACTAGACCTGCAGTCAAGGTGACTGTTACAGCAGCACCGTAAGACAAAGTCACACATTTGCACCTGGCATGCGGGTTGCAAGTCCAGCAGCAGCAGGTGGTGACCTTGCAGCAGTGTGCAAAGTTGACCGGAAAAATGTAAATCTACAACATGCTCATTAGCACTGACAGCCTGAGGTCATGCTCACTGTACAGGTTCTGGTAGAGAACCTCAAATGGCTGACACCAACCCTTTTTCTAGAGCTGCTGGCATTGTGCCAGCTCATGCCTGGCCCAACATCTACACAGATGTCCTTTGTTATTGGCATTACTCAGCAAGGTGTGAGTGGGGGTTTGCTGTCGGGTAAGTAATAGGGGTTCTGTGAACAGTACCGAGTAGTATCATGTGCTCAAGAAGAGTGTGCAATCACATACCCCCACACACGTTCACTCAACTTGATTGATGAGAGGTTCCTCAGCAGCGCTGAAAGCTTTGTATCGAGAGCAAATCTAATCATATTGAGCGTATGTGTAGGTATGTGTACAAATTTTGCACCGCTGAAGGCTGCCGATAGTGCTGCAAAGTGAGAGCATAAAAATGTTGGAGCAGTTTACATGTTGGCTCTTGTGTGTGCAGGCATTCTGTTCCAGCTTCCAGGCCTGTTGCTTGCGGGAGCTTGTGGAATTGGCGCTGCCAATTTTATGAAAAACCCAGCACCCTGGCTACGTTGTGTGACCAGTGGAGGTGAGATTACCCACAAGCCTTTGCCATGCCACTGCAACTGTGCTCATTTAGGTAGTATCACAGAATACAATGATCTCTACTTGAAAGACCCTGATTCCTTCTGCAATTTTCTGTCTCTGATTGATGAACCCTCTTTCAAAAGCCTCTTAAACACTATTGGCAATGGTGAACTGCTCTTGTGAACTGAATGGTGACATACTGTAAGGTAACCCAGCTGTGCTAAGATACTTGATGTGCAGGCTTGGCAGCTGTGGGAGTTGCTTTGGTGGCAAGCGCAGCAAAGTCTCTGACACACAGCACCTGCAAGAACAAGATCACTCTGGCGATCAATGCCACTACAGCTGCCATAGTTTGTTACTACAACCCAACTTGGATTTTCCCGCTCTTACTCATCGGCGGCGGTCTTGTCACTTTGCTTTCAAGCCGTAGTCATGACACTCCAGCAAGGCACAGTGAAGACCACACTGACAGCTTTGGGATAGGGACAGGGCTTGGCAGTGCTTTGGTGGTGATGTGGATGTTGCTGTTAGCAGCATCTGTCTTCATTTTGGAGGGCACACCATATGCAGTGTATAAAGTGTTTCACTGGTGGGGCACATTTTTCAAAATTGGCTCCTTGATCTTCGGAGGCGGGCAGGTGAATAGCAACACCACCTGCTCTGCACCTTTATTACCTGTTGCATGACAACAGACTTTGCTGATCAACGCAGGCATGCTTGTCACGGTTATGTCATTGACTCGTGCAGCCTGCTGTGATGCCGGCATGTGAGCCAAATCTCTATAAAAAAATGGCAAATGCAAGGACTTCAAACTCCTGGAATGGTATAAGAGGCGTTTGCCATGTGCAGGTTGTGCTGCCAATGCTGGACAGCGCTGTTGTTGAGCCAGGGTGGATTAGCGAGCCAGACTTTCTGACTGGCATTGCCCTTGTCCAAGCGATGCCAGGACCCTTGTTCAACATTGCTGCCTATGTTGGTAATTGCTCTACTCTTTGACTCTTTGTTGTAGACTCTCAAACTGTAGCATGTGGTTTGACTTTACAGACCTGTTGTCGTGGTACTGCTGCTTTGGTGCTGCTGCTGCTTATGTGCTGCTGCTGCTCTCCTGCTCCTTCGTTCAATGTATGCAATCTGGATGGTAGCTCTGCTCTGATCAACATGCCTTACGTGCATGATTGCAAGGCCTAACCTGTGTCAGGCATGGCACATTATTTAGATGAAGAAATTGTGTTGACATTATCATCATCAGGTTAGTGGTGGGCTATGAATAACGAACTGCACTTCCTGCTTGTTGCCTACCCTGTTTATCTCACAAAAGCAGCTGCAATGCATATTGCACGGCAGTGCAGGTGCAATCATTGCAGCAAATGCTGAAATCAACGGTCTCATTGGTATCATGGCCTGCTGGGTTGGCCTCTTTGCGCCTGGCATTCTGCTGATTTATGGTCTCTTACCATGGTGGGCTAGGTTTCGACAGCTTGACATATACCGCAGGTATGTTGCATGTTTGAGCAGCTTTGCAAGCTCACTACAAGTTCAGGATGCACAAGGTTCATGTATGTATACACGTGAAGACATGTAGTCTGAGCAGCTTTGTAACCTCACTACAACCTCAGGATGCACAGTGTTTGTGTATGTACACATGTGAAGACATGTAGTTGATCAGTTGACAAGTACTGAATGATTGAATGAATGGTGTGTTTATGCAGGGCATTGCCAGGAGTGAACGCTGCTGCCATTGGCTTAATTGCTGCAGCTGTGTTTCAGCTTGGCCTGAAGGTCCATGCAAACAGTCCATTTCCTGCAGCGACTGTGAGCATCGGTATGTGATTCTGCTGCTTTGCACGGCAACAAGCTTATCAAGGCAACACTGCAAGCCTTTGCTTGGAATGGTTGATTTGCAATCATGGCATGACCATCTTGCACATGTAGCACGTACATGAGCATCAAAAAGACATTAATTTGTTTGCTGATTACATTATAACAGGAGAAGTGACATACTGCAGGCATTGTGGGATTTTCGCTTGTGGATGCCTTGAATGTGCCCCCTGCGCTTGTTGTGCTTGTCGGAGCTGTATTAGGCTTGGCTGGATGGGTGTGCAACCTACATTGAGCAGGCCTGGCCGCCGACATAAGCACATCGCAAGCAAAGCCCAACGATGTGTGCAACAGCAACATGTTTTGGCAACGCGCCTTGAAGCAGAACTGGGGCTAGTGCCATGGCATGCATGATATGAAAGCTGGTCAAGGCTGACATGCATGCTGATGACATACTGCAATTGAAGTATGTAAAATGTGATGCAGAGCTGTTGGTCATGCAGCAAACCAATGTGCAGCACTATGAATGCGCTGCATTTGCTTGATCACTCTGACCTGCAACCAAGCATGCCCAAATGGATCTGCTGTGGGAAATGAGCGCCCATAGCATGCTCAGCTTTTGCGCAGCTTTTGCCAGAGAAGATCGCTGAACTGTTTTGTGCGTGGTAGCTGGCATGTACACTCATCATGCCATGCTTCCCAGAAGGTCCATCGCTAAACACTGACCTGCTTGCATAGAACGCGATATCAGATAGCTGCTCTAAATGCTGCATGATCATGACTGACAGAGGTTTTGTCTATTGTGCAAGCCTTGGCGGCCAAGCTCGGCTCTCTTCCAAGACAGCACATTAAAAGTAGCACTCAGCAACAAAGCTGCGCATATGGACTGCATGCACAAAAACTGCGTACATAGACTGGATTGACTCCTTGCACAAAAATCAATCTGCATGACATTGTGTATGGGACGACGATGTCCCCTTATCCATATTGCTAATCTCGATAAGGAAGTTGACTTAGAGTCGATCGTTTTTGCAAATCGCAAAGAACTGCAACGGGGATGCAGCCGTCCCCTTGTAGCTGAATTGCAAGATCTCCTAGTGGTTGGGGATGGCACGCTTGGCAAATTGGTCGTTCGGGCTCGCTTGAACAGCACATGCACCAATCAAGGCCTGCCACAGGGCTGGATTCTGATCTGAGGTGCATGGTGCGAGATGCCTGCGCGACGTTTGAGCTCGATACCGCTGACGACGTACCGTCGCAGTACATTCTAAATCAAAAGTATACTCGCATCATTGGTTCATAGTGATTGTGCTCGTGCAGCAACGATTCGTTTCGAAGTCTTTGGTCACGAGTTGTTGTGCCTGATCATACGTTCTACGATTGACTGTCTACATACAACAGACGCGGTCGACAGGCCTTAAGCCTCCGTGCACAGCCGGTCTGGGCATAAACGCATGAGGCAATCAGCACGGGGCATTGTGCTGCCTGGCGCTATCACCAGCTGGGCTTAAGTCAAAGCATGCTCGCCGCCGCTGCGTGCAAGTCTTTGGCACCAGCTTTGCTGCTGTTGTTTCTGGGCTGCACTGGGATCACGTCAGCTGCGCCAGGAGATGTCGCTGCGGCTGCTGTGGGGCCTGCAGCGACGGGTCTTTGCCAGGAACCTGTTGTGCTCGAACCAGGAGTCAGTTCGGTTCACTGCATTTCTCCAGCAATTCGCATGACTCCTGGCCAGGTACACAGGGTTTTTTGACCTTACACTTCGTGCATAGCTACTGTATGGCTGGCTGGCAAGGGCAATGTCAGACTCAAGCTTCACATGTCTTTGTACAGGTCATAAACATCAACTTGCTCTATCCCAACCCATTTCCTGCAGACCAAACAGTAGCCATCATAAACCAGACAGCACAACTAATACACGTAGCAGACAAGCTGCCAGTCACACCAAATGAGGTGGGCAGCTGCTCTTTGACACACGCATTGCCACCACAACAAGCACGGTGCTCATGTGTTTCTGCGCGCACGTGTGCGCCCTTTAACAGATTTGGTTGCGCACGTGCATATATGGCCCTGCATATGTGTGTCAGGACCACGTACACTTGCATGTAACTCTGTCAAGTCCTCACGTACCTCCCAGCTTCATGAGCTTGCTTGTGTTGCAGGTGTATACGCATCACTTCGTGACAGTGGATACACTGATGGTCCCCCCGCCCACAGGACAAGGCTTGATGGTCAGGCCAGCCTTCTCTGAGCAGCACCGCCTGCTTGTGCCAGCCAACATGCTGGAGTCTGAGATCTCTAGGTGACCCTCTGTCCAGCTCAGCCTTGCTTCTATACCAAATCTTCAACATGGAAATGCACAGCTACAGCAGCTGCCAGAATCTGAGTGCACAAGCCTTTCCATGGCGTGCCAAGTCAGCGGAAGCGCTTGCAATGTGCAAGCTTCAGATGCTGTGAGCAGCACTGCCTGTGGGCTGCTTGACCCTGCAATGCAATCAATGGCAGCCACATGCACTGCAACCTTGTCAAAGCTGCTTTCAGGCCTCATGTCAGGGTCTGTGTCATGTGTGCAGGACAGTGAACATTCATCTGATCAACACCCTAGGTGTAGAGGATGTGGCATCCTGTATAGAGTGCCGGTGTCCGCCTGAGCTGGAATCGAAGAATGGTGGTGGAGTGCTGTGCTGCACGGACTGCCCTAGTACATCCTCGCGGGGTGTCATCGAGTATGCAATGGAGTACACCACGATCTACAGGTATGGGTCATAGGTGCTGTGTCAGGTTTTGTGCAAGCACTCCTCATGTGCGCTGCATGCAGTGAGGCAATGGCACAGTCAGCATGTTTGTATGTAGCTGCATGTATCTGTGCACATGGTAACAAGGCCAAGATCAATGTCTCATTGTGTACTGCCCATGACCTTGTTACCTTGTGCACACATGCATGCAGCTGCAAACAAAGATGATTGGTGTGTCATCACCACATTGAATCCTGCTAGCATAGGCTTGAATCAAGGCATAAAGGGACAGCAATTACTGATGTGTGCTTGCTTTGTTCTACATTTCTGGAGCCCCAGCTGGGCAGAAACAGAAGCTGAGTGTTCAAACTGACAAGAGACATACAGCTCAGGCACCTGCAGCTAAGACAATGTGTGAGACCCTGCAGCTAATGGTAGAAGTATCAGCTATTAATCAGTTGGCAAAACTGCCTCATTTGCGACGCTGTGTCAACAGTGCGTCAGATATGGCTGTGTATATACACTGTTTACAATACAGAGTGACAAAATAGTGCTGGCATCTCAGTGCTGGAGTTGCAGCCGCCTTGAAATGTTCCATCTGTGCCTTTCAAGCGCAGCCAGAGTACTGTAAGGGTACACAATAACGTTGAAAAGTAAGCAGATTGTAGCAGCTTTGTTGCTGTCACACTATTTCCACTGCTGACACAAACCAACGCTGCTCATCAGCACACACTATTGCTGACAATATGCCAGCAATATAGTCAGTGACTCTGACTTCATTTTTTAGCATCATTGTCAGCAATCTTAGTCTTGTCATTTCAGCAACGGGACTCAGAAACCAGGCGTATCCAATTGTAATATTGTCACTATAAATTTGCGAGCACTCGAATAGGGTAAGCTGCACTGTCCCTCTTGTGTCAGTTACTCACACCTCATCTTATGTGGTCTGGTGTCAAAAACCAATAGTTTAGCTTCCCAGCTGACAGGGCAAGTCAGACTGCAAGAGCCCTACCTATGGCCTGTGATAGGATTTATGACTTTGCTTTATTTTGACAATATTGGCATTTGAAGGGCAGGTGGCTATTGTTGCAGCGTGTATTGTACAGTCACATCCTTGGATCATCCAAGCATGACATTCCCACCCACTTGAGCACGCTCCTTTTGCCTTGTCATGCTTGGCTGTGCTGCAGATTTGCACAGCACAGTTGCAGCACTCAGCAACTGGAGGTGTTGCAGAGTTGCACCTACAGTTGTTGAGTAAGGTTGCCATGCAACATTGCAGCTCAAGCGTGCATGTCCAGGTTGCCCTGCTGGGAAAGGCATCTTTTACTGCAGTGTCCGTGAACAGTGCAATCCTGCTGTGTGTTTAGGCTCTCAGCAGAGAGGCTGCTACCACCAGGAGCAGCAACTACTTGCTTGCTGCACCCCCCAAAATGCTTTTTGCAATTGCAAGTTGCTGCTCCTCTTAATCTGCTCTTAACACTATGCCTGATGGCAATGATCAACAAAGAATAGCAATGCCAGCAAACAATATATGCAACAACAGCGAATTGTTGGAATGACCAACGAATGCTGTTGACGGAATGCACAATGCTGCGATAGCCGTTTGACAGGATGGACACAGCTCTACAACACCACTGCACCACAGCTGCAGCAAAAACAGTATGTCTGTAAGATGCAAGCAGTATGAACCAGACATGACACAAACATCAATGGGATCATGGGTACAAACAGCAGCAATCGTCCTTGCTGTCACAAACTACTGACGCATTGTCTGGGAGGCGCAACTTGCTGCAAGCCTTTTGAGTTGCTCACCATCACACGTTCACATGCTGGTGGTGGTGAACTAGATGGGCCTGCTGGTGTGCTTGAACACTCATGTGCAATGGAAGTGTGTGCTAGGCAGAGGTTCTGCAGCTGCATATGTTGTGTTGCATAAGAGAAGATCTCCTTAATCTTGTGTATGTTGGTGTGAGGCACAAAGCACAACACGGGTTTGTGCGCTGTGCGTGACACCAGCATACAAAATATTTAGGAGATCTTCTCTTATGCAACACAACACATGCAATGATTGGCAGTGACACATGAGTGTGACAAGTTCTGTTTGTCAAAGTTGGCAGTTGAGGACCCTCTTCTGCAGCAAGTACCTAACACTTTCTCTACATGCATTGGGGTACATGTACATGTCTCTACGTGCATGAGGGTGGCTAGATGTCTCTAGATGCATGCATTTCATGTCTTCCACATTGCATGCATTTCATGTCTTCCACATTGCATGCATTTCATGTCTTCCACATTGCATGCATTTCATGTCTTCCACATTGCATGCATTTCATGTCTTCCACATTGCATGCATTTCATGTCTTCCAAATTGCATGCAGGGTGGTAGAGCCCGAAGATGAAGTGGTGCCACTGCGATTGGCCAGAATAGATGCAGCAAGGGGCATCGGGGAGCGTATTGAGTATGAGGTTCCCATGGACCCTGCAGGTGTGGGACAAGCTCTTGACCCTAATCACTGCTTTGGTCATCCTCACTGAAGCACCTTCTGAATGTGATCAGTATGCACACCTGCGCACATGCGTACTTACTGCTGTCATTGTCTGCTGCATTGACATGCATAAATTGGCATGGTGTATGTAGTTGGGTATGTAGTATGTACATATACGTATAAATTTGCATGTGTGCTATGTGTACAAATGTATATATTGTGTGTATATGTGATGCGTGCAACGTTGTCTAGGAGTCATCATGGCATTAAGGAGTCATTTCCAGCAACCAGAGTTGTGATGCATGAAGCGCATGCTCTGCAGGCAGGGAGAATGTGGTGGACTGGGATTTCACACTGAATGAGTTGGTGCCTGGGGAGCCCCTGACAGCCCCCGTGCAGGCCCTGCGATGCGATGGCCATCAGCATGCTGGTCAGTATCTTGCAAACTATAAATAACAATAATAGTGATAATGATAGAAATTTAAAATAAAAAAATAAAAATCAAAATAATAATAATAATAATAACAACAACAATAACAATAATAGTAGTGATAACAATAACTAGTAATAGTAACCCTTTCTAGCTCATCATGAGCTAGTCATGTGCCCCTGCATGTCATCAAATGCATCAGATCTTGCAGGTAGTGCAGCTATGTACGCCTGCTTTTTCCTTTGCATGCCATCAGATGCAACAGATTTGCAGATAGTGCAGCTATGCATGTATGCCTTGTCCTCTGCATGCCTTCAACGCATGTATGTATGTATGTATGGCACTTTCATGCATGATTGCAATGATTGCTGGCTGTGCACTACAGGAGCCATCTGCCTAGAGCTGTATGACCGGAGCAGTGGAGCCAAGATCTGTGACTCATGCCCACAGCTGGGCTCCCTTCCCAGTAGGCCCCTGCTCCTGCCTTTTCATGCCTGAGAGCCTCAGGGTTCTGTTGGGATGTTACCATTTTATCACTACTGTCGACACTGAATCTCCTGCTTGACCTACAGTATGTGCTGCTACATGATGCTATTGCTTCCGACTGGCAATGAGCCATGACTCCCCTCATGATGTGTCACTATAACATATGTGTTGTGCATTGTCACTGTATTAGTTGTGTTGTAGAGTGTCTTGTAGAGGTCTGCATGCCCTTGCGTGTGACAATGCATGCAGTACAATGCGTCAGCATCATCAAAAAGATAAGCCTCTGCACAGCTCTGAGCACAGAAGCTGATGAAGTTATCTTGTCTGTGTCGTTGCAATTTTAACAGTTGTCCCCAAAGTTCTGAGGTTTTGATGCTGACACGATTGCACTCATGCAAGGCAGTCAGCAAGCAAAACTACAAGAACTTTGGTTACATCTGTTGAGATTGGATCGATACAGAGACGATTAGCTTGGCTTTTGCACAGAGATGACGCGCATACATTGAGAACTGTTTCTAAAATCTAGACAACAACACGCCCTTGAGGCTCTATGCATGGTGACAGCTGTCAAAGGATTTTGAAGTGCCCTGCAGCTGCCATGGGGGACATGGAGTTTGTGATGTCCATGTCCACCAGCAATGTCACTCCCACATATCAGATAGACCCAGAGCAGCAGCTGCGTATCAAGGCGCGCTACAACGCCACAGTGCGACATACAGGTGCACTGTTTTACGCTGCCTTATGCTCTCTGATGCCATCTTACGCTGCCTTACGCTGTCACTCTTGAGCGCGCTGGTCTGTTTTGATCAACCTGTGTTGGATGGCAGTGCATTTGGATTTGTCTTCATGTGATGCAACTCAAGGCAGCATCATGACAGCTTGTGTAGTTCACACCAGATCACTGCTGCAAGTTAGACAGGGTACAGAATTGGAGAAGAAATACAACTGTAAGGTGTCGCTCTGTTGTGTTGTAGCATCACTTGGAATGTGTTCATGTACCAAATCAAGAGGAGCAATACATACATAACTCAACCAAACAAAGGAACATCTGGATACTCCAGCTCTTTGTTGATGCTCTCTTGATCATGCCAATTCCTCCAGCATTTTGATCATTTGCAACCTGACGTTTGCAGTCCCCCAGTCTGTTGTGGTTTGCATCACTTTGCGTGTGTGATGTTGGTGCAGGGGTGATGAGCATCATGTTCCTGTACTACTCAGAAGAGCAAAGGGTGAAGGGGTCAGAAGTACAGGCCCACACCATGGACACTAACCTCATCAGCACTGGAGAGTTTGGCATGAAGTTCCCCTCTGTCCAGGAGCATATGTCCACCACCTGTCAGGATGAGTTCTTCAAGGTACGCATTTAGTCAAGACTGCTGTCAAAACTTTTTGTTACGCTGTTGTATCATATTGAGATGGTGACTGAAAGAACATTTTAGATGTCAGTGTGCTGTGCAGTGTAGCTTGCAGTATGGCTTACTATGTTCCCCGTTTCAGGATTTAGGTTGTGTCACAAGCTACACCTGCATGCAAGCAATTGTATGACGCATGTTGGTGCCGGGATTGAGAGGGGGAAGAGAGGGAAGGGGGGTGGGGGTGTCAGCATGCATGCATGCCTGTGATCTTGGGAAAGATGTGGCTGCTGTACGTTATGTAATGCAGGTGATACAAGTTGTTGCTCAAGTTCAGATGCAGAATGGCAAGCTGCCGCTGCTGTCTATTTGACACAAATCAACAGCAGTTTCTCACCTAGGGCTGGAGCCATACTAGATCTTCTTTCTGACTCATGCCACAGATCACGGTTTGACGTCTTTCCTGCAACTTCCAGGTCTTGAGTACGCCCCCGTCAGGCTGCACAGCTGCGTCTCACTGTCCGTCTGTCTGTCTGTCTGTCTGTCTGTCTGTTCCCTCTCCAGCTGAAAGTGGTCCTGTTGCCCAGGTGTGGAGCGTGTGCCCGATCGACAGCAGCAGCAGCTTGAGAGAGGAGAACGCCATTGTCTGCTGCAGCATGCTTGGAGGGCTGACCGCTTCCAAGTGCCTCTGTGATGAAGTGGGCCACGCTGAGCCTGACATGCTGCAGTTCATAACTGGATGGCAGCAAGTGTGCAGTACAGAGACTCTCACAAAGGTGGGGTACTTTTCTTGTGTCTGCGCATCATTTTGGGCCTGATATGCTGCAGTTCATAACTGGAGGGCAGCAAGTATGCAGCACAGAGACCCTCACGAAGGTGCGGTGAATTCTGTGTCAGCTTTCAAATGCTGTTGTTGGCAGGAAAAACTGTGTCTGCGCATCATGCCTGGCGAAATGCTGGCATGAAGGCACATAAGGTGTCTTGGGCGTTTGCAGCTTTCAATCAAATCATTTTACATTTCCTGTCTTTAGGCCTCATCAGGGAAGTCAATCAACAATATCTGCGAGAACAGTGGACTAAGCACTATATGATTTCATGTCACATGCAGCAAGTCTTGGCTCTGTGTGGTGCAGAGGCATCACATGCTGATGGCGGTGTGCATACAGTGTACACTCTGTGTTACGTTGTAATGTGACTGCGTATATGTATATCTGTACTGCATCACACTGTGTCAGTGTAACTGGTTTACAGCATGATGTGTCACATGTAATGTCATCCGGGCTGATTTTGTCATATTATCTTGGCTGACATGTGCACTCTATGACACAGCAGCAAAGTGCTCACCTGACATGCATTGACATTAGGTTGCAATTTGTCAGCTGCATTTGCTGTGTCAGTTGAATCTGTTACATATAGAGATGCCCTTGCATTCTGATATATGTGACTACTTCACCACATACAGCAAATTCAGGCAACAAAATGCAGCCTGAAGCTGATGCAGGTCAGATTTGCACTTCTGGGTCTCGACATCCATTGTGCAACAGATATTACCGTACAGATTGGCATTTTGGTGTTCTCAAAGTGTGTGTGCAGGAGTTCTCTGCTGCCTGTCCAGCTATGAGAGATGAAGAGTACTGGGCTTGGTCCAACATCTACCTCTTCGTCTCCCCAAATGACCTCAACATTCTCACCACAGAAGCCAAGTATCTGTCTGCCGGCTTAGTCATGATGTGGAGCAACTGCATCAGCACGGTGCTCTTCTTCCTGCTGGTACAAAAGGCCCTCAAGAGGATACTAAAGGAGAGGTTCACATCTCTGGAACTTCACGAACAGTTCATCGTCTCGACGCACATCATACTGGTCACCATCTTCGTATTGCAGCTGTTACCGTACAGTTACCTGATGGCTCGGCTGCTGTTCAGTTCCCAGTTCACTGACATCCTGCAAAGCCACTACAGGATCTTCTTCTGGTCTGTGTCCTGCCATGGCATGCTGTATCTGGTTGAAGGGGGGTTCAGGAGTGTGGTTCGGCTCAATTCTCTGCTGCTTTTCCACCATGTTTTGTTCTTTGTGATGCCCATCCTGCTGTTTATTAGTGGCAGAGTGCTCGTCTTCAAGGCAGGCTATGTCCTGGATCTATTTGCAACGTATGAGTTTGGCCTCTATGCAAGTTTGATTCTGCGGAGGCTGAGAGCGCCCACGCGATTGGTTCAGCTTTCGCTTGCTGGTGGCGTCGGTGTTTACGCCGTAACCCGTGTAGTACAGTTCATCATTTTGTGTGGCCTGTTTCTGGGTACTTTTGACGTAGAAAAGGGGGACAAGTGGTATTGGATTACATTGGTAGTCACTGTTCTGCTGGTTGTCATTCAGAACTTCACTTTCATCATCTACTATGGTATGTACACTCGGCTGTACAAGACCAATGCTGACACCGCTAGGAAAGGCAGATACTCCCCCGTAGCCGAAATCTGCCCCCCAGACTCGGACTCCATTGAAGCAGGGGTCAAGGGAAACACCACCCATATCACAGACAGTGCAAAGGGTTTGTGAGACAGTGAGTTGATACTGAGCGAAAGTTAGTTGAGCAGACTAGAGATTGAAGCAGTGGCTCGCATGCTTGTTTGTAAAGCGTGTGGCAAGACGCTTGCTTGGAAGTGTTAAATGTTGCTGCCTTGTTTTGTGACTGACGTATGGTGACAACCGATTTCATGGTACTATTTTGACATCTACATCCTTTATTCTTTGCATCTGTTGATCATTACTACTCATGATCCCTAGCAGGAGTGCACATTTGATACGAGAGTTGATCTTTCATTCCAGTCAGTGCAATTCCTGTAATATTTGTCAGGAATCATTAAGTATTTGATCTGCTGCAACGGGTCATCACATGCACATCATGTGGCAAGTTTGCCAGCATGAATAATAACATATCGAAGCCTCATCCTTTCAGCCACGTACATGTGTCAGAAACAGCCAGGCCAGCACTGAACAGAAACAGAATGCTGATTCACTAGACAAAGGGTAAACGTGAGCTTGTAGAACAGCAGCGGTATGTCTCCTATTCTTGCTTTGCTTGGTGCATTGCCCTTGCTGCAATCTGACTTTGCTCTGCCTACCTTTGCGACCCTGTGGCATGCCTCAACCTAGCTGACTTTCAAGATGATCTGATGTCTGAGGGGAAACAGAAATGTCACTACCTTGATGCAAACATCCGTTTCATCCAATCTATCAAGGACCAGTTTCATATATGCAGGAAATGTAAACTCACAAATGCCCTAGGGACTACCATCAGGAGTACACATTCACATGGCATGCAATGTCCAGTCATCAATAGCATCAGACATGGGCCATAAATCCTGTAGTGTCTGGCAACAGGCAACATGCTTGATCCACTCACGCAAATGCCTGTGTACTTCTTGTTGAATCATATGTAAGAATGACCAGTCCCATAAGGCAAGCAGTACTCAATTCTGTGCTACACGACTGGTAGTGTAGAATGGTAGTGTACACGACTGCGAGGCTGCACCACAAGGACCATCAATGTAGGCCGTTGAGAGGGAGAATGGTCCTTTCATGTTGAGAGCAGATGGCAGCTTTCAAAGGGCAGATGGCAGCTTTCAAAGGGCAAGGCTGTCTCCGCCAAGCAAGCCCTATTGTAATCCACCGGCTGCTGCCTGTGAAAAGCCATGCTGGCAAAAGGCAACACCTGTGAAGTCTGACCTCCAATTGCTGACTGCCTCTGCAATATCTGGAATGATCTGCAATACCAGACACTAAGCAAAGCTTGCCTCTGAGCCAAAGGCAAGTTGATCACAGTTTGCCCTTCAGTGGTGGTTCCCAAAGGCCTTGCTGATTGCCTCTGGAAAGGGGGACTGTGAGCCAAATGAGCCTACAAAGTGCCGTTGTCCCGGCGTCCCAAAAGGCTGTATACTAATCCGAGAACTCAGACTCTGACTCCCACCTTGGCTTCTTGACATTGCCACAGGTGATGTGGCTGCAGCAGGTTCTTGTGGAATCACACCTGCAGCAAACAGGTTGCACATGAATTCCTAGACTTGCAGTTGTAGACTGTAGTCAAAGTGTAGGCCTGCCTACACATTCTACTGTGCCTTTCAAGCCTAGCCCTATGCAACCGCTCTCAGATCTCTGCACGGCACAATGATGGTTTTGGCCTGTACCTGGCACACTGGCTTTTTGCTTTTAATTGCGATTTATATGGTGTTAATGTATGCAGAGACCACCTTGCTTGTTAAGACTCAAAACTCAACAAGAGGCGCTTGTTCCCTTGCAAGGCAGCAAAAGGCTCCTTCTAAGCTTGCAATGTGTGTCTCTGATCCCGCGAAGACACAAACTAAGTTAATGAGTGCAGAACGGAAGAAGACACATGCTAGGCTGATGAGTGATTGATAAAGAGCTGACCTGGCATGCTGGCGTGTGTTTGTTCACCATCACTGCCGGCACTCAGAGCCCGTTCTAGGTCTGACACCAGCTCGGGCTGCTGCTCAAGCCTGTGGGCTGCCTGTATGGCTAGAGACTCTGATCGTGCCTTGTCTGCCTCGCCCTGCCAGTCCACCCTCAGCATAGAGATTGCGCACAGGGCAGCTGCAGACATGTGTCACAACCCTGGTACTAACTATGGCAAGAGGCTGTACAACAGGTACAGTGTGTGCGCACTTATGCTCCATGCTCAGCCCATTCTTAAGCGTCATGTGTGCACGCATGGCGGATGTTTGCATGGCAGATGCACACACACACACACACACACACACACACACACACATGACAAGGTGCGCCCCACAGCCCCTATCACAACCTACCCCATACCACATGTACCACATGTGCTGCAGGCAAGTCACAGCTGGTTGCCAGATTGATGTAACAGCAGTCAGCATCTTCTGGATCACTGTCAGCACACAAGCTGAGAGTGACTATAATAATAATAACAACAACAACAACAACAACAACAACAACAACAACAACAACAACAACAACAACAATAATAATAATAGTAACAGCAGTGACAACGACAACAACAACAACGACAACAACAACAACGACAACAACAACAACAACAACAACAACAACAACAACAACAACAGCAGCAAATTTGTTGCTCTCCAGCTTGTGATGAGCTAGGTACGTGAGAGTGACTATGCACCACAGGAAGACTCAGACACCAGCCAAAACAACTCAATTGACAGCGCACTGCCTACAATGACTACACCCCTTCCACATGTGTGTCAGCTGAACGAGTCAGAGGTGCCAGACAGAACAGGGCAGGGCACTCACCAGTCACAGAAATGCCCCAGAAGATGCCCCACCATATGCCTGCCAGCCCATAGTTGGCTTTGAAGGTGAGCAGGTAGCCGGTGGTAAAGCCCACAACCCAGAAGCCAATAATGTTGAACCACATCAGGGATGCTTGCCGCCCAAGGCCCCTGCAATATATACCATGATTTAGAAAAGCAAGTATCTGGAACACCAGAACATGCAGCACATAACAAATACAAGTTGAGCCGTTTGTGATTTGTGTCGGCTCAATTTCTCACAGCATTGCAAGGAGTCAAGGACTGACGAAGGTCTTTCAAAAAACCATTTGACAGCAATTTGCCTGGCAGCTATGCAGTGATTTGTTTGTGTGTCGAGGGGGTAACACACAGTCCAAGGCAAAACTACGTTGGAGTTCCCAGAAGTGTGCAGGGACCACAGCTTGGTTGCGTTTATACCAAACCACAAGCATCTGGTTACTAAATGCTCAGACCAGCTATGTCTGATACAGCTGGTTTGTATCACCTGAGCATGAGAAGAAAGGGCAGATGCTGGGGTTGACAGGGGTTCAGAGGGGCCTGATTGGGAGGGATCACAAAGGCACGAGAGGGGACAGATTTGCTTACAATCCAGCAGGTATGTTGATCACCAAGCTGACATCGTTAATAGCATCAGACAATAACCACATCTGACTGGAACCTCACAAACGATCATGGGTTTGATGGGCAAACAGTGAGGCGTCTGCAAAGTGCCAAATCGGACTTGAATGGCATAAGAGATGATGTGCTTCACAGAGGAAAAAGTGAGCCTGAGTGGCGTATCTGGGTTGAAAAGCATGAGAGATTACATGTTGTGTACGGCAAAACAGTTGACAGAGCATTTTGCACAGTGCCAAACAGCATGACAACTCCTTTCCACAAGTTACCTGAGCACGCCTGAGGCCACTCCATAGATGCCGTCTGTCACTTGATAGCCGGCACAGATGGGAGCAACTGACGCAACCTCCCGACTCACTCTTGCATCATCCACAAACAGAGGGCCTATCCTGTTCTTGAAGATGAGGATACCAGCAGCCTCTAGGGTGGTGAAGGAGCAGCCCAAGGCAACTGCCACATACCCTGCATCACACATAGTCGCATCAAACGGTGGATGCAGACCAGAAACTTGCTAAACACAACATTTGAACTTGGGACATCCGACCCTAGGGTGTACAACATGACAGTAAGGCTGGCTGGATGCATGAGACACATAGCAGTGCAACAGTCCCTCTCATGTGCAGTATAACACAAGAAGTAGCTGAGGCAGGGGATGACTACAACCCAATGCTCTATGTGGCTTTCTTGATTGTAAGCAGGACAGGCTGAGCAACATACAAAGGACACCTGTGCACTGCTGCTTTCCCCTTGCCGTTCCCTTTTGCCCTTGTCAAAACACAGACACCATAGAGCTGCGTAAACTTTCAAACACACTGTAGCAGGCTGAGTATGCTGCGCAAAACAGCGCCCAATATGTTACAGTATCCTACACACTACACCTTACAGTCTGCTACATGTCATGAGACACTGCACAGTATATCATGCTACATGCTGTAGTACATGTGATAAGAACAGTGTCTACTGTGCGCTTGCCTGCTAGCTTTGCCTCAGACGGTCTGTTTGCACCCACAAGATTGCCCACCCTGATGGTTGCGGCAGTGGATACACCAAAGGGAAAGCTCATGTAGATGAAGACACAGAATGTGAGCAGGATGGAATGAGCATCCACCTGTGCTTCACCTGCATATCACACATAACTTTTAATTTGAACAAACGCTTCACAAACAGATCTTGAGTTCTTTTGAAGTGACAGGTCTCAGCACAAAACGCTTCACAAACGAATCTTGAGACCTTTTGAAGTGGCAGGTCTCAACACAATGGTATACTTTAGGCATGTGCACACACACACACACACACACACCTGCAGGGTGCATGAATGGAGTGTTGCTCAATGTGGTAGACTGCTGCAGGCAGTTGGTCACAGCTGGCAAAGTAAAATTGTCAGAAACAAGATGATGAAGGAAGCTATCAGAGCAACTTACAAGCTGACATGTGACACACATAGTAGGCAGACTCAATCTGCATAGTAGGCAGACTCAATCTGCATGCAGACTGTTGCTGTACATACCTACAATACAGAGCATCAGGGCACACATGTCAGAAAAAGGTGCAGCATAGGTATACATGCAGGAAATGTACCTGAGCAGACTGTCAAGTGCACACATACAAAACACAGCCTGGTGATATACAGAGTTGGAGCAAGCAGGCTGGCAATGTAGCATGCATACAGAATGCAGGCCAGACTGTCATGTATGATTAGTGACATATTGCTGGATATCTACCTAAAACACTGGCCATGACAGTGGTGACATCAAAACTGGCAGCATCTACACCCATCATGACCCCCCCTGGCAGCCCCAAGGCCAAGAACCTGGTCATGACTTTGGGTGAAACCCCATGCCGCACTGCTGCCATGGCAGAGGCGTACGTCACTTCAGACTTGGAATCTTTCTTCTGCAGCAGTCCCACGACAACTAGTCAAAGACATTGATGTCTGCACATTCGAAGCAACAAGATCGATCCTCATGTCTGAGTGACTTGCATTTGTGGCCAAATGGAGGGTTTGGGCAACTGACCTGAATCTTGATGTCTTGCTCAGTGGTGGTTGCACCGGTTTTGCTCAACCACAGCAGCCAGCCTACAAGGCACTACATTAGTAAGCACCATTAGTCATGTGGCGCGTGAGTAATTTAACGCGGCTTCCATGCTGTCATGAGGCTTACCACACAGCAGGACCAGCAATAGTGTACGCGCCACTGAAGTTGCAAGCGCTGCTCCCCAAAAGTCATAGTAGTGCACAAGCACCATGTTGATTGGGACATTCAGCACAGCTGTTATGACAGTCATGATGGCGGGAGCCCACACGTGATTTTGAACTTGCATGGCCTGCACATCAGCACCAAACAATGACGGTTGGACAGGGGTTGGACAGGAGCTGGCGCGTAGGTCAAGGCAGGCAGTTTGGAGACTTCAGGCTGCATTACCTTGAGGACTGCAATGCTCCAGACGAGGGGAAGCAGGCCTGGGAGCAATGCCTTGCAGAAGACACCTACCAGCTGCGCGCAGGCAAACCAATATCAGGCTGGCAGAACAAATGAATTCACTGTATCAGCTGTAGTTTCTGTCAGTGGGGTCTGTCTGTACCTGTCCAGCTTCAGGTGTCTGAAAGAAGACCTTCTGGGCAACTGGGCTTGCCGTAAGCATGGCTACGCTTACAGGAATGCATAACAATGAAAGGACGCTGATAGCTGACACGCAACAGGAAATGACTCCGTTCGGGTTGCCCTCTCCGTGGGCTTGTGACCCCAGTGTATCGAGGGCCGTCGACACTCCAAGAAGGAAATACCAACAGAAGTTGAACCACTGCGCACCATCACTGTACCTTATGCACCAGGTCGGCAGTGCAACGTTGTGAGCCGTTACGGCAGCAATGGACGGCTTACGGTGTTGCCAATAGCTGCTGCTGCCAGTGGAGCGGGACCAAGATGGCCGATAAAATATTGGTTGACGATGATTATGGCATACTGCGACGACAGCTGCACCATGAGAGGGGCGCTCAATTTCAGCAGGGCCTTCAGTTCGACTTTCGTGGTCTCGGCTGACACCTCATCGCCGGTGTCGGCACGATCATCGCCCAGCAGACTTTCTTGCAACGATTCGTCCGCAGCATCTGCGTGATGCGCCATTGCCTTGAAGCACCGATCGCTGTCAGTAAGCGCCGGATGCCCCCAACGACATTCTTGACTTTCGAAGGTCGTTCGTTCGTTCTGCTGTATTAGTCATCTGCAAATCGGAAACCACGCCGCCCGATATTATACAGCGATTTTGCTGTTGGCGTCACGGCAATGCTCAGCAGGGCCAGCAGCTACCTTTTGCGCCGCTCGCCAACCCCGGGGCCTGCGGACAGCGGCTCCGGAGGCACCATGCCTTTCC
>JAABUP010003140.1_pt1 | contig 29773 bp, 39 predicted proteins | sample 5559201 | NCBI WGS metagenome assembly JAABUP01 (sample SAMN10711887, study PRJNA513373) | rock metagenome | isolation source: Antarctica rocks | place: Antarctica | reverse complement strand
GCTGCTGCTGGGATGACAGCACCATCTGCCATCAGTGTGGCAGAGCCTGCTGCTGCTGTGGTGGCAGCACCATCTGCCATCAGTGTGGCAGAACCTGCTGCTGCTGTGGTGGTAGCACCATCTGCCATCAGTGCGGCAGAACCTGCTGCTGCTGTGGTGGCAGCACCATCTGCCATCGGTGTGGCAGAACCTGCTGCTGCTGTAGTGACAACACCATCTGCCGTCAGTTTGGCAGAACCTCCAGATGCCTCAAGAGCAGCAGACACCCTCTCTGCTCTTGTTGGAAGACCTCCTGAACTTGTTTCTGCCGCCAACCTGGCAGAACCTACTGCTGCAGCAGTGCCAGAACCTGCTGCTGCTGTGCCTGTCAGTTGTGTTGCAGCTGGGGAGATGCCTGCTACCACACTGACAGAATCTCCCAACACAGCTCCAAGAGGATTCACTACAGCCAGTCAGCCTACAGAGCTGCCACCCAGCGAGGAAGCTGCAACAGTCTCGCCAGAAGGTACTACTAAACAGTCTCCTCCAGCATTCAGCAAAGAAGCTACAACAGCAGCTGCAGCAGCTGAAGCTATCAACTCTGAATCTGCTGCAGTATGCAGTCAGCAAAACAAGAAAGCTGCTACAGAAGCTGATGTAGCAGCAGCTGCTGCAGAAGCTACTACGGCGCCTGTTGAGGCACCCACCAAGGACGTCAGGGTGACAGAACCTGCCAGCTCACCTGTCTCATCCTATATTACTCCCCAACAAAGCTGTGGCAGCTACCACATTGGTACAGAAAGTCCTGGTCCAGCGTGTGTGAATTTCAACAAAAAAGCTACCAAGCCTGGTGAGTGTTTGATTGTTGCTTTAAGACGTATGCCACTTCTGAGTTTGATGATTCCTCCTGCTTGCATTATGTTTAGTTTGTGACATCAGAAACATCCTGCTCGCATTTTGTTTAGTCTGGGACACCAAAAACCGTGAAGCTTGATTGCCATTGCAGTGACAACTGGACACAAGTTGGCTGTCAGTGCTGGACTGTTGTCAAGCCTCAACACAGCAGTAGCCAGCAAACAGGACATTCCACATGAGAGTACAGGTAGGTGTGTTGGCCTAGTTGTGATTGTTCAAGACGCTCCACAGAGTTGTGCTTATGCATGCATGCATGCTTATGAAAGTCCTATTTGAGCACGTAGGTATGGTAGTTGGGCTCCAGCAGTATGGTAGTTGCTGTGTCAAACCTTCTTGCAAGCATGTAGGTTCGCTGACAGATCACTACCATGGCAATGCTATGTTGGTGCTTGGCATCAGTTGATTCCTATCTGCAAGCAGGCCGCAAAATTGTGTTCAATGTTTGCAACCAGCATGACGCAATTGCAATGCGCATGCGCTTGCAGACTGTACAAGGCACAGTGAGCATGTTCTGATTATGCAGGGCGCAAGAGAAAGATGTCTTCCTTGCTTGCTATGCCTGGCCCCAAGCAGCGTAGCAATGCTGTTCCAGCATCACAACTCCAATCGCCACTCTTGTCACAGCCCCAAGTGTATCCCTCATCTCAGCCCTCAGCGCATCCCCAACCACAGGCCCCAACCAATCCCCTATCACAGCCCCAACCGCAGCCCCAGACATACCCCCTGCTGCAACCCCCATCATTGCTCGATCCACGATCCCCACGAACCCCTCACGCATGTCCCAATGCAAATCCCCAACCAGATCCCAAAGCACAGTCAACCCCTCTCCCCCAACAAAAGCCCAAGTCACACTTTCAGTTGGACTTGCAGTCACTGCTCAAGTCTCACCCTTCCCCACCCCCTCAACCGCGCTTGCAATCAAGCCTGCAGTCAAGCACTCAGCCCCCCTTTCTGCCATGTTTGCAGTCACAAGCACCCACCAGCATGCATCAGTTGACTGTACACTCACAGACAGATGCCAAGCAACATCAACTCAGTGCTCAGCCAAAAGCACATGCCAAGCAGCATCAACTCAGTGCTCAGCCAGAAGCACATGCCAAGCAGCATCACTGTAGTGCTCAGCCACAGCAGTCTAGCGCACAACAGTGTGCACAAAGCAGAACCATCCCACAACATGTCTTGACTGCACAGCCACACAGTAGCTGGACACAAGTGCATGCCAGATTGGGCAGGAAGCATGTGCCTTTGTGCCAAGGCGTGGGTCTCATCAAGCTGTGCATCCCAGATGACTCATGCACTCCTCGCTGCTGTGGCATCAAGATGCAAGCTGTCATCCCAACACGCTCTGCTGCTGCTGCTGCTGCCATTGACAAAAGAACAGCCAGCCCTGTTGATGCTGTTGCTAGACATGATGACTCAGCAGCACCCACAGCTACTGCTAGAAGCAAAGATGCTGCTATAGTGGCAGAACCTTCTGCAGGCCTGCAGCAGCCGCCACTCCCTGCTTCCACTGTCCCTTCAGCTGCTGCTTCAGCTGCTGCTCTAGCTACTCCTTCAGCTTCTCCAGCTGCTGCTTCAGCTTCCCCAGCTGCTGCTTCAGCTTCTCCAGCTGCTGCTTCAGCTGCTGCCACTGCTACAGGGGTTGCTACAATGGCACAGCCACCTGCTGCCCCTTTGACAACTTTACAGCCTCCATGCAGTGCTCAATGTAGTCCCTCAGCTGCGCAAGCTCTGGCTCTTGCTGCTACTGCTGGGTTCATTCAGACACCTCCAGGTAAGGCTACAACCATCCCGCTGGGGGGTGCCACCAGCAGCCTACCAGATGTCAAGTCAGCATCAGCGGCAGCTGCTGACTCAGCGTCAGCAGCAGCTGTCGACTCAGCAGCAGCAGCAGCAGCAGCAGCAGCAGCAGCAGCAGCAGCAGCAGCTAATTCTGCCAGAGGGGGTGCTGTGGGTGGGTCAATTGCACCAGCCCCGCACACAGTGGGGCTTGACCTGCCGGCAGCAGCCAGCCTGCCAGTTTCTGCCGAAATAGATGCAACTGCTGCTGCAAGTAATACAGAAGCTGGTCCAGGGGCTGTGGTGGCCAAAGCTGCAGCTGGCAGTACAGCAGAGGCTGCTGCGGCAAATGCCCCAGGTGACATTGCATCTGGTCAAAAGGCAGAGCCCAATGCCCAGAAGGGGCCATCTGCTGCTCAGAAGGCTCCAGCTCCAAGTCAGAAGGCAGGTCCGCCTCTAGAGCCGTTTGCCCAGAAGAGACCATCTGCTGCTCGAAAGGCTCCAATCCCAGCAGATACTGCTGTTCAGAAGGCAGCAGCTGCTGATCAAAGGGCATGTCCTGATGCTGACACTGCCATAGGATCAGCTGTTGCCCAGCTGGCAGAGCCTGCCAGTATCGATGTCACAGAGGCCCAACCCATTGCTGCTGTCAAGGCTCTTACAGGCGCCTCAAAAGCAGTTTCCCTGCATGTCACTGGCACAAGCCCTCCAGCTTTCAGGATGTTGATGCAAGAAGATTGAATAACAGTCGAGCCAGCGCTAGCAAGCATTGCAGAAAACAACCTCTCAATATTTATCCATGGCATTCGTCCACAAGACCCACATTGGTGGCCTGGTGTGTCCTCGTAGCTGATGTGTAGCTATCAATCTTGACAGTAATGTGCTCAATGAATGACCAGGCAGCGCAGCCATCACTGTTTGCTGGACGTACAGTGCAGATTGTGATGCTTTACAACCCCCTGCCAACTTGGTTGATGCCGTTTTGAGCAGATTTGGGTTCATGAACCATAACGTCAGTCTGGGTCACTCTGTGGGTATAATATTGTACTGTACATGTATTGCTACAGGGTTGCCCAACAGAGTGTTTTAGTGAACTAGTATGAAGGATTGTTCTGATCACATAGTGTTTTGCTATGTAGCTGTAGCCAAGTTTAAGAATGCACCGCAAGTACTGTACAAGCGTGTCACTTGAAGTACGTTTTACTACAGTAGGTACAAGTTGCATGTTCTGTTGAGAATGTTGCTGTGGTGCAAGCCCCCACTTATTTCGTTCAACAATGACAGCATCCATCAGCATGACATGCCCAGACCAAAACTGCAGGTACGGTACACACATGCCACCACTTAGGACCAAAACGGCAAAAACATACGTGGCACCTCTTAGGAGCAATTCTTTTGTCTCTGCCTGCCTCAAGTGATTGGGATTTTTCTGAACATGGGCAACATCTTGTATTGTCCAGCCCTGCAAAATATTTAGATTGCACTAAGCGTTTGCTCTGTCAAGCCTGACACATCTCACATGATTCGCGTACAACGTACCCACCCGAACCCACCAGGCGCATACAACGCACCCAAAAAAACAGGCGTACCACCCCAATAATTTTTCAACTTCCACCGACCCAAAAGACTCTTTTGAAAAGAGCTCACATGATTTAGTAACCAAAAGAGCCCATGGCAATGCAGCTGCAATGACCTCAGCATCACATGTGTTGCACAAGTGTGACACATGAACTGTGTCTCACTACAACAGTCAGCACAAGCGGCTGCATGTTGATCAGATTAAGCTGCTGTGTTGCAAGCAACCACTCATTTCGTTCATCAACGACAGCATCCACTGGCATGACACTAACAGACCAACATGTCAAAGCCACACATGACACCATGTTGAACCAATCCTCCGGTGCATGCTTCTGCTTGCCTCAAGTACGTGGGAGTGCCTCAAGACAGCTCCGCCACTGTCTGCCATCAGGAGCATACTCTCTAGCATAATCTCGTGCTGTCCAGCCCTGCAGAACATGGAGATCACACCTCAAAACTTTTTTTAAAGCCTGGCACATGTGACCAGGAAGAGCCCATGACAAGTTGTAGCTGAAATGACCTGAGCAATTGATTCCACAGCTTCACTTACAAAGGTTGAGCAATGGGCTGACTTACCCTTTTGCTTTTGAGTGTTGTGTCTGCTCCAAGAGACACCAGCAGCTTGACAATGCCTGGCTGGCCAAGCTGTGCAGCATCCATCAACAAGGTCCGACCCTGTCGATACAAAATCATGTTGTGAAGTACCAAGATCAATTAAACCCATGGACCTTGAGCATTTGTCTCTGCATTCCAAAAGCAGCACAGCACGACAGCTGCAAAACTTACTGAATCAGTGACACTGTCACATTACTTGTGACTTCTTATGCCTTGTTGATGTGTCAGTATTGTGTTGCACACATGCACTGAAGACCACGTGACATCTGAAACAAGTGTTCCAAGCCTGCTAGGTACAATCCTGACAGGGCACAATGTTGCAAAGGCATTCAAAGTGCACACTGGACTGTTGTACCTCAAGCATTGTTGCGATCTGTTTGCATCACTTTTAATGGAAGCATGCGCATGTGCAAGAACTCACTTCACTGTCTTGAGCGTCGAGATCTGCGCCTTGAGAATGCAGAAGGGCCACTATTGCCTTTCCATTGTCTTCATCATTGCCATCGGGCAACATATGCAATGGAGTCTGGCCCTGCCAACATCACAGCCAAGTTGCTGCCCGAGCATGTTGTTCAGAACTTACAGACAGCTTGCACGTAAGCATGCTATCATATGGTGTTGGCTTGTGCAAAGAAAGCATACAACCGAAGTCTCCTTGCTGGAAATTGAGGCTTGAAACAGCTGTAACCAGTTTGCTGACTTGCTGATGTTGTGCATTCTCAATTGAAACATGATGCATATGCCTGGTGGGCCTGAATGCGGACTACATATCTGCAAAGCATAGACAGCTGTTTTGTCAGAAACAACAGCTGAGTGACTGGGCCATGTTCCAGGCTTATGTCACAAATTATGCACGCAAGGGGATCTTACCTGGAGGGTCCGTGCATGTGTATCTGCACCATGGGCCAACAAGCACTTGACACAGTCGACTTTGCAATCCCACACTGTGCAACCCCACACTGCCCAATGCAGGGGTGACCAGTCCTGTACCAGTGCAACATTTCAGGCCGTGTTTGCCACATCCCACTCACCAATGTCTTTGAGCAGACATCAAGCATTGAGACATGGGTACAATGGGTATACATTGCAAGGACTCAAGTCTGTTGTACAAGCTGCTACAACTTGCACTGTTGTTTCTGGCTTTGAGGTCAGCACCACTGAGCAGCAGGGTCTCAGCAAGATGTACATGACCCCATCTTGCAGCCCAATGCAGTGCAGTGTCTCCCTGCAACAGGCACACATTTACAGGTGGCCATACCATTGCAAGTGCTTTTGCCACAAGGAGCACACCATTGCCAATATGGTTGCAACAAAGTATGCACTGCAGTGTTCTACCGCATGAGGCATGGATGTGGCAATTGCTGCAACTAAAATTACCAATCAAGATCAAGACTTCACACAATGTATGCAGTGTCAATGCTAAGTCTGCAACTTACCCGCTTGTCTCTGGCTTCAGGGTCAGCACCATTGAGCAGAAGGCTCTCAACAACCTCTACGTGACCCTTAAATGCAGCCTGATGCAGTGCAGTTCGTCCCTGCAACAGGCATGCAATTCCAGCTTACCACTGCGTCACAAATGCTTTTGCCGCAAGCATTGCCAACATGGTTGCAACAACAGTATGCACTACAGTGCTCTGCACAGTGTTATGCACTACAGTGTTGTGCACTACAGTGTTCTGCCACATGAGGCATGACACACGGACCTGACATTCGCTGCAACAATAAACGTTGATCAAAGTCCACCTTGCACAAGCGATGTACGCGAAGTCATTGCTAAAGATGCAGATGCAACTGCTATAGCTCACCAACTCATTTCTGGCTTCAGGGTCAGCATGATTGAGCAGAAGCGCCTTCACACGCTGCACCTGCCCTGTCTTAGCAGCTTCTATCAAATCAGATGATGCCTGCAGCATTCAATATCAATGAGATGTTGTGAGTGAGACCTTTCCTTACTGCCATCATCATAGGTCGCGTCGATTGAATGCCTGCAGTTGAACAGCCCTCATGCCATCAACACTAGTGAATTTGCCATGGTTGAGTACCTGCTTGTTGTACGGCCCTCTAGGCTGCTGCTGAGGATGGGATCCAGCAGTGATAGCAGCAGGACAGGATCCAGCGGTGACAACAGCAGGACGGGATCCAGCAGTGACATTGACTGGAATGCCACCCTGACCACTCAATCCTCCAGCTGGTAGTGAGTCCTTGAGTGCTTGCATACTCATCTGGGGCTGCTGGGCTGGTTGCTGCTGACTGGTCTGCCCTTGAACAGCTTGACCTTGGTGGAATTGCCTCTGAAACACCTGATTTAGAACACTTGCATTTTTAGCTGCTACAACTTACCCACTTCTCTCTGGCTTCAGGGTTAGCACCATCCAATAGAAGCGTCTCAACAACAGCTACCTGACCCGCTGTTGCAGCCAGATGTAGTGCAGTGCGTCCCTGCAGCAGGCACGTAAGTGCAGGTGGCCATAGCGTCACAATTGCTTCTGCTGTAAGGAGCCACGTCATTGCCAACATGGTTGCAACAAAAGTATGCACTCCAGTGTACCACACGAGGCATGACACATGGATGTGGCATTTGCCACAAAGAAAAGTGTCGATCAACATCAACTCTCTGCAGGCAATGTGTGCGGTGTCAGTGCCAAAGATGCAAATGCAGCTGCTATAAGTTACCCACTTTGTATCTCTGGCTTTTGGATCAGCACCATTGAGCAGAAGGGTCTCGAGGACAGCCACACGACCCGCTCCTGCGGCCAGATGCAATGCAGTGGTTCCCTGCAACAAGCACGCAATTGCACGTTGCCATAACAACACAATTGCTTTGCCAGATTGAACACCTCATTGCCAATATGGTAGCAACAAAATTATGCACTGTAGTATTTTAAGGAATGACGAAGGCATTTGATGTAAAAGTGTTGTTCAAAATCAATGTTTCACAAACAGTGTATGCCGTGTCATTGCCAAAGATGCAAATGCTGCTGCTGTAACTTACATCAGAAGTTCTGGCTCCAGGGTCAGCACCGCTGAGCAGAAGCGCCTTCACACGCTGCAACTGCCCTTTCCGAGCAGCTTCTAGCAAATCACATGATGCCTGCAGCATTGAGCATCCATAAGATCATTGCCGTCAAGACGCTTGCTTACTGCCATCATCACAGATTGCATTGATGGAATGCCTGTGTTGGACAGTTCTCATGCCATCAACACTCATGAGTTGCCATGGTTGAGTACCTGCTTGTTGTATGGCCCCCTAGGCTGCTGCTGAGGGCAGGATCCAGCAGTGACAGCAGCAGGACAAGATCCAGCAGTGACACCAGCCTGACCGGGTCCAGCAGTGACATTGACTGGAATGCCACCCTGACCACTCACTCCTCCAGCTGGTAGTGAGTCCTTGAGTGCTTGCATACTCATCCGGGGCTGCTGTGCAGGTTTCTGCTGACTGGTCTGCCCTCGAACAGCTTGCCCTTGCTGGAATTGCCTCTGAAACACCTGATTTAAAACACTTGCATTTTGAGATCACAAGACATGCTGACACCAAACGGCAACTTGTACACAGTTGCCACATGTCTCAAGCATGCTGCTTTGAATTTCTCAAAGAGGTAACTCCCACAATTTACACAGATGTACGCTCATATCCCAAGCACACACCTCAAGGCTCTTCATCTCAGCAAGTTTTGTTCATGTTGACAGTCAAAAGCGCATGCAGCAACAAAGACAGCTCACGCCGTTTGCAGCAAGACAGCCCACCAGCTGCAAATGAGACGCAGAGGGACGGGCAGCAGGCTCAAATGACAGACACTGCTGCAGTGCCTGCCGCAGCCAACTTGGCAGGCTGTTAGGCACTTCAGGGGGCTTCTTTTTTAGCATGGCTGATAATACCTGCCAAGGTATCAAGCCAAGATATGGCTGCTGTCCAGTGGCTAGATGCAGCATGCAAGCAGCAAAGCCCCACATGTCTGTGTGAGGGCCCCTCAATCCGAACTCAGCATTTTCTTGCTCTGGAGCCCTGCATGCAAACTCTTGTTGCCCCAATCTATCAAGGGATCGAGGCTCAAAAGTTGGTTAAAGAACTGCAGCAGTATCAACAGAGACATGATGAACAATAACAAAGTAGGTGCCTCCAGCAGTGCAAGCTGCCACAACAGCAGAAAGGGCACACAGCGCAAACTCAAAAGTCACCTAACAGATGCAATTAACATTGATGAGGGCTCATAAGTTGCTGGAATTGCACAGTAAGCTCTGTGACCTAAACAAAATGGCAAAGCTGATGTGCGTACATGTAGTGAGGGGTTCCTGAGATGCCAGTACAAGGGGTGCACGCCTCCATAGTTCTCAGGGCATGTGAGATGCCAAAGTCTGCCACGTAGGCATGGCCATACTCATCCAGCAGGATGTTGCCAGGCTTGAGGTCCAGGTGCAAGATGTTGGCAGCATGCAGCTGTGTCAGCCCCTCCAGAATTTCCAAGGCAATGGCAACCAGCTCGTGCAAGCTCAGAGGGCCTGTACTCACAATATTAGCTTAAACAGCATTCAGTTGGTGGTCAAAACACCACCAACAAAGTAGCAGTTGGGCCTGTAGCTCAGACAAAAGAAGGAAGAAAAAGTTGCATTCTTGCTTGTGTGCTTGAATTTCTGCTTCCTATCTGTCCAGTCTCTTTCAAGATGTGTCCCATGCATGGCCATATAGGCTTGGTAAAGAGCACAGCAACAGCTACAGATGTGAGCAGCTGCACGCTGACCTTGAAGGTCTTCAAGCCGCTGTGCCGCTGACTTTGGGTACAGTGTCATAACAATGCATGCATCCCCATCCAGCTTGCAGAGGCCCAGCATGCGGCATGCCCGATGACAGATGCTCGAAGCCAGCTGCAAGCTCTGTATCTCTTTCAGAAATAAGGACTCTGCTGAGGCTGGAGCATTGCTTGTGCTCAGGCGTTTCACAGCCACCTGTACAGTGCACAGCAAGTACAGGCATTGGCAACAGCAATTGAATAGCACAGCATGAAGAACATAAGGCATGTTTCACCTTTGTTGTATGGTCTCCAATCTGCAAGTCTGCCTGATAAAGTGTCACACCAGGTGAGCCCCTGGCCAACACTGCCCCCAGCTTGAGGTCTGAGGGGCTTATGTTGAAAATGGTTGACATACTTCACCCTACAGCATGTGAAGCTTTTGGTGCAAAACATTGAATGCACATGCTGAAAGACTGACAACCCTAAGGGTATAAAGATTGCTGCTAAGAACCATGAACTTGGGCTCAGCAGAGGCATATGTTGACCGTGTTACTACTCAAACTGGTGCTATGATCAAACAAGGGGGTAAGCAGCTGTGAGTGAGTGCTGTCTGACTTTCCGGGTCATTTAGAACGAAGTTGAGGTCAGAGTCTGACTGTCAGACCTTCGCCTGCTCTGACAACTGCTGAGGTCAACACCTCGTGTGTGACTCGCTTTGGCACCGAATACAATAGCGCTGGAGGACTAGATATTCCGTGACCAATGAAGGCTGCGCAACAGACAGGTTGCCGGTCTGGCAGTATGGCCCCAACTTAGTCGTGTACGCGATCGCTGCCGCGGGGTGTTATCAAGTCAAACGCTGCATGCGGCATTCAATGAGGGCATCTCAGCACACACAAGAGGAAAACGACGTCCAAGTCGGTAAGTATTCCGCATAGCCTGCCCCGAGGTATGTTTGGATGTATATGCTAGCTCGATGAGCTGTAATCACTTCTTACTCAGCTTGGCAGCTGCTGTGGCAGTTGAGCCAACAAGGGGCCTCTGCATGTCTCAGCGTCTGCTCAGCCTGTCTAATGCAGCCTGTGCAAGGCGTGGTCTGCTTTGTCTATCTCGTCAGCCTGGTGCACACGCTGCTCTTCAGATGCTGCAACTGCACCAGCAAGCTCAACCCAGGTAATGCTGTTGCCACTGTAAAGATCAAAGTGACCTTGTCAAGGGACGGAAAGCTTTGTCGCCACAAGCCAAATCAGGCAAAGCCACAACTGTTTAGAATTATATTATATGCAACCCCCTGTTGTTGCCAATCCTGCCGAAGCAGGCAACACTACAGCGTCAAGCGTGAGTGCCTTGGTGTAACTATCCTCAGGAGTACAAAGGCACACAACAACGCAGCTGATAAATGCCATGCCTCTGCACCCCTCTGCATACATGTGTATGAGTGCCATGCATATACATTGGCGGTACATCTGCAGTATTCTGGAGACAAGAGCAGCATGCATCCAAGTGACAATTCAGCAATAATATGTGCAAGGCCAGCCCCCATAGCAGCAAAGTCAAGGGCACCAGGCTCATTACCAGCCCACTTACACTGCAACAGTAGCCATTGATGCAAAAGCTGTCTGCATGTCAGACAGTCACAGCCCTGCTGGTACAACACAAGTGAAGCAGCTGCTGCATGCTGCATGCTGCATGTTGCTGCATGTTGCTGCATGTTGCTGCATGCTGCATGCTGCATGCTGCATGCTGCATGCTGCATGCTGCTGCAGCAGTTGCTGGTGGCGTTTAACGGCAGACCAGCAACCACAGCAGCTGTTGGTGCAATTGCTGACAGCTCAGATGTGACAACATTAACAAAGCCAATAGTTGCTCTTGTTGCTGCTAAGAGCAAAACAGCCGGTGAAAGGACAGAAAGCCCTGCCTGCCGCAGCCAGAACAAGCACGGCCTCAACTGCTCCAGCTTGGGCAGGAAGCGTGTGCCTGTGTCTTGGGGAGCAGGTCTCATCAAGCTGTGCATCCTGCCTGACTCATGCACTCCTCGTCACTGTGGCATGAAGATGCAAGCTGTTACCATAGCTGTTACCAAGCTGTTACCAAGCTGCTGCTGCTGCTGCTGCTACTGCTGCTACAGGCATCGACAAACAACCGCCAGCCCTGAACACGCTGCTATTAGAGAAGATGCCTCAGCAGCAACCACAGCTACTGCTACAAGGAAAGACGCTTTGACATTATGACAGAAGCTCCTGCTGCTGCAACTGTGGCAGAACCTGTTGTGGCTGCAGGTTTGCAGCAGCCGCCACTCCCTGCTTTGACTGCCACTTCAGCTGATCCTTCAGCTGCACCTTCAGCTGCTCCTTCAGCTGCACCTTCAGCTGCTGCCATTGGTACAAGGGCTGCTTGTGCATAATGCACTGCGCCAGCTCTGGCTCATGCTGCAACTGCTGGTTGCATTCAGACACCTTCAGGTAAGGCTGCAGCCATCCCATTGGACTTTGCCAATGGCAGCCCGACAGCTGTCAAAACAGCATCAGCAGCAGCTGATTCTGCTGCCAGATAGTTTGCTGTTGCTGCTGCCCCTGGTGCAGCAGTAGCTGTGGGTGGGGTAATTGCACCAACTCCACACACAGTGGTGGTTGACTTGCCAGCAGCAGTCAACCTACAAGTTGCCATCCAAACAGGAGCAACAGCTGCTGCAAGTGATGCACAAGCTGCTGCAGGGGCTATGGTGGCCAAAGCTGCAGCTGGTAGTGATGCAAAGGCTGCTGCAGCAGACGCCAGAGGTGACACTGCATCTGGTCAGAAGGCAGAGCCCACTGCCCAGAAGGGACCATCTGCAGGTAAAAGGCTCCGGCTCCAAGTTAGATGGCAGCAGCTGCTGTTCAGAAGGCGGTGCAATATCATATGATATTGCTGCTGTCAAGGCTGCTACAGGGACTTCCAAAGCAAGCTTCTTGGATGTCACTGGCACAAACCCTTCAGCATATTGACGCTAGAAGCTGGAACAACAGTCAAGCCAGCACTAGCAAGCATTGCAGAAAGCAACCTCTCGATTTTCATCCGTGGCATTTGTCCACAAGACCCACATTGCTGGGCTGGTGTGTCCTTTAACTGATCAGCAGATTGGTGGGCTGGTGTGTCCTTTGGCAGATCATGATGTGTAGCTATCAGTATAACAACAGTGACATGCTCAATGAACGACATGCTGTTCAAGCAGTGCAACCATCACTGTTCATTTGATGCACAGTTCAATTTGTGATGCTTTGCTAATTTGGTTATGCCATTTTCAGCCAATCTGAGTTCAGTGTGGGCCACTCCGTAGGTACAGAATAGTCTTGTACATGGATTGTAGCAACACTGAGTGGAGTCTCCTTACGGAGTATGTGGAGACACAGTGTGAAGGGTTGCTCAGATTACACAGGGTGTTGCTTTGTAGCTTTAACTGATTTTTAGAGATGCACTGAATCACATGTATTGTATGGACGTTACACATGGAGTGCCACAACAACAATTGGACCAAGTACCAGGTACAAGCCTGATCAGTCTGCCTAATGATCCTGACAAAATTACTGTGGCGTGAGCTGCTACTCATCTCGTTCGTCAATGACAGCATACACTAGCATGACACTGACAGACCGAAATGTCAAAGCCACAAATGACTTCATTTTGGACCAAACCACATGTGCATGCTTCTGCTTGCCTCAAGTGTTTGGGAGTGTCTCAGGGCAGCTCCAATGTTTCTAGTATGTACTACAGTACTGATGACTAGTCATCATATGATGCATAGTATGGATCAGAGTTATCATTATAATCATGTGCTGTCCTGCCCTGCAAAACATGGAGATCGCACTCAACTTTTGCTCTTTCAAGCCTGGCTCATCTCGCATACCACAGTGAACAGAAAGAGCGCATGGCAAGTTGCAGCTACAACGACCTCAGCAATTGAGTCTACAACATAAGTTACAAAGGTTGAGCAATGGGCTGATTTACCCTTTGATCTTCGAGTGTGGTGTTTGCTCCAAGAGAGACCAGGAGCTTCATAATGCCTGGCCACTTCTGTTGTGTAGCAACCATCAACGGCGTCTGACCCTGTTGACACAAAATCCTACTGTGAGGTACTGAGATTACCTAAATCTGTTGACCTTGAGCATTTGTCTTTGCATTTCGAGATCAGCACAGCATGACAGCAGCAAAAGTAACTGAATCAGTGACTCTGCCACACTAGACATGCATTGATATGCCTTGCTGATGTGTTGGTATGTTACAGTCATGCAACCAAGGCCACATGACATTCAGAAGAGCCTGCTCAATACAGTCTTGACATTGCACAATGTGGCAAAGGTATTCAGAATGCACACTGAGTCGCTGTAGCTCAAGCATTGTCGGGTTGCCATGTGTTTGCGACACTTTCCATGGAAGGATGCACACGTGCAGAAACTCACTTCATCATCTTGAGCGTTGAGATCTGCGCCATGAGAATGCAGAAGGGCCACAATTGCCTTTCCTTTGTCTTCATCACCGGAACAGTCCACCAAGTGCAGTGGTTGTTTGCCCTGCCGACATCTTGTTTAGCAATTAGACAGCTTGCAAGTAAGCATGCTATCAGACAAAATTGGCTTGTGCAAAGACCGCATGCATGCAAAGGTCTCTGCTCAAGACTGAGAATTGACACAACTGCAATCAGTCTGCTGGCTTGCTGGTGTTGTGCATTCTCAATCAGAGCATGATGCATATGGATGGTGGGCATGAATGAGGCTTACATATCCATCAAGCATAGACAGCTATATTGTCAACAATCAGCTGGATGACTAGGCCATGTTCCAGATTTAAGTCATGAATGCCAGTAGGGGGACCTGACCTCGGACGTCCGTGCGTGTGTATCTGCACCATGGGCCAACAAGCACTCGACACAGCTGACTTTGTTGCTCATCACTGCCCAATGCAAGGGTGTGTAGTCCTGTACCGGTGCAATATTTTGACTCATGTTTGCTGCCATATCCTAATCACCAATGTCCTTGAGCAAACGTTGAGCAAGGAATGGGTATAATGAGTTTGTATTGCGATGACTCACACTTCTGGCACAAGCTGACAAAACTTACAGTCTGATCTTTGGCTTCAAGGTCAGCACCGTTGAGCAGAAGGGTCTCAACAACAGCTACATGATCCCATGCTGCAGCATGATGCAGTGCAGTGCTTCCCTGCAACAGGCACGCAGTTGCAGGTTGCCATAGCGCCACAATTGCTTTCGCCAATAGGAGCACACCATTGCCAATATGGTTGCAACGAAAGTATGCACTGCAGCGTTATACCATGTGAGGCATGACATATGGACATGATGTTTGCTGCAGCTAAACTGTTGAGCAAAATCAACTTTTCACAAGGTATGTGGTGTCAATGCTAAAGATGCTAATGCAGTTGGTACAACTTACAAACATTGTATCTCTTGCTTCTGGGTCAGCATGGTTGAGCAGAAGCGTCTCAACAACATCTACATGACCTGCTTTTGCAGCCACATGCAGTGCGGTCTCTCCCTGCAGCGGGCACGCAATTATAGGTTGCCATAGTGCCACAGTTGCTTTTGCCACAAGGAGCACACCATTGCCAATATGTTTGCAACGGAAGTATGCACTGCATTGCTGTACCACACGAGGCATGACACATGGACGTGACATTTGCTGCCACTAAAATGCCACTGCGATCGAAATCAACGTGCACTCACAGCGATGTATGTGATGTCAAGGCTAAAAGATGCAAACCCAGCTGCTATAAGTTACCCTCTTATCTTTGGCTTCAAGGTCAGCACTATTGAGCAGAAGCGCCTTCACATGCTGCACCTGCCGTTACCGAGCAGCTTCTAGCAAATCCAGTGATGCCTGCAGCAGCAAGCGTCCATAAGATCATTGCAGTCAAGACGCTTGCCTACTGCCATCATCAGAGATTGCATTGATTTAATGCCTGGTGTTGGACAACCTGCAGGCCCTCAACACTAGTGAGTCGCCATGATTGTATACCTGCTCGTTGTATGGCCCTCTAGGCAGGTGCTGAAGACAGGATCCACCAGCAGTGACACTGACTGGAATGCCACCCAGACCACTCAGTCCTTCAGCCGGTGGTGGATCCTTGAGTGCTTGCATACTTCTCTGGGGCTGCTGGGCTGGTTGATGCTGGCTTGTTTGCTCTTGCGTACCCTTGGTGGACTTACCACTGAAACACCTGTTGCGCAGTGTAACGTCAATTGTCAGGACCGAAGGTAATGTTCTTGTTGGACCAGTGAGGAACACGCACCTGTGGACTGAGCGTTGTCGACAAGACGTCTGACTTTTCGACTGAATCAGAAGGAAGTCGAGGTCAGAACTTCGTGCACGACACGCTTTGGCGCCATTTACAACAGCACTAGAGGAGTGGATGATCAAAGATCAACGACAGTCGCGTAACCGAGTCTCCCGGCCTGGCAATACGGCCGTGCTTACATGTGCAATTGCAAGCGATCCCTGTTCACTCCGTCAAAAGCTGCAGGCAGGATTCAGTGAGGGTGTCCCAACTCACACATGAGGACACCAATACCTCCATCGGTCAGAATGCGCAAGGCCTACGCACGATGTAATAACTATCGAGGGGGGACTATAAAAGCTTCTGTTTCTTACTCAGCTTAGCAGCTGCTACAGCAGCTGCTCTCTGCCTGTAGCAGCTGTTTCCTGCTGCAGCTATCCACAGAGATACAAACGCAAAACAACAGGCGGATATCTGTAGCACCTGTCCCTTGCGTACATGTGTATGACACGTACAGTGTGCGCTGCAGGTACATTGGCAGCACATCTACCGTAGGAGCCAAGAGCAGCATGCGCGCAAGTGGCAGTCCTAGCAACAACAAGCACAGCGCCAGCCACCCTAAAAGCAAAGTCAAGCGCAGGCCTCACTACCAGACAGCTTACACCCACTTGCACTGTGACAGTAGCCATTGAACACAAAGCTGCCTGCGTATCAGACAGTCATAGCCCTGCTGATTACGTTGCAGTGAGTTATCTGTTGCAGCAGCTGCTGGTGAAGTTTCATGCTGCAGCCCAGCAAACACAGCAGCTGCTGGTGCAACTGCTGACACCCTAGATGCTGTGACTACATTAGGAAAATCAGGGAATGCTGTTGTTGCTGCTGAGAGCAAAACAGCTGCTGAAAGGACAGAAAGCCCTGCTGCCACAACCAGAACAAGCAGGGCACCAGCTGCTAGGCAGATCATGTCCCCCGCTGTTAACAAAGCTGCCTCACCTTCCACTGCTGCCCCAGTTGATGTTGTGGCAGAATCAGCTTCAGACTCACACACCTATGCTGCAACAGTGCAACAGCAGCAAAGCCTCCTGATAATACACAGTGTCAAACAGCCGTTTGTGACCTCGTCTTTTTGCATGTTGTGGTACACAGTGTCAAACTGCCTTTTCTGACCTCTTCTTTTTGCATGTTGTGATACACAGTGTGGAATAACTGTTCCTGACCTCTTCTTTTTGCGTGTTATGATACACAGTGTCAAACAGCCGTTTCTGACCTCTGCCTTGTGCGTGTGGCTGTAGACCACTGTCAGCAGCTCCCATCCACTCGATGTTGAAGGCCTTCTCAAAGTACTTGAGGTGTTGCTGCTTGGCACCAAACCACGATACTTTGTGTGTGTCCCCAACCCGGGCGTTTTCAGCATGTGATACAATTTTGACGAAAATCGAGGCAGAGCAGGAGCAACCTTGGTTCCTCAGAAGCGGACGCCAGCAGAGCGGGTCCATCAGCTGAAGGTGTGTTCTATTAAAACAGATAATTGTATTACTTACCAGCTTGCTGTCTGCACATTGCCTTTGGCTCTCATGAGCTTGAAACACAGAAGCCTTACAGTTTTATTGTAGAAAGCTTTACAGGAAAAGCATAATTAGCTTATAAGCTCAATCTGGCCTCGATATGCATGCAGGTCTGTGATCTCAAAAGTGTGTGCAAAGACAACAAGATCAAGTTCAGCAGTCAAGTTAAGAAGGCTGCTTTGGTAGATCTGCTCCTCACTCATTTGACATCTGCAAGTACCAATGTGGGCGCTATCAGTGCTGTCAACCTTGAAAAGGCTAACAAGAGCTTGCAAGCTGTCCACAGCCGTAGCAGGTACATTCCTGGCAGAAAGATGTGGCAATTGCCAGCATCTTTCAACAGCTTCCTATACGTCAGCAAACATGGCAGGAGAGCGGTTGGGATGATAGCAAGTGTAAAGGCGCCAAAGTTCTTGTCTTGCTCTGTTAGCATGATGTAGCCATAATAATTGAGACATACTCACCCTGTCCTCAGCTCAATCCTGCTTTTGGAATGATTTCCAGCAACGTGTCAGCACGTGTGATTCAGCTGAATTCATGAAGGACACGGCAACAATGTGATATAAATCTGAGTGTATAGGTGCAGGTTCGTTTGATCAGGTACAGCCTCACTTCAACGCCTGTTGATGCCATGTTATGAGCGTAAATTTACATGTAAATTTAAATGTAGCTACGTAGAGAGGACACTCATGAATTACTCTGATCATGATCAGTGTGTGGGGTTGGTGTACGACCTTGACAAGTATGTCAATGTTGCAAGCTCAGCACTAGCTATGTTCAATGATGAGCTCAAAATGAGCTGCATTGAGCTGTCATGCTATTGTGTGAGGCCGCATTGCAAGCCCTAACATATGTTGACGCCGCACTCTTTTACTGCAGGAACTTTCTTGACACTGCAGCTGAGCTTGCATTTGCGACGCAAGGCTTTTGATGTTACAGATCTTTAGCTAGTTTGCAAGCCTGTTGCTGCATCACATTCAGCTACATGGCAAGCCGTTGATTCACTGCTTTGAGAGTGATGCAAACTTTACATCAAGCAAGCAATAAGACTGTGTGCAAAAAATTCCAGCATTGAATCCTTTGCAATTACCAGAGCTCTAGATTGAAGAAAAAAGATTGGGAAAGATTGGGACGGGTGACAAAAGGACGTGCTAAGCACAAGTAAGCATCTATGTGTTGATAAGACTGTCAGCGTATGGCATTGTCCTGTGTTCACACACAGGTCTGACACAGTGTGGTAAATGGGCAGGCTGATCTGAAGTCTTCACAACAGTGGTGCCTTACATTGTCTATGTTCCTGCAGCTGACCTCCAATCTGGCTTTGTATACATGCAAAGACAGCTCAAGGTGCTCATCAGATGGGCCAGTTACACGTACTCTCTGTAGGTCACTTGAGGCAGGGATGCTCAGAAGGTAATGGTGCAAAATCTGTATCGTATTGAATTTCACAAACAAGCTGAGATCGAGGAATTTTAGCTTTGCCATTTGCAGAATAGGTTGGGCACAACAGTACTCAGTCACTACCACCAGATACTCAAGACATGGGAGACACTGGTCAAGATCCAAATCAGGAGCACAGAGCAATGGCTGGGGTGATAAGTAAAGGCTCTTCAAACAAGGCAGACACATATCCTCTTCGAACAACAAGCCTTGCAGCTTGCTGCTGTCGGCTGTGCCTGTGGGCACACCCAAATCAATCTGCAGATGCTCCAAATGAGAAAATCTGTGAAACATGTGCAGTGAATGCCCATTGTAGGGGAAATTCTCTAAACTGATCGTTGCAGGATCTGGCTTGAGGACCAAGTGCCGCAGCGTCTGTGGAAGCAGGCCTACGACCACTTCTGATTGGAATGGTCCGTCCAGCTGGAAGCTTTGGAGTGGCCAAGACCCCGAGGCCATGACCATAGCTTGTATAAAGAAAGGAAGATAAGGGCTAGTCAGGGCCATGTCAGTCACACCCATCTGTATCTCTGTCGAGAATTTAGTCACACCCTGCAGCAAGGCACAAACAAGGGGTTGCTATAGGGTAGCAAGAGCGCCTGTTGAGTACTGTTTCCTCAAGTCTGCAGCCTCTACCTGCAAAGCTCCCTGCTTTTGTTTGTTTTGTATCCAGCGAAGAACACTCATCATTCCATCTTCATCCAGGCATGAATTGCGACCAGGAAGTGTAAGACTAGCAGGCTGTATCTGCTGACATGCACAGTGCCAGTGCTTGTTGACCGCAGAGCAACTGAGAATATCCTCAAGGCTTTCCAGATGGTTGAGCACCAAGACTAGCAGCCCAGCTTCTTGCACAGTAGTCAGTGTCGCCTATATGGTCAAGCTCAGACATTTTCGGTACAGGATTTCAAAGCTGCAGGGCACGATAACTCGCAAGTTCCAATTGTCACCTGAGCAAGATCAGCGTTGATTGCACATGCTGACGTTATGCTGGTGCTTGAAGCTTGCAACCTGGCAGAACGCCTTTGTACGGCAGTTTTCCTGGACCTGGCCATATGTATGTATTCGTTCTCGCAGCCTACACTCAGGAAACGGCGAAAGACAACGTGCAAGATCAGACAACTTGTCCCAAAAAGCGTCGTGTGATATGACATGAGTCACGGAGCATGCATGACTAACATATGTCACTTGATTTGGTCTCTTTCATGCGTCAAGTCACGTACAAAACTAATGTCCACGGTGCAAGGACTTGACCGGGACAGAAGTGTTCCATGCTGACCACCGCGCTGGTTCAAAACCATGAACGAGCAGCGGCAGAAAGTCAGCTCTAGCATTTCTCACCAGACGGAACTGCTGGCGGGTCTGCGATTTCTGTGGCGGTACCTTGCCGCTTTGTATGCACATGCGGCGGGCTTTGGTTCTCGGCTGAAGTCTGATTGCGAACAGCATTGGGCAGGTGGGGAGGCTCTTCGAGCCTGCAGTTCCTGCACCTGCATGCTCAGCTACTGACACGTCGTCGCTATGCCTTGAGGCTTCGGCACGTCTTGCGGCCATCTGATCATCCTAGTGCGGTTACGCGCACGAGACCTGACACGAGACCACACTTGCACTGTGTGTGCAGGCTTTCTGAACAGCACTACTGATCTTGGCCAAGCTGCTCCCAAACCTGGCTATGGTTACAAGGGCAAGCTTGACCACATTTTGAAGACCGAGTTCCCCCATCTGAAATCCAAGGTGTACGCAGACCATGCTGGAGCAAGTCTGTACTCAAAAAGCCAAATCGATGCTTTTCAACAGGTGAACCTGCTTTGCATGAGTCTCTTCAATGCATTTGCATGCAAGCATATTGCGGCTGATGCCAGCTTTACTGCAATGCATATGCCAAGTCACAAAACGCCAGTGACATTAGCAGATGCAGCGAAAACAGATTGTACCAGCTCTCCTGTTAATGAGTGCAGGATGCGACATGACTACCCTGTACAGCCGTTGAACTCTTGAATCACCTGCACATGCAGCATGGCTCATCCAGGAAGCAGGTTTGAGCTATAAAGATGAAAGCACTGTGTGGACCGCATCAGCAGATCCCATGTCATAAATGTCCATATATACTAACTTTGACCACTCACTTGACCACTCACTTTGGCAATCTGCACAGTCATGTTGGCTGGTGAGGCACTGGGGACTTCATGCAGACCATGCATATATACACGCATATATATATATATATATATATGCATATCCACATCAGCAGACGTGACAACTCCCCGTTTGTGCAGGATTTGGCAAGCCACCTTTTTGGGAACCCGCACAGTCAGCACGGCTGGTCAGGCAATGAGGGTTCTGCCCAAGCTGTGGCAGAAGCACGTCAGCTGACCTTGCAGATGTGCAATGCACCTCTTGGAGAGTATGAGTGTGTGTTTACATCCGGAGCAACAGGTGCTTTGCACTCAGCTGATCATGCACCCAACATTGCCATCATGTTGATCAGGATTCTCAGCCATGAGCGATTTGAATCATGGTCTGAGTTTTTACTCACTGTGGGTCTCAAAGGTGCATCAAAGGTCCAGATCGTTGTGCTGCAACTTTTGCTAGGTTATCAAGTGCAACGTTTGCTACGTTATCAAGTACACAGTAACGGGGAAACACACAGCCTTCAGGTGGTGCATGCAATAAGCCTGTCATCATCCTGCAGAGGCGTAGAAATTCGTTACAGAAACCCTCATTTGGCAAGAAGGCTCACTGTTCCAATGTTCAGGGCATTGAAACTGCTTGCAGAGGCATTCCCTCAGTAAGAAGGCTCATTTGTTGCAGGGACAATGAAGTTACTTGTAACGGCATTCCTTCAGCAAGAAGGCTCATAATCTTTTCCAATGTTGCAGGGGCATTGAAATTAGTTGCGGAGGCATTTCCCTGGCAAGAAGGCTCACAGTTTGTGTACAGCCAAGACAACCACAACAGTGTGCTGGGCATACGTGAACTGGCTCTAGACCAGGGCGCAACAGCAACCTGTGTTGAAATGAGCTCTGCCCAAGGTGACCTGCTCTATTCTTGTGTCTCAATGGGCATGTGTTTGCTGCAGGCTGTGCCACACCTTCTACATGTCATGCTGTGCATGCTGTGCCTCACTGGGCAAATGTTTGTTGCATGCTGTGCCACACCATGTCATGTCATGCTGTGCATGCTATGCCTCACTGGGCAAATGTTGGTTGCATGCTGTGCCATTCCATTTGATGTTGTGCTGTGCATGCTGTGCCAAAAGCCACACCTGTGGTCACTCCAGCAGCCAGCTTTTGCGGTCCATAGGATCTGTGCTACTTTTGGTGATGACAATAAAAGTAGCTAGAATGCCACAAACATGGAAGCACAATGCTTTGCTGACAAATTGTATCGAGTATAAAGCACTTGATAGTTAGATGACTTTGTTTCTATTTCACCCACATCAAAGTCATGTTGGGGCATACTGTTTGTCCCAAATTGTCAGAAGTTCCTCCAATGCATTGTGTTTTGCAGACGCACCGCACAGTGTACAGTGCATATGTGTGAGCATGAGGTGGCAACGTGATTTGTGTTGCATTTGCGCAGCCAGTATCTACATGCCCCGCACATCTTACTGACATGCACTTACAGAGGCACCTACCTGTTGAGCCACCCCACTCAGCCTCATGCCTCACAGCACCACCACCAATCACGGCCTGTTAGCTGCATTTTGTGTTGTACGTCCCATACCCTGGCCTCAATCCTCAGCCTGAGCATGCACCAAATGTCAATGCATGTCATCAAGTGTTGTAGAAGTGTTTTGTGCAATGCAGGGTCAAGGACAAAGTTTGCTGCGACTGGGCAGCTCATGTACCATCAGTCAACACCCCCCCCTCAGCCAGCTACTCAGACCTCAATCAATAATCTTCAGCTGCGTCCGCAAGCTTCCTGTTCTTCTTCTTCTGGTTCTTCTTCTTCTGCCATGGCTGGTGCTGCATCACATGACAGCAGGAGCGACGCTGCAACAGCCCCTTGCCTCTTCGCTTTCCCGCTGGAATCGAACTTCAGTGGTGCACGCTATGACCCTGCTGTGGTCAGACAGGTTCAAATCAGCGGCCTGGCAGTCACTCCTTGTGCCTGCTCCAAAGGTCCAGAGCAGCAATGCAGTCGGCAGTCAGGTCTGCGTAGAACCAGCGAGGAAGAGCAACAGTCTGGTCAGCAGCAGGCCAAGGAAGAGCAAAAGTCTGAACAGCAGCAGGCACAAGAAGAGCAACAGTGTAGTTGTCAGCAGCAACATGCAGAAGAAAACCCACGATCTGATCAGCAGCAGCAGCAGCAGCAGCAGACTGAAGAAGAGCAACAAGAGTCTGTTCAGCAGCTTCAGGCAGCAGCCAAAGAAGAGGAACATCAGTATCCTGGTCAGCACACTGAAGGAGAAGCTGCAAGGTTGCAAGTGGGGGATTCTGGCCGCTCAGAGGGTGACAGGTGGCATGTGCTGATTGATGCAGCCAAAGCATGTGCCACAGCGCCGCCTGATCTGACTCAAAACCCGGCGGACTTTGTGGTAAGTCAGTGTCCTCTTTGTTCTGTAATCTTCTTCCTCCTCCTAGCTGGTCATCCTATTTCATCATGAGCTGGAAAGTGTTAGTTTTTTATAATATTGTTATTCTTGTTGTAATTACTATCTATAATTGTTGTGTTCATTAGCATTCCTCCTCCTCTTTCTCACCTTGTGTTGAATACTGCCGCGCTCCACAGTGATTGTAGCTGCAGAGCGTTTTCTGGCTCATGTAGTGCTGGCATGGTGAATCTAAATCAAGATGCTGGCAGCGCAAAATGCACTGCTCCAGATGATGAGCAAGAGTAGCAGCTTTGTTCTTGACTGTGGGCATAGCAGTCGCACTCACTTGTCTGCATGGACAAAATGATTTTGGGCAATGTCAATGCATCTTGGCAGACATGACCTTGCCAAAGATTTGACCATCTGTCCAGGCGTGAGAATGTTACTAATCTGCCGCTATATTGTCCGGCATCGGCAGATCAGTCACATTCACACGCCTGGACAGATGGTCAGATCTTTGGCAAGGCCATGACTGCCAAGATGCAACGACACTGCCCAAAACCCAGGCTGTCCGCACAGATGTGTGAGTGTGACTGCTATGCCCATAGCCAAGTCCAGAGCTGTTACTTTTGCTTGCCTTGGTGCATCAGCTTGAGCGCTGTCTGTTGCATTGCCGTTTTGTTCTGCTGCACCTCAACCTGTGTGTGCAATGACAGTCATGACACGGCCAAAACATGCCTGTTGACATCTGACAATCGGTCTGTCATCCCACATCTAACATCCCAAACACAAGAGTGCTGGAACATCTCCCCAATACAGGAACGCGTTTTGCTGTTCTCAGGCATTTCTGAGGTTAGCTTTGCACTATGGAATGGACGTTTCCGAATCAAAATAGACGTTTTGGGATTGAAAGGAGCATGTGATACCATGTATGAACTTGAAAATGCAGGCCTTGTCGTACTACAAGATCTTTGGCTACCCAACAGGGCTGGGGGCCCTTCTGGTGCATAAGAGGGCAGTACCAGCGCTGATGAAGAGGAAGAGGTACTTTGGCGGCGGCACTGTGGCAGCGTCACTTGCAGAGGAAGACTTCTTCAGGTGGGCTGACCTGTCCCTAAAGCTTCTTCTGTTCTCTGCTTTTTGTGTGCTCTGCCTTTTTTTCCTCTACTGTTTTTGGTTTGCTGCTCTGCAGTTGCGTTGTTTGTTGAAGGATCCAGTGACCCTGCATTGTTCTGTTCATCACTGTAGGAGGTACGTACCTACAGTCATGGACAGCTAGAAATAACAATAGTTATCATCATTGTTGTTACTGTATGAGCCGGGCAGAGGCATTAGGAGACGATCATGGCATTGCTCATTACTAATAGGAGGCTTTGCAGCAGCAAGGACAGATCTCACTTTCCTGTACATGCTCAGCTGTAATCACAAAATGTTTTGAACTTCCTGTTGTATGCTGTAAAAGCTGCGCAGCAGCAGCAGCAGCAGCAGCAGCAGCAGCAGCAGCAGCAGCAGCAGCAGCAGCGGTCAATGGCACTGCTCATTACTTGGGTATTGTAGCAGCATGGACAGACATCAGGATTCTGCTCATCCCACGCTATATCATAGATGGGTTGCATGTTACAGGGATGCACAACACAGGCTGCTTTGGAGCAGCAAGACTTGCCCTGCACACAATTAGCTCATCATGAGCTGGAAAGTGTCTAATTACTGTTATTTTGTTCATGATGATGATTTGTTTTTATTATTTTTATCATTATAATCATTAGGATTATTTTTATCATTATAATGATCAGGATATCTTAATCGTCATTGTTGTTATTGTTACTGATATCATTTGTTGTCATTATTGTTATCATCATTATTACTATCATTTTTGTTACTATTGTTCTTATTGATATTAGCATACTGTAGGCGACGAGAAGGAGCAGCAGGATTGGAAGATGGCACTGCTCACTATCTAGGCATTGCAGCGGTCAGGCATGGCTTCCATCAGCTGGCTGCCCTTGGAGGCTTTCCTGCCATTGGGGAACACACTCAGTCTGTCACGCGGTGAGACCCTTGCACAGCATACACAGCACAGCATGGCATGGCACAACACAGCAAAGTTTAAATTGCAGCAGATGGCATAGCATAGCATGCACAGCGTGGCTTGGCTTGGCTTGGAGCCTTTCCTGCCATTGGGGACCACACTCAGTCTGTCACCCGGTGAGTCTCTGGGCTCAGCATGCAAAGCATGGCATGGCGTGGCAACATTTTGAAAAGCCCAGTCTGGTCCCCAGCAATGTACCGGACTATAAACTCTGACCATAAAACCGCAAGACACCCTGAAGGCTCTAGCCCTACATTGTATCTAATTTCCTTGACAATTTGCAAAAATTTGCAAGTTGAAACCCTATTGACCTGGAATCAGATGTGATTTTCGTGCTGGGGTGATCTGATAGTGCACAGCTGACGCAGTCTGCATCTTGCCAGCTGGCTGCAATTGGCAGCTTTCCTGCTGTACACATGCTATCATCAGGTCAATGCTCTGGCACAGCATGCACAGCACTGCATGCCATGGCATGGCATAGATCCAGATTACAACAGATGGCGCAGCATTGCATGCACAGCGCCGCTTGTGCAGGCTGTCCTTACTTACCAGCTTGTTTGCTGTTGCTTGGCAGACACAAGCAGTCACTTCTTGAATGGTCAACATCCGGCACAACATGCATACGCAGTCCTTTCTTAAATCGTCAGTATTGTATACAGCATACATATGCAGTCATTTTTTAAACAGTCAAAGTCTGGCACAGCATGCACAGCACCGACATGGCTGCTGGGCTGTCTTCCTAGAGGCAAGCCATGAATCTGCTGCTCCAGGTGGTTTGCTGGTCAGTGCTGTATACAGCATATGCATGCCGTCCCCTCTCAAATGGTCAAGGTCTAGCACAGCATGCACAGCACAAACATAGCTGCTGCTTCAGGTGGTTTGCTCAGCGGCTGGTGGCTTTGAGGCATGCTGACAATGCGCCACTGTGTGTGCTGTATGGTGCGCATCAACTGCAGCCAGGGGCAAAGGCCCCAGGGGCTGTTGGACAAGGCCCTGTGGTGACATTCAACCTGCTGCGCCATGATGGTAGCTTCTTTGGCTACAGGTCAGCTGCTTTTGAGCTGTTGTGCTGTGCTGTGCTGTGCTGCTGTGCTGTGCTGTGCTGTGCTGTGCTGTGCTGTGCTGTGCTGTGCTGTGCTGTGCTGTGCTGTGCTGTGCTGTGCAAGACAGGGCTTGAAACAGCCTTGACGCGCTCCAGTCTAGGTCCATTGTGCATGGATGTGAGGCCTGCAGGGTGGCAAGCTGAATAGCAGTGATGCACACCGTGTGATGCACAGTTGGGAGTGACTGCATGCCAGTGTGTACGAGCTGACAGATGATGTAGCATGCTGTGCTGTTGTGCAACTACTGTCTACCAATGGCAAGCACCGTCTACCAATGGCAAGCACTGTCTACCAATGGCAAGCACTGTCTACCAATGCCAAGCACTGTCTACCAATGGCAAGCACTGTCTACCAATGGCAAGCACTGTCTACCAATGGCAAGCACTGTCTATCAATGGCAAGCACTGTCTACCAATGGCAAGCACTGTCTACCAAGTGCAAGCACTGTCTACCAATGGCAAGCACTGTCTACCAATGGCAAGCACTGTCTACCAATGGCAAGCTCTGTCTACCAACGGCAAGCACTGTCTACCAACGGCAAGCACTGTCTACCAACGGCAAGCACTGTCTACCAGGTGGTGTACGGTTCTTGACCAGCTCACAAGAACGGCTGTTCAGACAGCATGACACACAACTTTAACACAGCTTCAACGCTAGCCCTGTAACTGACTTTTGGCAGTTGCAGCCACAACTGTTGTTAAGCTTGGTGATTTTGATGTGTAGGGAGGTGGAAAAGCTGGCAGGCTTGCACGGCATATTCCTAAGGACAGGCTGCTTTTGCAACCCTGGGGCCTGTGCCCGCCATCTGGGGATAACTGCATCCCAGTCAAAGAGGAATTTTGAGGCTGGGCATGTGTGCTGGGATGACAATGACATCATTGACGGCAGGTGGGATTGCTCACCCGTTTGCCTACAATGTTGCCAATGGCTGTGTCCATGAAGGGCATTCTTTGCCTTCTGCCTGATTTAGTTGCAGCTTCCTTCAAGGGCATCTTTTGCAGTTCAGCTGCTGTGATTGCTGTGTGCATGATGGGCATTCTTTGCCTTTTGACTGCTGTGTCCGTAAAGGGCAAGGCCTATTGACTGATTCGACTGCAGTGTGTCTGCAGGGCATTGTTTGCCTTGTGACTAATTCAAGTGTTCATTGCATCTGTGCTGTTTCATTTTGTGGGTGCATAGGTGCTATGAGGTGTGCATCAGGACGAGCATCAATGGCAAGCATCAGCACTGCTGACATTGCCCTGAATCGTATCATAGCTTCTGCTGAGAACAGACTAATCTTTGACTCGCGCACAAGGAGCAGCTGTTTGCCTTTTGCTGCCCAAGTGGTGCCTTCAGACACTGACCCCTGCCTTCTGTATTTGCAGGCCAACTGGGGCAGTGAGAGTCTCCTTTGGGTGGATGAGCAGCTTGCAAGATGCAGAAGCCATCCTGACATTCCTGCAGACATGCTTCCTGAACACAGCTGGGTATAACCCATCCCCTGGTGTCAGCACACCCCCCAGTCTCATCACTTCTGACTCAAGCCAAGAAGCTTCTGTGAAAACTGGTCAGCAGTCCCTCAGGCTAGATGCGCACTGCTCTCATGCAGTACAGCATCCACTGCAGCAGCAACAACTGCGCCCAGCTGCAGTTTCAGATGCAGCGTCTCAGTCACAAGCCAGCAATTCTGGCAGTGATTCTGCCATTTCAGGGGTGACAGCGGTAGAAGTCTGTGCTGCGGTCACAGCGACAACTTCAGCATCTGGCGATGTGAAGATGAGTCAAGATGATGCAGAACAGAAGCCGTCTGAGCCGCTGCAGCATGTGGGGAAGAAACTGCCTCAGGTGACTCAAGACTCAGGAAGCCCTGATCAGCGTAGTAATACAGAAGCAGGAAACGCGGCCATAGGCTCGCACACTCATCATGACAACGCTAGTCAAGAAGCAGGCAAAGCAGCTGCTGCCCCAGCTGCGTATGCATGGTTACAGCAGCTTCCGTGGATCAGATGTGGGGACTCAGTAACTGCGTGGACAGCTCCAGAGCTTCAGACACAGCGTGTGAGGTCACACTCGCAGGCTGGCCAGAGTGGTCAGATGTATGATAGCCAGTTGAATGCACAGGACAGAACAAAGGGCAGTTCTGGAGGGTCTCCAGGGCAAGAGCCCTTGCATCCTCAGGCAGCTTTGTCTTCGCAGCATACTTCAGCTTCAAAATCAGATTCTCAGACACTGACTCATCAGCAGTCAGCTCCTTCAGCTGTCCATTCAGATCACCCATTTGATTTGCCTCTAGATTACAGCTCAGCATGCAGTCCAGGTTCCCAGCCAGACTCCACTTCAGATCCCCCTTCAGATTCCCATGCTAGCCAAGGTAGTCTGGAGGGCATTTGGGTGTACCCCATCAAGTCATGTGGGGGCGTTCGGGTTTCAGAATGGCCCTTAGGGCCCAATGGGCTCCTCCTGGATAGGGAATGGGCCCTATTGGGGGATGATGGGAATGTCTTGACCCAGAAGGGTTTGCCCAAATTGGCGCTAATTCAGCCCAGGATTGATCTAGCGCAAGGTCTCATGCAGGTAAATTGTCTGTCCAGTTGTAAATCACAACTGTAGCATGATGCACAATCACTGGACAAGCACACATTGCAACAGCTCTTCTGCCATAGTGTTGCTTTCCATATGTTGCAGAGAGTGCCAGACGCAATTGTAGCAACTGCAAAATTTGCATGTTACTTTTGCAAGCATTTGGTCCACTGCAATCTGACGTAACAGGTGTTTGGCAGATTGTCAATTTACATTCATAGCATTATCTTGCCGATGGGAAACTACAAGTGATTTTGGCTTCAAATTTGAGTGAAATAATCCACTGTTTGAAGACTTGACTTGTGAGCTTTCATCATCATGCTGTGAATGTCTCGTAGCTGATTCCTTACATGCTTCATCTTTGCAGGTCAGTATGCCTGGGATGCAGCATGATCTGGTGATCCCCTTGCCTCTTCTTGGCTCTGAAACCAAAGTGCTAAACCAGGCTGATCTGGTGGGCGGTGTGCAAGTGCGCATATGTGCAGATAATGTCTGCAGTTTGCAGGTAACATACAGATTACTGCCTGACTTCTGTGCGTATGCTACGAAGACAAACATGTCTATTGCGCTGCACAGTACAGTAACAGCAACACTTATGCTGTTGGGTGTTACTGATATAG
>JAABUP010003139.1_pt1 | contig 29806 bp, 43 predicted proteins | sample 5559201 | NCBI WGS metagenome assembly JAABUP01 (sample SAMN10711887, study PRJNA513373) | rock metagenome | isolation source: Antarctica rocks | place: Antarctica | reverse complement strand
AGCAGTGGTGCCAGACGTCATAACATTGTCAGCATGTGCACGACGTTTGGGATCACAGCTGAGGTGACTGCCAGGTAGGCAGGACATGCAGAGCCATCTCTGCACCAGTGAAGACATGTGACAATGTTCATGACACCCTGCTTGTTGTGTCTCTTTCGTTTCAAACAAGTCAGTGCTCACTCAACTGTAGCTTCTGCAGGTTGCATTGTCTCCAGGAGTTTGACAGGCACACATGCCCATGGGGTGGTGAGGCCACACAGTCTGATTGGGGATGCAACATGCTCATGGGGTGGCAAGGGCACACAGCCTGGTTGCTTTAGCAAGCGGCAATGAAACGTTGTGTGGGTGCGCAGGCGGTGCTGGCAACAGGGTCAGGGCGTGACATCAACAGGCACAAGTACACAAATGAGGAGGCAGAGGCAGCTCTGCAGCAGCCGGTGGTGAAGGCCCTGCTGGACCTGTGCAAGTTCCGCAACACCCACCAAGCCTTCATGGGCCAGGTTGGCCCGCCCTCCCTTCACCCCTTTGTCTTTGTTTGTTTCTGTCAGCTTCTTTGTGCAAACAGCGCCTTCTTCCTGTTTGTTACTGTCGGTACCTTTTTTTGGGAATGTGAATGCCCGTGAGGTGCAAGTGTGTGCAAAGCTAGACTTCCCTACTGGAAAAGTATCCAGAAGTATGCAAGATTTCTGTCGGCCTTTCTGAGCCACAAGCAAGGCCTAAAGCACGACACCCTGATTCACCTGGTTTATGGGCATGAAAGGCTCAGCCATGTCACACAGATCATTTGAAACCATCTTTGCTGGGTGCCAGGTGGATGTTGTGAACGGTGCTGAGCCACATCTGCTGGAGGTGACATGGCAGAAGGATCACCACAAGGCAACACTGAAGGCAGACCTGCAAGGCATGTCCTTTGAAATCATTGCAACAAAGGGCAAGAAGCAGGATGACATGAAGACCATTCAGTATGTATTGGGGTCGGTGGACTGCTCAGAGGCTCAGCAGAATGGAGCAGCTGACATGGCTGAAACTGTGAAGTGGGAGCAACAGGAAGTGTGTCACCCTGTCCATTAGCTCCATCTATCTTCTAGCTTTCAGCTACCATCTCAGTCTTGGCATGTGTGACTGCTTGCGGTCAATGCCTTTCATTCTTTCTATCTTAGTAATATCATTTGCAAGAGATTACCGTACCTGATTACAATAGGAGGATTCTGGCACCTGTCACCAAAGACAAGCAGACATGCTGCTGAGGCCTAAAAGTTTTGAGGGGCACTGTATTTGCCATGTCGGTAGGCTGGTCCTGATATTCAGATTAGGGCGGTTGCCAATCAGACTTATTCAGTAGTAGTGATGCTGAGTGTTTGACTTTTTGTGCATGGTTAGCTGCAGCACCTCCATATATAGTTGTTGTGCCAGACCTATAGGTCACCTGTAGCAACATTTGCTTCAGGCAGCACAGCAACGCATGGCCATGGCATGTTTGCGTAACAAGACCTGTGCCAATGTAACATCTGGTTGCTGAGTTTCAGACAGACACACGTACTGTGGCATGGCATGATATGATCGGCAGGCCCCTCCTCAGGAGTACGTGCTCAATGTAGGTTGCGCATGGTGGCATGCAATGTGACTTTCTGAGTGTTAGATGTAGATATCAGGAGGTAGTCGACTGTAAAGCATGCAATCACATGTTTGTACAGGCGCAGTGGTGTGTGCTTCATCGTGCTTGCAGCGCAGCAGACTGGCATGCATAAATTGGATTAGAGTATGATGCTCATAACAGCGCATCCAGGGGCTGTGCTGTTGTGACAACCGCAGACAACACGTTCAAGGCAGATTTCCGAAGTTCTGTGTTTACGCATGCAGCACCACTTTGCAAGCAGCTGAGCATCATTCAGTCCATTGCAGTTGGCAACGGTCGAGTTTCACTGCAGAAAGGCGAAGCAATTTCCATAAAACTGTTGGAGGCAGTAAGGGTTGCTGTACTGCTGCAAAATTGAGAAAAGCATCATCAGAAAGCTACTTCTTGCTGACTGGCTTTTTGCTTTTCTCCCTCTTCTTCAAAGCGTCCATATGGGCCTGTAGTGCATCAATAACAGTCTCAACACCTGCTACCCTATGTGATATGCATGGACGGTTCAGCACCTTCAGTCCCGTTGCTTACTCTGAGAATGGTTGCGTATGACATCTGAAACCGTCCTTGCTCCTTGCTACTTATCTACAGTGTCGCAGTCTGTTTCCCACTAGTGGTTTTGATAACGGCACCTTGTGATAGTGCCATGCTTTGAATTGTGGAGCGCCACAATGCTTTAGATTTTGCTGAGCTTGACACAACAGAAAAGTGATGTTACCTCAGTAGTAATTTTTTTCTTGCCATCTGAAGCCCTGACCAAACATCTGTACTCAGCAGCCTGTGCAATAGCAGTAGAAGCCGACATGTTCTCGTCGTGTGGGCCCAGCATGGAGCATGAGTACCAATTTGATCCAACCTGCTCACCGTATCTGGGTGACGTGTGTTTCGTGGCTTCATATTTGCTGCAACAAGTCAAACTGCTAAGAGGCTGTGTTGGGGACTTCTGCTCGGTTGATAAGTCAGAACATCGGACGGCAGAGTGGATGTAAAAACTCACTTCGTTTCATTGTGATAGATAACGATCCAGTCTTTTTGTTGCGCTCAAAAAGCTTTCCGAACTCGTTCAGGAACGGATCAGGTTCTAGGGCTACCATGGCGACTTGTGTGAATGACCGAGCGTGCGAGCTACAAAGCAGCGTGCGTGCTCGCTGTCTTCTCAAAGGTCGACAAGAGGCTGTCGGCACGCAGCAGCAACAAAAACCTCGAGAGCAACAGAGGAGTTGATCTGAGAGTCCGCGAATAGCGGCTGCGGCCGAAGGAAACGCTCAGGAAAACCAAATGCAAATGAGAACTGTTCTGTACAAGTCGATTGCCAATACGTCACGACTTCCTTCTAATGCTAAGCTTCCGGAGCTCCCACCCCGCAAGCCGAAAGTTTCGAGCCCGAAACCGCCCTGACCGGGGTGTTCTTCTGTCGCCCTAGGGCCTGTCGCTGCTGATTTCAAGTCGTGCACACTTTGACACTCTGTAGGCTACCGGCTGTTGGAACGCAAACATGAAGTGCTTGGTTCCCGTTCACGCAGGCGGTGTATCATCTGCTTGTTCCCATACACTAATTATCAGGCCAGGTCGGCCCTGCTTTCACGGTGCTCGCAGAACCGGACAGCAGTGTGGGTGCAAACGACGACTATGTGTGGCTTCCGCGGTAATTGTCATTGCTAGCGTTGCATTGACTATGATCGTTGACGGTTGTGACACTTCGCCGGAGAGCTGAGTATGCTATGCCAGGCTCCTGTCGTTCTTGAAAAGCTCAGAGACAGAGAGTCCACATATGTAGAGTTGCAGGTTAGCTGCTGCTCAGTTCTACACGCAAACTTGCTGGTGATCTTGCCTTGACAGGCGTTTGTGGCCTTAGCCTTCAGCCTCTGCTCATACATTCCAGTGGAACGCAGGAGCGCATGGCGTCACCAGAAGTGTCTTCCAATCCCACTGAGTTTCAGAAAGTAGCTCGCGCAGCTGCAGATCTAGAGCAAACTGTGACTGCATACCGTGAATACGAGCAACTGCAACAAGAGCTTGCAGAGGCAAAAGAGCTGGCAGCAGAGTCAGCAGGTTGCAAAATAAGTTGTCAAGTTGCACTGCACTTGCTGCTTTACAAGCATTCTGCATGATTGTCTGCGTGTATGCACACATATGTAACCCTGTCAGATTGCTGCCAACAACTCGCATTACTATCTTGTTGACTGATGTGAATGCAGCGCCCCCTTTTCTGCAGCAACATGCTCTGAGTGCTGCCCGTCGATTGTCATGGTAGGCACACATGCACATGCCTCAGATGTTGCCTGTAAAGTGTGCAACATTTGCACATCCTCTGCAGCAATCTTGTCACTCAATGCAGAGGATGAAGACATGAAGCAAATGGCACAGGAAGAAACAGATAAGATACGCAAGCAAATGCAAAGCCTGGAGGCGCAGCTTGAGGTGTTGTTGCTGCCTAAGGACCCTCTAGATGAAAGGAGCATTATGCTGGAGGTGACTGCTGCTGCTGCACTGACACTACTCTGCACTGTGTCCTGACATGTCCAGCATCATTCCACGCATGGTCCATGACCAGCTTGTGGGCAGCATCACATACGTGTCAGCACATCCAGGCAAGGTGCTAAGTCAGCTGTGCTCGACAGAAGCCATTATCTGTGAGAACCAGTGAAGCGCACTCAGCATCTCTTGCTTGTTACCTTGCTGATCTTTGTGCGGATTTCAGTGGTTGGTGGTTTGTTAACAGGTGAGGGCGGGAACAGGAGGTGAGGAAGCAGCATTGTGGGCAGCTGATCTGGTCAGAATGTACCAGCGCTATGCCGACACTCAGGGCTGGAAAGTCTCATTCCTAAACTCAAGTGAGGGTGAAAATGGTGGCTTCCGAGAAGCAGTTCTTCAGGTCAGTGCTTGCAGCTCTTGCGAGTTCATCAGGGAAACGAGCATCGACAGTTGACCAGATTTGACATCTACTTTTGATGCTTCACATATCAATGCAACAAGCGTGTTGAAGGCTTGGGGTCGTGCTGTATACATCAAATGCTGAATGCAACCCCCAAACCATTTAACTGAGGTGTGAGGCATTTGTTGACCAAAGGATTGCTTCAGCAGCCTTGTTGACCCTCTAACTGATGCACCATGACAGCTCCACGTGTACCCAGTCGTACATCTCCAATTTGATGTTGTAATATGATCTGTTGGCAACTGTGCTTGTGTGTCAGGTGGCTGGTGATGCAGTGTACAGCAAGCTCAAGTTTGAGAGCGGCGTCCATCGTGTTCAGAGAGTGCCTGCAACAGAGACCCAGGGCCGAGTGCACACCTCCACTGCCACTGTAGCAATCATGCCTGAAGTAGATGATGTAGATGTCAAGATTGATCCCAAGGAGATTGAGCTCAAGACTGCACGCTCTGGCGGTGCTGGAGGCCAAAACGTCAATAAAGTGGAAACAGCTGTAGACTTGATACACAAACCCACAGGTCTGTGTGCTGGCTGCCCCTCAATAGGGCCACTCATGTCTGTGAACTCACATGGTACAGATACAGGAATCATTTTTGTGTCTTTGCACTGCTGGTTAACACCTGACATTTGCTCAACAGCAGCACAGGCCAAACCAACCTCATAACCAAATGTAGACAGCCTGATGGTGCTCAAATATTGTACTTGCAGGTATTAGGATATTTTGCACAGAGGAGCGATCACAAGGTAAGAACAGGGAACGAGCCATGTCTTTGCTCAGGTCCAAGCTATTTGACCTAGAACAAGAAAAGCAGCGCTCAGAGATTGCTGCACAGCGAAAGAGTCAGGTGAGCGCTACCCAGACTTGCAGGTCTGCACCATGACAGCCTTGAATGTCTGTGTGCTGGCACGCATCACTGTGGTGCATGTCAGAGGCTGCTGATGACTTCCTTTCTTGCTTCATGCACTACATCCCACATGACTGTTTCATGCATAAGTGACTGCTTGGTTCCTGCGTTTGTAAGCTGGTCAACCTGGGTTCATCTGTTTGATTATTCTTTCATATTGAAACATAGGTGGGCACAGGGGGTCGTTCAGAGAAGATCAAAACCTACAACTTCAAAGATAGTCGCATGTCAGATCACCGCACGAAGAACAATTACGACTTGAACAAGATGCTGTCTGGAGCAATTGAGGAGCCAATACAGGCCATGATTGCTTTGGAGCAGCGGGAACGGTTGGCAGAGCTGTCAAGCAACTGATGGCCATTTGGTTGCAATACCACACTGAACAGTATGAATGAATCAGCTCGTCTGGCATTGGTAGTACCAATACTTCGCAGCATTGCATCTGGCCAGCATAACGACTGCTTATGTAGCTCATGCATCTGCGCACACTTTACAAATCAAATCCACTGATATTCAGATTTCAGTTCAGCTAATGTTGACATGGTTACTGAGGTCAACGAATGCTAGCTTTGACTTCGAACTGATCATATAATCGTCATCTATCAAAAACACGCACGTAACAATGGTGCCATGACAGCAATTAAATAATCTACAGGCAACCTGCAATCCTGTGTCAGTGTGCTAAAGGCATCATGTGTTTTAGTCAAGATTCATTGATACGAGATTCATTTGCAGCAACGCTGCGTTTCACAAGGTGCCAAGCCAGGACTGTGCTTGATTCACACCTAAGGATGTCAGGATCTGTCCTGAACGGCCAGCCACACTCATTCCAACTGGTTTGATCAGAAATCAGCAAAGACCATTTCACACTCCTGCAATTCCTCAGGGGTTTCCTTTGGCTCCCTCTTCTGCTTCTTCTCATTCTCCTGTACCATTAAGACCACATTCAGATGTGGTCACTTCTGCTGCATGCCATGCCCACGTACTCAAGATATTCAGGGCCTTTTGACTGCCTACCTTGGGTGCATACCTGATGGAGCTATGTCCTGATAGCCAACAGCATGCATTTGTGCCATGCACCAATGTCATCATTCATGACACCTGACTACATATAACATTCTGAAACTGATAGGTCTACTTTCAATGATGTTACATTATGCGATTATCAAAACTGTCGCACTAGTAGGCCTTATAGGGATGCACAAGACAGGCTGCTCTGGACAGATAAGACGTACCTAACTCATGAGCTGGAAAACGTTTGGCTTATTATGATTATTTATTATGCTGCTTGGAATTTGAAATCCAGGAAGGCAAGCAAGCATAGGCAGCATGTCTGCAGCAGGAGAGCGCACCGTAAGCTCCTTGAGGCGCTTGGCAGAGTCCTCCTTGGGCTTGCGCAGGGGGGTGACCTTGCGGGCCTCCAGGGCCTCCCAGTCTAGCCCCTCAAACCACTTGTGCTTCTTGATGTCATTGGCGCGCCCGTTCAGCATGCCCAGCCGTCTGGCCGGCTTGCGCTCCAGCAAACGCCCGATGAGATCCTGTAGCACCCAGATGCACAGAGTGTGAATACAACAGAGTTACAGCTTTTAAACTCTGAAATTTATAAGTGAATATCTCACTGGGAATAGCACAGAGCACAAGTAGGCAGTAGTGGGCAAGCTGCAAGGCAAGGGAAGGGTGCATGTCTCACCTTGGCAGGGGCAGTGAGGTAGGGAGGGTACTTGAAGTGCCAGTTCTCATCCACGATGCGGCGCATGACCACCATGGGGTCGTCAGTCTTGGGGGAGCTGAAGGGCTGGCGCCCCGTCAGCAGCACATACAGCAGCACCCCCAGCCCCCACCAGTCCACACTGTAGTTGTACCCATGGGCCAGCACATTCTCTGGAGCCACGTACCCAGGCGTACCACAGAAGGTGTACGTGCGGTTGGCATTCTCCAGAATCTGCATGCCCACTGATACTGTTCTGACAGCGCAACACAGATGTCTGGCAGCAAACAGTTGAGCATGGCCAGGGCAGTAGCTGAATCACATCTCAATGGATGGTTGGGCATTTGGTGGTAGGTAAGCGCTTTGTGCAGCCTTGTTCTGGCAAGTTGTGTCTTGTGCAAAAGTTGAGCTGCGCTTGCCCATCCAGCTTCTGCCATGTCATACAGGCAGGCAGGTCAAGAACAGAATGCATGCAGACAAGCAAGTGGACAAACGGGCATGCAAGACAGGGGACCTCCACAACATAAATGAACAAAGCATGCGAACAAGCGGGATGGGTGAGTGATGAGGAGGAGGGGGAGAGGGTTAACCTTAGCAAAGCCAAAGTCTCCCAGCTTGACGAAGCCCTGCAAGTCTATGAAGACGTTCTCAGGCTTGAGGTCCCGGTACACGATGTTGTTGTGGTGGAGGTACTCCAGGGCCAGCACAATGGAGGCTATGTAGAACTTGGCCAGGTTCTCATCCATCCCCTTCAGCATCTTCACCTGCACCCCACACCCAATCATCAGCAAGTCATGCCTGTCACAAGGTTCAGAGACTATTGACGCACTCAAGCATAAGGCTGACTGAAGCTGACTCAGTCAAGCTGCTTGTTACCCACAACATGACTGAAATTGAAAAGCAGCGCCAGCTATCAAAGAGTAAGTATGTGAGCAAGTGGTCAGCCGGAAAGCTCAAAGACAGTCAGCGTGACTAGTTGCTTGCTGATGCAGCAGGTGTTTCAAGGTGTTTTGTGCCTGTCATTCTTTACATTGTAGCTATCAGAGGGCTGTCAGCAGGGAGATGATGCAGCATTGGGCATTTGGCCTTCCCCTCTTGCCACACAGTCATCCATAACAAGAGTGTCATGCAGTGCATACACCCTGCATGCCTGATCTTTGCTTGTGATGGGCATTGGTGGATGATGGGCATTGATGGGTGATGCAGAGGGCTGACCACCAATGTATGCAACATCGCACGCTACAATGAGAGCATTATCAGGGCAAGACCTACAACAGGGAATTTCACATAGCTTGGCGCACATAATTGCAGGGTGCAGAAGCCTCGTGGCAGAAGACGAACGTGGTCTGTACTGGCAGACCCTCGATATGTTGCGTCTGCACTTGATGTGCGGTCAAATGCTGAAGATACCCTACCTACAATTAGTGAGCTGCAACCTCACAGCTCCCATGAATGGGGACATGAGTCAGCAAGCATTCAAACATAGGAGCATGCAGGTAGCAGCAAGGCAGGGTACCTTGGGGGCGAGGCAGGCTCTCCTCCAGGGGCCCTGGGGGATGCGCCTCTTGATGACCTTGGCCTCCGCTACCAGCACATCCATGAGGTCACCTCCATTCATGAGGTCAAACAGGAAGTAGAGGTGGTACTTGTCCTGGAAGCTGGCGTACTGGCGGATGCAGAAGGGGTGGGCTGTGTTGCGAGTGATGGCCTGCTCGCAGAAGACGTGCTCTGGGCACTGCACCACTGCGGACTTGCGCATGCGCTTCAGTGCATACGCCCTGTCTGTCGATTCCTCTGCACCCGCAACAACACTACAGTCAGCATGTGCCCTTGACCCAGCTCACAGGCAGGCCACACGTGTGTGAGGATGCCTGGTGTGTCCGTGTGCAACAGCTGGCCATGCAGGCACTGGCACAGTCTGACAGCATGGTCTCACAGCATGAGGTAGGGCAGGGGTGACAAAATATCTGAAGGAGCCGCACTTGTACACAGGACAGAGTATGCGCATTAACAGAAGAAGCAACATGATGCACCAGAGGAACCCAGATTGCAGAGGCACCAGCGTCATCAGCGCTGGCAGACACTCTGGCTTTGGCACTGCAGGAACTAGGTCAGCGTGAAGCAGTGAAGTGAGGGTGTATGACCTGTGACAATAGAGACTCTGCTGAAGGCACCGCCACCAAGGACAGCCCCCTCAGTGAGGACGAGCTGCATGGAGTCCTTGGAGGGGCGGCCCTGGGCCAGAGCCTGGGCTGCCTCCCCAGACTTCAGCTCCTGGACCTCGTCCAGGTGACCCCGGGCCCTCACCACCTCCCAGCTGTCTACCCCACCCCGTCCCCTCTTCCTCCTCTTTATCAGAACCTGCATCGACGAGATGTGTACTGACGGGAGCTAAAGGTGTGCAGGCCCAGCCTTGCCATTTTGAAAAGCTTTGGTGTGCTGATCTCAAGCAGCTCAGAGCTAGATCTCCCACTAATCGGCCTGAAGCTATGTGCACATCAATCAAGGGTCAACAGGTGGTGATTAACACCATGATGTGCATGAGCTCAACAAGAAGACTGAGCAAATGTTGCAAGTGCCTGATGCTGAAGCTGCAATGTCAGTCACCACAATCTGTTGGCTGAACTTGTGTCCCCTCTGAGATAAAGTTCACTGTGCGGAGTAGCTTGGGACCCTGGAGCTGCTTGTTGCATGCATGCAACTCTGGACATGGCCACTGAGACCTGCTGCTGCATAATGTGGCAATGAAGCTTGTCATGCAGAAGCTGAAGGTTGAATGATCTGGGATGACAGGTGATGACACGCACAAGTCTGCGGGATCAAGATGGTGAGTTGCTTGTTGGTGATGTGCCTGAATGTAAGCCATGCATAAGCTCTGCCTCCGACACGTTTTATTGCAAACATACATGCGCCTGCAGCTGCTTACTTGTGGATGCTGCTGATTTATATACCTGCACTTGAGTGTGTAGTTGATGCTGATGCATATGCACAAGACTGTGTAATCATGGATGAGTCAGTCTGGCTAAGCTCCAGCAACAATCCAAACAGTTTTGAGGTGCATGTGTGTCATGGCAGTTTCAGGGTTACAAAACATAGATGCAGCGTGTGCAATGGCAGTATGCACCAATGTGACCAGATGGGACGCAACACGCCATTATGTTGTCCTGACCCAACAAAGATAAGTGCCCCAGAGCCACAGAAGGGCAACCAGGGAGGGAGGGTGTAGGTGGTGGAAGAAGGGTTGTGTGCATACCTCAGCAGGCATGTGGGTGGGGGTGCCCTTGGTCTGCAGCTTGAGCAGGCGCTGCGTGATGACCTGGGGGCTCTTCTCGCGAGTCATCAGCTGCTCCAGCGGCCCCAGGATCTCCACAAACACCTCACGCCGCAGCGTCAGGCAGATCAGCCGGGTCTGAGCCTCCACGCTGGCAATCCTGCAGCCAGAGCAACAGCTGGCTGTCAACCACCTCCCACGCAGCATGTCAGTGATCAGACACACAAGTCAGAGCTGATGAACATGCTGCAGGGTGACAAGTGTACTTCTGCTTGGGTGATGTTGGGGACCAAACTTGCCATGTATAAACAGGGACAGGGACAGCAGTTGCTATGCAGTTTGGCATATTGCCGTGCAGTGCACAAACAAAGTATAGTTAAGTCAGACCTGGCAACCAGCCACATGCCTACACAGCAGCCCCAATCTGGCCTGAGCATGACAGCAGATTAAACAGGAGGTGTGTAGGGGCCAATGTAAGAGAGAGGTGTGAGTGCACAGTACCTGGGCTCATCACAGAGGAGGGCGCGCTCGCCAAAGAAGTCAGCCTTGAAGAGGTGGTTCACCTTTCGGGTGCCCTGAGGGGTGGCCTGGTATACCACCGCCTCACCCTCCTTGATGATGTAAAACAAGTCCCCAGGATCACCCTGCATCATTCATCATCAAAATTTATGGATTCTATCAATACATGACTGTGACTATGTTAGCAGTGTACCCTACTTGTTGACAAAACGCTTAACATGTGCCTGCTGTAGAAGATGCTGTCCAAAGTAGGATTGCAGGACTGTTAGAGCCATCCTTGCATACAGGTTTTCATGGCAAATTCACACGACTAGATTGGTACTTGCTGCACTCCATTCTTTGATCTGCTGGATTTGGGGGACTAATGGAGGCATACTGGTCCAGGTAACATTCATGGAGGCGCATTTTTGGTGCAGGCATATGCTCAAGGACTCAAGGACAGGCTGCGTGCCTTGCAAAAAAATGAGCTTTCAACATTTTAGTTTGACAACATTTTAGTTTGAGCGCCACATGCAGATGCCTTAAAGTCCACAGAAGGAGACAGCTTAATTCACAGTGTGATGAAATGTGGATACGCCACAAAACTTGATGTCAATTAGAAAGAACATGTGATACAGGGTGTGCCTGTCAATGCCTGTCTCAGATGCAGGGTATGGGCAAGCCTGTGCAGGCAGAGTAGGGCTGAATCTAAACACAGGCAATAGGCATGCTAGAAAAGCCCATAAGCGTGGTAGTGCAACAGGTAGATGCAAAGCGTGTGATGTATGCAAAGCGTGTGACGTATGCAGAGCGTGTGATGGGGCAAGATTGACCTGGTTGATGACTCTGGAGGCGGGGGCATAGGCCTGCTCCTCCAGGGCGTCCACCAGCATCATCTTCTCCTCCCTTGTCAGGGATGCAAGGATGGGCACGCTGTTCAGGAAGAGCTCCACCTGGCTGGTCTCATCCTGGTGTACCTCCCGCACATGATGCCTACAAGACAGGTCAAAATTGCGGCTGGTCTGATAACCAACAGCATGGCTTGGATTGGATAAGTTATTGTACTTGGCTGACACAGGCATTGCATTGCATTGCATCACACATTCTGCTGGCTGCCTGATTTCAAGCGTGACTGCTGTCAAGGCCTGAAAAGTGCAGCAAGGGAGAGACCAGCACAAGCAAAGCAATGAAAGTATGGTTGCTATTACGACAAAAAGATTGGAATGGTGGACTGAAAATACACGTTCATTGCAAAGATAGCGTCAGCTGCTTGTTGACGAGGTGACTGGCCAACCTGAATGTGTCTCTTTCTAGCACCCAGACCGTAGAGTCCTGAGTCGCTGCCACAGTTGCACTGCGAGGACTGCTGTACATCAGGCTGATCTCCCCAAAGCAGTCTCCCCTGTTCTTCATGTTCACCCTGAAGTTCACACCCTGCCTTCTTTCCAGCACCTCAAACTCTCCCTCTTTGACCACATACAGCTCGCTGGCCGCCAAGCCTGTGTCACCCTCCTTGATCAGGATCTCGCCAGCGCTGACTTTGCGCTCGTACATCTCTTGTACTACGCGCTGCTGCACTGAAGCCTCTAGCTTCCCCATCAGAAGCATTTTGGATAGGCATCCCTACAGATGGTGCAGATAGCAGTTTGGATTCAGTCTGCATGCAGGTCTTGTTTTCAGTGAAGGTGAACAGCAAAGCGTCTGATGGAAAAGTATGCACAAGTTGCATGTTGACGCTGAATCGTGCAGCTAAGATTTCACCTCTATGAAGGCCCAATCCTCTGCTTGAGACTTGATGGCATTTGGAGGCAGCTTCGGCTGTCCACCTTTGGCCCTGCGACCTTCTGTAATAGCAGCAGCTCGAGGGATGCCTCCAAGCTTGCCAATGAGGCCTGGGGTTTCTGGTCCATTTTCCTTTGAGTTTCCATTGCCCATCTGTGCAGAGCAATCACAGGAGGTTGAATTAGGACAAGTTGAGCTGCTTGCAAGCACAGAAAGTGCTGAAGATGAAGCAAGAAAGGCAGGGAGTCACTTGATGAGAAACTATTGCTGTCACGCAAAAGGATACAGCTCAGAGAAAGGGCAAAATGGGACTCACCAGCCGAGTTGTGCACTGTTATTCCCAGCCCAGCCTGATAGCGCTGTCTGTGATGACCGTGCTCGAGGTCAATGACCTGGAGAGGCCTGATAGGACTCCGCCGCCCAGCAAATGGTAACAGAAGCCTTGTATCAAGCACTACGAAGCTGTGCACACCAGTGATTGCGTCCTTGTGCGCTCACCCTGCCAGGTCAAACTTGGTTTCCGCTGACCCTACTTCTCGTCGCCGTTTCAGGCGCAGCCTGAGCTTGTCTGTCAGGGCAAATCGCCTTGCAACGCTAGTGACATATACGCGGCCATGTCACAAAGGTCCTGCAGGGTTCGACGCAATGACGGTCGCTACTTCGCGCTTAGCCAAGGTCATATTTGCAGTGCAAGCTGTCTGGCTTTGACCAATTTCAGAATCCAGAAACAAAGCACTCCTCGCTTTATTTTGCAGCAGAAATGCAGCAATAGCCAAGAGACACTTCAATCTCTCAGCGTCTGACTCCTTCGTGGCGCTGCCTCATGCCTGGCATGGCGTCCTCCAGCACGGCTTTGCCGCTGGACAGCTGCATAGGTTTCAACGGCGGTGTTGATGGAGGCTTGGTTTTGGAAAAGGATGGCACAACAATCATATACCCGCTAGGGTCCACTATCATTGTTAGACAGCTGCAGAATGATCAGCAGCAGACTTTTCTGCAGGGCCATACTGACGAGGTAAACGGTTGTCTACGGGCCGACGCAAGTTTGGCAACAGTGCTCTTGGAGAGCATGCTTGTGTCACTTAGGTGTCTTGCCTGGTGCTGTCGCCTTCCGGGCGGTACCTTGCATCTGGTCAGCTGAACTTTATGGGCCTCAAGGCGGACATCATCATCTGGGACTTGACAAATATGACGCTACTACACCGTATGAGTCTTCACAAGGTGTGGACAAAGCAGCTGTGCTGTTTTCAGCCAAGTGCATTCGTAGCCAAGGCTGACACAGTGCTGAACCACTCTTGCAGGTCAAGGTGCAGGCGTTGGCTTTTTCTTGTGATGAGCAGTTTTTGGCTTCGCTTGGTGGCCAGGATGATAACGCACTGGTACGCATGCATCCGAACTATCAATTTCACACCAGGTAGTCTATTGTGCTACATTGTGTTGGAAAGACTATGCCCGGCATGCCAGGTGCTGTGGGATGTGGAGACAGGCAATGCCATCTGCGGCACGCCAACCTGCACAGACTTCACTGTGGCTATCAAGTTCCTAAACAATGATGGCGCCAAGCTGGTCACATGTGGCAACTACAACCTGAATGTGTGGCAGTATGACCACCTCACCAACAAGCTGGTCCCTAGTGATGTGCAGCTGGGCCAGCTCAGGCGCTGCTTCACCTGTCTTGCAGTAGATGCAGCAGACGAGTACATGTATTGTGGTACTGCCACTGGAGATGTCCTCCAGGTACTCACTGCAAGCCTCTATCATTGCTGCCTCGTGCTGATCACATGTATGTGCAGCTGCTACATACGTCCAAACGCACTGCTTCATGTGCACAACAGTACGTCAAATGCAGCATTTTTGGCACAAACAGTAGCTTAAAAGAGGAATCATCCAGCTCCTACTGCCTACCTGGTCTTGGGCCAAGATTTAATTCGTTGTCAGAATTTCTTGGCATGCTCTGTTTTGAGCTGTCTGTGATAGTGGGTGACATACATCCTTGTCTGCTAAATCAATCTCAGCTGCCTATCACCAGCAACCTCTCAGACATATGTGTCAACTGCAATGAAGCTGCTGATGCACTCACCTGTTGACTGCGTACACAGGTAGCTGACAAGGTGCAGCTGTAGCTGCAGCTTCCTGGTCATATGCTTTGAACAGCTGCCTGCATGCCCTTTCACAGCATTTTATGTCAAGCCCATGCTACACACTTGACCGTCAACAGTACAGCAGCTGCTCAAAATTCTGCTGTTGCAGATCAACCTGGAAAGGAGGCTGTTGCGCAACTCTGGCCCAGCCAAGGGGCTTGTACAGCAGGGTGTGGTGGCTGTGGCTCTGACCCCTTCAGGGGACATAATAGTGGGCGGCGGTGATGGCACCCTGTCCATCATGAAACATGACCAGGAGGGCCAAGATGCCAGATTCCTCAACAAGATGCCTCTACTGGCCAGTACCAAGCTGGGCTCACGCATCAGCACCTTGACTGTGGACCATGCTCACAGCAGTGGCCGCGCCCTGTCCATGGTGTGCGGCACACACATGTGTGACAAGTTCAGGGTCACATATGACCTTCAGGTATCATGCCGTGTCTGCCTTATATTCTGATGTTTGTTCTCGTTGTCATCTGTGTCTGAGGCACTCAAGACACAGACGACAAGTGCTGACGGCATATGCCTACTTATTCTCTCATCATCTGGTACACTTCCTCAACTTGTAGCTGCTACAATGGAGAGTACAGCTGAATCTGCAATGCAGTGCTCATGCTTACCTGCTGGTCCACTCTTGTGTGCAAAGCAGTCATGACCATGTCCCTCAAATCTTGTCCAGTCTGACGTATGTGCATGACTGTCGTTGAGTACGGTACATGATGCAACACACAAACTGGTGATGGCCTGCAGAGCAAGAAGCTGCAGGCAGAGATGCTGCAAACCTCGCCGCCCAGCAGTGTCCATGATGTGGCCTTCCCACATGAGTACAGCGAGGTGTTTGCCGCATGCGGCCTGGGGGAAATTCGTGTCTGGCACCTGCACAGCCGGCGCGAGCTGCTGCGCATGTCAGTGCCCAACCTGGACTGCCGCTGCGTTGCCTTCATGCAGGTGTGCTGTTTGCATCAGCAGAAGCATGTATGCTACTGCAAAGGAACATGACACATCCTGTGGCATTACTGACACTCATGGCACATGTGCTATGGACAGGACAGTGCTACTGGGGTAGGCTGCTTGATCTGACTTGCAGGATGCAGCAAGAGCCCATCCATACTGAAGATGATTTGCTCATGTTTGAGTTGCTCAAAGAAGACATTCAAGATGCACAAACACACACTGAACAAACTGAGTAGACTAGTATCCTCATCTGCGTACAGCATAGCAGTTGTATGCTGTGCAAGACACATTGTGGAAATCCTTTGTCCAACACTACGCTGCTGTTAGACATCTAGCTGCATTCAGCCGCTGGCTATCAGGGGCCTCTGTGCCTGCTGATTTGAGGTCAGCTAACCAAGGCGTTGTCAGCTGACAAGGCAGCAGCAGCTTTGCCCCACACAGCGTGAGGCTGTGCTCTTTTTCTGCAGCACCACAACATTGACATGCCTCGTAAGAATGCAGGATGGGCAGAGCATCATCAGTGGCTGGAGTGATGGTAAGATCCGTGCTTTTGGGCCGCAAAGTGGGAAGCTGCTGTACACCATCCACGATGCGCACCAGGGGGCCGTGACTGCCATCAGCGGCACCCCTGATAGCACCCGTATCATCAGTGGGGGTGAGGAGGGCATGGTGCGCATGTGGGCCATCCACCACAACAGCCAAGTCATGGAAGCCAGCATGAAGGTACTCTTCTGTTCAAACTGCTGACAGCTACAGTTAAGGACCAGAAGCACAGCTGCTGACTGCTATCCAAGGGCCACACTGGCTTTGTGGCAGTAGCTTTGTGGCATGCATGTAGAAAAGTGCTAGAGTTGAAGGAAGCACATTTGAGTAATGTACCAAGACGCCCTTCAGGCACACAAGGCATGTGCCAGGAAATGGCATGCAGTCGCAGGTGCAACCTATACACATGGGACAATGTTTCTTGACTTTGTAAATTGTTGTGGCTAAGACATCATCAGCAGTAAAGTCCAGCACCACAATGCATGCAGCTGAAACAACAACCAGCAGGAAGTGGGTGGTGCTGCCAGCCAGCGCCTTGGGAGGCACACTAGGGCATTCCAATGATAGCAGGGAAAGACAGTCAGAGCGTCATTGCCGACAGGGATAGCAGAAGCATTGCGGCTGTGTCAGTCGTGCCTGACGTGCCATGTGTCTGGTATTGTAGGAGCACAAGGGTGCAGTGAACTGCATCAAGGTGAAGGCAAGCAAGGGGGATGAGTGCGTAACTGCCAGCAGTGACGGCAGCTGCATCATCTGGGATCTCACCACCTTTCATCGCCGCAGCAGCCTCTTTGCTAACACCCTGTTCAAGGCTGCAATGTATCACCCTGATGAGAGCCAGCTTGTCACTGCAGGTCTGCCTTCTAGCCCCTGCACGTCCAGATGACTTGCTTGCAATACTTTTGTAGTTCCCATGAGCATGCACACCTTGTGTTAGGTCCCATGCAGCATGTACTCCTTTGTTGTATATTATGCAGTGGGATCCAGTGTCGGCCAAGCACATGCATGCAGCTGCTGTGTGCTGTCTTAGCACTGTTCCAGTCACACTGTTCTTTACTGTATACACAATGGCGCCCAGCCAGAATCTCCGCATCAAAGGTCAAGCTACACATGTGCATCACAATGCATGGTGTGACAGAGGCAAGATGAACTCTGGGTTGAATGCGTGCTGCAGGGACAGACAGGAAGATCATGTACTGGGATGCCTTTGAAGGCAGCGCAATCCGCGAGCTTGAGGGCTCCTCATCCGAACAGGTGTCAGCTCTGGCTATAGACTCAGAAGGGGAGGCCATTGTGAGTGGAGGGGGTGATAAGCTTGTTAAGCTGTGGGGTTATGATGAGGGCAACTGCTATGCCATGGGAACAGCCCACAGTGGGTTGGTAAACCGTGTAGCAGTCACCCCTGACAAGAGTCACGTCGTGTCTGTGGGCAGTGAAGGAGCAATCATGATATGGAACTATGTTGCGCCAAGTCTCACAGAGGGCAGTCTGTCAGTTGCTGCTTCAAGGAATGTCTAGCAGCCTGTGAATGAGTTTCACCACCACATCCCAAATACGTCAAAATATTGGGGGTCTGGAATGGTTGCACTGTAAATGTAGAGCTCGCTCCCTTCAAGTCTACTCTCTGATGGGCGTTTGAGTAAGTACGCACAGCAACTTGTTGCATTCGACTCTTCCAAATTGCCCGTGAGTTGCTCATTGGATTCATACCACTAAGAAGGAAAATGACCCTGAAGCACATTGTTGTGGGGCGAGCCGTGCGATGCGTGCTGACTCGAGTGCCTATGGCCACCTAATCGACCAGATCGACGCCAAAATACGGTAGCCCTCCGATCAAAATTGCAGGGTGCACGTCGATAGTGTTGCTGCACCACACGATCGCGGGCTGAACACGAGTCACACGCCAGTCAAGCTGTGCATGCCCAGTCAGATCTTTCGGTCAAGGTGGTCTGCGACAAGTTGACGGTTCATGCTCACCGCCAGGACTTGTCTTGCAATAGGACGGACCACTCTGATACGGACCACATGTGTAGCTAGGCCGTCGATACCGCCGGCTGTGCAGTCACGAGGCTTTCGTGGGAAGGATTTCCTTGACGAGATACACGTATGGCGGGACAAGGTTTTCAAGCTTGCCAACCCAAGCATAGGCATGAGAAAAGGCGCCATAGATCCATGGAAAGCTTCGGTATCAGAACAGGATGAGCCAGACAGAGGTGAAAACAGGGCAGAGCCTGTTGTTAAGGCGCTTAAGGCTGGCTCTTTGGGCTTTGGCTTTAGTGCTGGGGGGATGCTGTTCCCCTACTACATTGGTGTGGTTGAAGCTTTGGAGGAGCTAGGCATCATGACAGGCATGTCCTTGCTGGTGCACACTTTTGCTTGTTGATACGTATCAATGGTATATGCTTTCGACTTCGCCTTGTCATTTTGCTCAAGCTCGTGTTTTGTGCAGAGGACACCAAAATTGGAGGGGCTTCTGCAGGATCACTGATAGCAGCTTGCTACCACAGCGGCATTGGGACCAAGGCTGCAACAGATGCTTGCCTATTACTAGCAGCTGAACTACGCAACAATGGCACTCGTGGCAGACTCAAGGTCAGCTTTATATCCAGCAACACTTCTGTCACATACACCAGTCACAGCAGCCTGCTGTTGCAAACAGAATGTGTCACTAACTGACATTGCACGCCATCCTCTGTATTCAACCCTGTGTCAAAAATTGGTTTGATGGGTCAGCAGTCGCATGTTCATGCACCAAGCTGCACATGTTCACCCTGGCATTGACAGCATGCATGCTCACAGATTGGTTCTTCATATTGTGTGCCTGCTGCAGAGTAATCTGCGTACATTTCTGGAAGACTTGCTACCGGCAGATGTCCACGAGCGCTGCACCAACAGAGCTTATGTAAGCTTGTGTGCTGAGTTCTGGTGGTTCATGGCATACATGGCGCTGCTTGTTTGAAGTTTGAATGCCTCTGCTGAACATGAGCTTGTGGTACCTGCAGATATCTGTGACACGAGCTTTCCCTCGCCCAAGAAATATGTTGCTGTCGGAATATGAGTCCAGGGTGAGTTCGCGCTTGTCATACCAGGCTATCTGGACTTGCTGATATGGCTGGCATTGCTATATTGCTGTGCCTCACAGCTGAACAAAGTGTCAACTGATGGCAGGGTTGCATGATTGCAGGAAGATTTGATTGAGGCGTTGCTGACTTCATGTCATATACCATGGTAAGATCCACTTTTGTTGTGTGCTTGACATGTCAATAGGTGTGCATCATTGTGCTGTTTGACCACCACACAACAATGCTCAAACTTTGGTACAGAGCTGTACAGGCTTGCAAGTTTCTTGTCATGTGTACATATGTTGTCATACAGCAGCTGGTAGATAAGTCATTCAGTCAACGTCAGCATGCTGACAGTGTCACATTGTCCTGGTCTGATGCTGCTGCTGCTGCCAACTGTGCTCCAGGTGGTTTGACAACACCCTGTTCACGATGTTCCGAGGGAAGAGGTGCTATGATGGGGGCCTCACCAATTTCATTCCCCTGCCTCCCACTCAGCATGGGGTGCGAGTCTGTTGCTTCCCATCCAAGCAGATCAGCGCCGTATACGACATAGGCATCAGTCCCGATAACTACGAGGACTGGCCGCACACCTTGCAAGAGATGCTGTCCTGGGCTTTTGAACCTGCTTCAGACAAGCTGCTCCTTGAGTTCATAGGCAAGCCTGCTAAACCCCACGCTTTGTGCAATGTGGTTCACTTCCATCTGTCACACTGCTTGTGTGCAGTGCAAGGCACAGCAGCTGCATTGGTGCAAATGGCATGTAGTGCAAAATAGTGTCAACTGCCACTTCTGAGGAAAACTGCAACGGGAGTCATGCTGTGCTTCCTCACACTGTGCTGAGCTGTGTCTCCTGATGTAATGCTGACAAATGTACTGGCTTGTTCAGGCAAGGGCAGGGCAGATGCAAAAGCCTGGGCAAAATCCAGTGGTGCTCTGTCAGTTACGCAACCTGAGGCAGAGAAGGATATTTCCACCAAAGCTGACCAGCAGAGTGAAGACTATGATGACCTTGAAAAGGCACATCCTGACACTAACGCAGCAGGCAATCTGCCTCAGGCAGCTGCTGTGCAGGGCAAGGCAGCTTCCACAAAAGCCCAGTAACTCTCCAGAAAGGTTCAGCACAGCAAACGAAACTCAACATGTACAACGGAATGTGGACTGGGTTCAGACTGTAGGCCCAGGTTTGAATGAACTTGTCTGAGTTGAAAGGCACTTGTGAGTGCATGTAGAGTTGCATCACGTGATTCTTGAATTGTACTCTTCAGCTCAATGTGAAGACCCGAGATTTTGCCAATATAGCATTTGTCACAGCTGTTCCCCTGGAGCTTTCAGCCATGGCATGCGCAAAGCAATGTACAATGTCAGTCTTAATTATTGCCTTACATTGCTTGCAAGCAATACCATGCTTCTAGAAGAGATCTCGAATATATAAGAGCTGTCAAAGAACGCTTACTTTATTACATTTGTAAGTACTGAGCGCAAGAGAAAATATCAGAGTCTGACGATTTGAGAGTCTTGATGACCTTAGCTGGCTGGCATGCAGGTCAGAACCGAATAATACCATCCAAAACACGCTTGCAAGGCAGGATCTACCTAAGGTTACTTGAGTCTATGGTGCAGTACATAGGGTGATGCAGGCAACTGATGGGCTAGTCTACAATCCTATAGAGAGAGGGGAAAGACAGTCACACAGCTGATCAGCATGGCAAATCTTGCACAAGCAAACACTAAACTAATCTGTAACGACATTGACAAGAGCTGCAGCAGACCATCAAACAACAGAAATCATCCTGAGCTCAAAGCTTTTGAGCACTGGGGACTTGCACAGGGTCGTACATTGGGAAACATGTGCCACTTGTGATGGAACAAAGGCCATCCCTGTGGCAGTCAAGCCTCAGATGACAGTGCCCGCTGAATTGAACAATGGATCTGTGCCGATGACTGATGCATCTACCAACACAGAGGAGGATCTGGGGATGCCGCTCAGAACCCTGAACTCCCGCAAATAGAAGGAGAAGGTTGACGAGCCAAATCCGACAAAGCCTCTGCCTCTGGAGAGCACCAGGAAGTCCACCAGTGCCTTCTGCTCAGAGTTTAGCTCTGCACAAGCCAAAGTTCCAAGGTCAAGGCAGGATCTTGCTTTCTACACAGCTGTGCAGTGTCCTTTGCTAGTTTGCTTGGAAAAGGTGGTCAATGTCACAGGGAGGTGTTGCAATTGGCATGTCTTGCATCCACAACACAGCAGGAGCAATGAGCAAGTTGCCTTCTGGCATGAGGCAGGAAAGCAAGCGGTGAACATCATGGTAACTTTGTGCAACGTGTAACATCCAACACTCTGCTCACCTTCAAGTTCAGCTTGTGGAATATAGAGCTCTTTATAGTGTACATCTTTACACAAGCCAGCATCCTTCAAGCTGCCAATCAAGTTGTCCATCTCTGCACAGCAAGTCATGAAGTAAGAAATGACGCCAGCTAACATTCGACAGCATGCTCGGCGCATGCGGAAAAAGTGAAACCGACCATGCGTGCTGTTTCAAATGGGGTTGATCCTAGACAGGTCACAAAGCATGAGAAAATGCCCCTCCTGTGGGACAGCAGTGTGCAGCTCTAAGCTGCACACTGCAACAGGTGGGAAGACTTTGCTTTGCTGGAAACAATGCAGGGGAAGCAAGCGCAAGACATACCGTCATTGGCACCATAGGTCAGCAGCCCAGACGCAGCGTACAGGACCAAGTCTGACGTGAAGCTTGCCTGCAGCATAGACTGCACATATCCTCTCCATACCACCTGCACCAGCCACAAGCAGCTGTTGAAACATCTGGAAGTATCATGCGTTTCAGTGGAAGATGCTGATGCACGATGCAAGCTGTGCCATCTCAGAGGCAGTAAGTTTAGTCTAGTCTAGTCTCCATTGCCTGACCACAATGTTGTCACACAGCTGTGAGTAGTTGAGTAGCTAACAGTCATGCAGTGCCATCATGTACGTACACCAGGTGCTCAAAGCAGAACATGCTGGACACAATGTGCAAGGTGTGGGCTTGGTGCAGAGGGGGCCTGATGTGCTGATGTGCTGATGTGCACATGGGACATGCTCAGGTGTCTCAAGCACATGTCTTAGGCATTGGTGCCCAAGCTGCATATATACTGCAGTGAACAGAATGTGACACCTAGTAGGTACCTGGCAAGCACAATTAGCTGGAACGCCTGACTATATTATTATCATTATTACTATTATTATCACTATTATTATTATTATTACTATTTATTACTATCAACAGAATGTGATGAGGCAGTACCTGCTCACCACCCATGATCTGAGACCAATCCCGTGCGTCCTTCTCAATTCGCAGATGTACTGCATTGTACTCATTCTTGCCACCCAAGGTCATGCCATGGATGACCCGGTCTGCCAGGTTTGCCACCTGATCAGAGAACTCCAGGCTGCGCGCCACCTCAGTCACTACCCTCAGATTGCTGCAGTCACGACATTGTGCATGTCAACAACTGCTCAAAGCGACATGCTCTGCCAAAGCTCTGCCCCACACAGCAGGCACAGTGTTCTGACCAAGGCCTGAAAATTGTTTGTCTGCGCAGCGTGCACCAGGCTAGCCATAGAACAGGCAGACACAGCTGACAATAAAGGTTTTGCAACGTTGGACTGCATGTGTCAGGGTGCAGGTCTGTTGACGCGACTGGTGCTATGCTGACTGCTATGAACCCAGTTGCATTCAAGCAGGAAGGCACACTTCAGCATGAAAGGAATGAACCACATGGGGATGCTGCATGTTGCAGGGCTTTTGCAGTTACCTGAGGGAACGCAACATGAAGAAGGTGCAGGGCATGTCTAGCACTATGTAGTCTATCTTGCGACCGGGATCCTGGCGCAGCAGCTTGCCAGCATGGCCTATGACAGCAATCCTGGCCTTCTCTATCAGCTCTGGCATGTCCAAGTTGCGCAGGTACACATCATCAATCCTGGCTACCAGCTCTGGGTCAATCTCAGGCTGTGGGTACATGGGGTATGCCAGCTCAGGCTGAGTCAAATCTGGGAAGGGCAGAAGTGCCGGCGTCTGCATGCACACAGCTGATGTCAGTCTCAGCAAAATAAGCCACTTGTACCCATTCATTGTGCAAATGCAGTTGGGTTCTCGACCAGCAAGCACGCACAATTATGCACTGCATGAAAGACGTCTTGGTTTTGGTGGTGAACAACAATATGTGAGTGAGACTCATTGCATGAAGGGCTCACCCTGTGAACAGTCAGGCCCCTGCCACGCCAGAACTCAACAATCTTGTCCACGTTCAGCAGGGACTCCAGAGGTGCAGGTGTCCACTTGACTTCATTGTGCTCTTTGAAGACACTGAAGTAGTGGGCAAAGGAGTCCCTCTTGACAGCAGGAGGTAACACCAGCTCAGCTCCCAGCACAGCACAGAGGGAGAAAGCTGCTATGTGGCTGTAGTGCTGATTGATGAGACCCGTGCATGCTGTGTAGCGCAACAGCACCCGCAAGCGCTTGTAGATCATGCCCTGGGCATAGCCTTTTTGAACATAATGTTCCTCTGCCTGCTGCTGAGTGCCGATGCCAGCGTCTCGCAGCTCTGGGTTGTATAGCAGGTAGGTCTGCCAGTCAAAGTCTGCAGGTGCGCTGGTGATGCGCTGCCTTGTGACTTGAGGGGGTGGGGGTGGGCTCTGTGGCAAGGCCTTCTGGACTGTAGGCAGAGTCTTGGTCTGGCTGGCAACCACCACTGGTTTTGGATCCAGGAGACTCGGCAGCACCTTCATGCTTGAAGCCTTGTCAACTTGCGATTGTTGCAGCATGGCCTGCTGGGCATTCTGAGCTGAGGGCACCTTGTCTGTGACACGCTTTTGGACTGTGCGTTCCTGCTGTCCAGCAAGCGAGTTTGCCGCAATGACCTGACTGTTCGCTGACTTGCTGTTGTCAGTGACAACAGAGCTGCTGATGTTTGCTGGCAGCACGCCGCTTTTGGGGTCCAGCTTTGTGCGTAGACCATCAAGCTGCTGGGCATCCGCTGCAGAGCGCCTTTGCACAGACTTGTCTGAGATGTCAGACCGATTCTCTTTGGCAGTGTCTTTGCTGACATCTGATGAAACATCAGCTTTGTTACTGCCCAAAGCTGATTTCTGCAACGAAGGTTTTCGTTGGTTATCGTATTTCACTTGAACGTCTGGCTGCTTCCTTGGCCGTTTAAAGCCCTCTCCTGAGCCGCTATCAATGAAGACTTCTGTAAAGACGGCTGTTGGTTCATCCTCACCATCAGGACCGTGTTTGCCCCGTACCACTTGGGTAGTTGACAGCACTGCTGTAATGGTGTTGCCCCGCGGGGTCAACGACCGGAATTGGCATATGCGCACAATAAAAAAGGTAGCTATGATCAGAATGCCAATCAAAAACACTGTCTCTCGTCTACTGCGTGGTTGCAACGCAGCCAGCGCCGAGGTTCTGTATCGACTACCGTGCTTAGCCATTTCAAGATTCGACTTAACCTACTACGACGCGACGACCGATTGAGCTCGGAGCCGTGTGGGGCAGGACAGCCTCATGAAAGCAAAGGCCCTTCCCGACACACACCCCGGCGAACAGGCATGCAGTCAAGTACTCAGATCTCGACGCATCAACAGCGCTGCCAGAGGCAATCCCGACGTTCAAATTAGCTGCCTTGCGACACGTGTGATCTACGGCTGGTATGAGAATTACGGAGCATTACACATGGATTTTACAATTATACAGCTTCCTTCTGCCAGCAGCAGCTCTGTCTGTGTGTGTGAGCGAGCCACCACGCGATCAGATAGCAATAACTTAGTGTGCTTGTCGCGCGACGTTACGTCTACCCGTTGATCGGCGAAGCGAAGCGTTGTTTTCGCCTGCAATGTATGGTTGTGATGTCTGTCGACATTGCACCACAGTACGACAGATCTGCAGTGCGTCTTTGCCAAGTTGCCTCACCTTGCCAAGCGTTCGGAAACATGCACGTTGGGGCTGTCAAAGCTCCCGGCATTGCAGTGGAACACTCGAGGATCTTAATCCGGCAAGGTAAGTTGTATCAGTGTCACTGACTGTAAAGAGCGGACTGCACAACAATACACAACAAAACACGCAGGGGGGCGCTCACTTGCCGCACAAGCGCAGCTGAGGTTGACGCGCTACAACTGGATGTTCCAGACATTGACAATGATCTGGAGTCGTACCAGGTATATCTGGCGAGTCTTAGCAACTGCACTGCACTGCACCAATACAAGATTGTCTTGCACACCTAAACACCACCGAAGAATCTATGAGAATCAATGAAAATCCCTGTGTCTTCAAGTGCAGGGTCAGTTGGGAGCTGTGTTCAACGTGAGTTTGTCTGCTGCCTGCATCAACAAATGTGCTTTTTGGCCAAACTTTCAATGGCATTTTGGTAGCAGGATGCTGGATTTCCCATGACCTTTGACAACACACAAGAAGCATTGGAGGCACTACAGACCAGCTGTTGTGTAACGGATTTGTCCAACTGGGACAGATTACACATTTCAGGCAGGGACAGACTTACATTCTTACATGGACAGGTATGTGTTGGAGGGGCACTCATGATCATAACATCTAGTATTGGGCAATTTTAAACGCTCAGCTAACAGCATGTGACCAAGGAATGTGTGCCCTGCAGTCTACCTTTGACTGTGCAAATGCACAGCCTGGATCCGCCTTTGACACGGTAAGGTGAGCTCTGCTTTGTTTTCAACCTTGATGCATACATTGTCAGCGCATGTCTGTATGCTGTAACGCCTGTAGGTGTTTGTTACACCTCAAGGCCGCTGCTTAGAGCTGGCACGGTGTCTGGTGCAAAGTCAAGGCCTGCTGGTTTTGGTGAGTCCAGGCAGCGGCGTGATGCTTGCTGCCAGGCTGGCAAAGTACATTCTATACGGTGATGAGGTGAGGCCTGTATGCCCATTATTACATGTATATCCAGATGCAAGGGGCCAAGCAATTGTGCAACCACGTGGGTGCACTCTGTTTTGCAGCTGCAGCTTTGCTTTCTGGACACACTCATGAAGGTATGTCACAGTCTCAACATTGCATTGCACTGGCACGCACACCTCACCCTTGGCTTACCTGCCATGTGTGACAGCAGACAGGCAGTACTAGTTTTTGACATGCCAGTCAGCCGGGACATGTTTGCATGGCGTCCACTGTGCTTCAGGTGAGCATAGTAGACGTCACATCCAAGACCAAGATGTTCAGCCTGACAGGCCCACTGTCATCGGCCACATTAGAGGGGCTGGGGGCAGCAGCTCCAGGGCCAAACGATGTAGCCCTAATGGGCTTCCAGGGCAGTCCAGTGGTGGTGGCTGAGGGCAGCGGCCTGGCTGCGGCGGGCTACACCCTGGTGGTGGATGAACAAGCTGCTGGTGAACTGTGGAGAAACCTGACTCTCAAGGTACAGGCGTCATCACCTCTGACATCGATTGTGTGTGTGCATGCACAAGCACTCATGCAGCTCAAGCGCAATTGCAGCTGTAGTACAAATACACGTGCTGCTGTTTGATCTGTGCAAGAGGTTTACAGTGATATCCGAAACAAGGCCTTCTGCGCCAAATGTGTTTTGCATATTTGGATTGTGCAAAGCTTTGGCATGTGACAAGCTAGCAGGTTATGCTTATGGCGCTGTGATTGCCAAGGGGGGGGGGGGGAGGGGCAAGCTTGCATTAAGCTGCATGCAAGGTCTGCACATTTATTGACCTACTTGAACAGTTACAGCAGCTGCAGATGTGTGGCTGTAAGCTGCAAATTCTTAGTGCATACACACAGGCAAAGTTTGCTTGGCTCAGCCTGAGTGCATCACACATGCCATGGCAGCACTATGTTCTTGCTCTCCTCAGGACATGATGCTGTTCAGCTGTTCACTTTCATCAATATAGCTGTCAAGCCGAGGGTGTCAAATTACACAGGCTGGAAAGGCAGATGACAGTGACTGCTGTCTGATAGTCAAACCAGTGTAGCTCAGGATTGGTGTTGCTGACAGTGTGGGGGGTACATTTGGTGTGCAGGGTGCAACCCCTATGGGTGAGGTAGAGTGGGAGATGGCTCGCATCTTGCAAGGCCGGCCAGCTGCCGGCAAGGAGTTAACTGAGCAGCATATCCCACTGGAGGCGGGGCTGTACCATGCAGTGTCTCTGAACAAGGGCTGTTACATGGGCCAGGAGACGCTAGCTAAGGTTCATAAGCTGAATGCTGTGAAGCAGCAGTTGCAGGGCCTGCTGTTGGATGCTGCTGTACAACCAGGGACACCTCTCCTGTCAGGTCATTCCTCTTGCCTCTGTCACACTCCCCCTTCCAACAGCATTACATTCTTTCCTCATCATGTCTTGCCTTCAAACCTGGCTGGCACATGCTCACATGCAGGTTATGGTTTGCTACAGGACTGCTGTTGCAGCATGCTATGCTCTCCACATGCTCCTGTGCAGATTGAGGCACTGTAAATGATGCCCATGATGGGTCTACCCATGCCGCATCTTGTCTGTCATCTGGCATTGGATTGTTACGCTTCTGAAAGCTCAAAGCTTCTGAAAGCTGCTGCCTAATGCTGGCTTCGCCTGCCTGTCGCCGCCATGCAGTGAGCACATACGGTTGCTTGCACAGGTAGTGAAAAGGCAGGAACCGTGACCAGCGTTACGCAATTACCAGATGGCAGCCACATAGGCCTTGGGTATGTCAGATGTCGAGCAAATGGCAGGCCGATTGCGGTGGAAGGCCTGCAGCTTACTGCAGCAGGTGTGACGGCGACAGTAGTGAGCAGACCGTACGGCACATGGCATTTCCCTGAAGGTCAAGGGGTTCAAGAGCCTGCCCCTGATGCTGCTGGGGACCTCAAGGACAGAGCTCTGGCTGCCAAGTGAGCCATGCACTGAGTCTTCTGCTCCTTTCATGTCATGTGGATTCTCCTGGCGCAGGCATGGCAGATGTGAACTGTCTTCCTGTATTCAGCTACATCACCTTGAGGGTTTCGGTTGCATTAGAGGGTTTCAGTTGCATTAGAGGGTTTTGGTTGCATGAGATGGACCTGGGCCCTGGTGCAGGGCTTCAAAAGAAGCTGACAAGGCAGCCGAGGCAGCTGCCAAAGAAGAGCGATTGAGGGTGATGCAAGCAAGGCTGGCAGCTTGGCAGGCAGAACAGGCCGCACAGTAAGGTCGATGCTATGCTCAGCATTGGTGAAGGGGCTTTTTGGCAATAGCTTTGATGTCAGCGTTGGTGTTGTGCCCATGCTGGTACTGCACTTGCATAGCTTGGGCATTTTGGCCCAAAGCTGCCCTTTTCCAAAACAGAACCTGTTCAAGTGACTGGAAATGTTTCTAGGCTATGTTGGGATGTTTTTTGCTGCCTGCATTGCAAAGCATCGCAGTACTCATGCAAAGTCTGCCTGGTGCTCTCAGACTATTGACAACGTTGTCATTTTTCCCCTCTTTGGGTTCCCACACAAGACTGTGTCTGGTCTGTCAAAGTTCACATCAGGCGGAAATCTTCAAATTTTCCAATGGAGACCTCGATGATTGACCGTGAGACTTGGGAACCTGGTTACCACGGTCATCAATCATTACGGAGATGCTCTTGCGGCATGCCAAATGCAGCAAGATATGCATAAAAGAACATCATGCAACCAGGGCATGCAGCGATGTTACAAACACCCGCACACAATTAGTAACTTAATATGTTTCGCACTTATCCGCATGACACTCTGCCTGTGCGTCATATCGCAGGGTAGATATCGCAGGGTATCGCACCTGAATAACGCGCATTGTAATATCAGACAGCGTTATCCCAGCCAGTTGATGGGCAATCTACATGTCTGAAAGCGACGTGAGCAGCAGTGCATCTAATCAGTCATGAGTCTGGAGCAGTAGGCAAGCCGCCTGATCCTTGCTGGCAGTGTTTTGACAAATGCTGATGCTCTTGAAGATCTCTAGAGCTGAGCTTTTTGCTCAAAAAAATGGCAATAGGCTCCAAAGAAGATATTTCGAGTTTAAAAGCGATCGAGTCATGTACAGTCAAGGCAGCAGCGTTGACCAACGTCTTTGGCTGAATCAGATGAAACCGCAGTGGGTTCACACAGTGTAGACAACATGTTCCTTGACTGCCTGATGTGTAAAGTGTACATGACGTGCTCTTTCCTTGATAGATTGGATCTCAGATACACGTTCCCAAGGATGCACTGACCTGCAGAGCCTGGTAAAGTGCCTGGATCATAGGGGTATTGTGTTAGCGTTAGATACAGTATACGTATGCAGTCAAACAAGGGTTGTGTTAGGCTGCGCGATGCACTGAAATGCATTGGAATGCATCTCGGAGGTTATCATTACAGTCATGTAGAGATGATGTAGTGGAA
>JAABUP010003138.1_pt1 | contig 29815 bp, 39 predicted proteins | sample 5559201 | NCBI WGS metagenome assembly JAABUP01 (sample SAMN10711887, study PRJNA513373) | rock metagenome | isolation source: Antarctica rocks | place: Antarctica | reverse complement strand
CCGTCTGTGATGATGATGACTAAGATGGGCTTCTGCAGATTCCTGTTGTTGATACCACCCATGAGGAAGGGCTGGATGATCTTCTGGTTCAGGTTGGTTCCCAAAGGAGTCATGCCATTGAAGTTGATCTGCACCCCACAGTAACAATCCTTCGCTTCAGATGGTCCTTCTGTGCAGGTTTTGACAATGCTTCGGGTAAGAAAATGTAATGTTATGGAAAGTGTGTCAGGACAAAACACCAGAAAGGGCGGTCTGTCTGATTCATGTCCCAACAAGGGTTTGATTTTGCAGCAAACGCAAGCACTCAACACAGCCAAGCACCATGCTTGGCAAAACAACAAACAATCAAGCTCACTTTTGGACTGAGGTACACAAATTTCAGCCTTGATTTCAAGTCGGGCTGCTCATTTGGCCACCAAAAGGCAACATTGTCAAGCAGCACATGCACATTGCACCTATGCACAGGACAGACAACTTTCACATGTCTGGTCTGATAAACTAATTTACCTGACTGACATGCTCTCAAGATGCTGATTGCTGTTTGCGACAGCAAATCCAATGCTTCCAGGCATAAAGCAGCCCAGCATAGCATGGTCATGGGGATACAAAGTGGTACATGAAAATGGAAAAAACACAAAAATGGTGCATGAAAACAAAAAGAAACATGAAGTCTATACATCATCCCAGTCCACGCAGCTACGCACAGGACAGAGACGACTGGAGCGCACCTGACTAATCAGCTGCCCAGCTGACATGCTGTCACGGATGCCATTGCCTTCCGTGGTACCATTCATAAAGCGCACTAAGATACCATCATCATCAAACATTGTTGCAACATCAGCCACACGCCCAACCATGAGTTTCAAGTCCTGGATGCGTTCACCCCCCTCCTCAAAAGCCATTGAGCCGCTGTCGTCGGCATAGATGATGATGTCGTACAGGGCCAGAGTGGCAAGGCTGTATGCCAACTCCATGGGCATGTTGTACTTGGCTGCAAGGCTCCTGCAGTTCAGCACAGCTGAAGTGACTGCAGGGCATGTATCAAAGGTGCTGGTTCAAGATCATGCAAGCAGGAATGCACATGTGTATGGACAGCATCATAAACAGGGTCACCTGTGTCAGTTCAGGACAGCTGAAGTTGTGCTGCAGCGCATGTGTCAGAGAGATGTGCAAACCTAGAATGGCCAGAATGATTGCTGCTGTCATTGCTGCATGTTGATCATGACAGAAACGTGGAAGTCAGAGCCTTCAGACTCAGCACAAGAGGCTTTCCTGATGCAGTCTGGTGCAAGGTCAAGATGGTGCACGAGTTCTGGTTTGAGATCATGCAAGCGGGAATGCACATATGGAGTCACAGCAGCATACACACCGTCACCTGTGTCAGCAACACAGTGAGGCTCACACAGAACTCAATGAGAAGTGAACACTGCTGATTTACTTGTTCTCAGCAGTGCACTTGCATGCTGCAGAAAAGACACAGACATGGTTGCCATAAAAGTTGTGTGAAGCATCAAGAGCTGTAAGTGGGTGTATGCTCAGGATTGTAGAATGGTGGCAGCAGTCAAGCACCTGAAGTCGAGTTGCTGCAGGCGGTTCACCAACTGCTGCAGCTTGGGAGGAGGATAGAAGGCCTCCAGTCGGTTGGACTGGATGATCTGCTGCAGCTTTGACATCAAGCCTTGCTGCACTGCAGGATTACCCCCTCCACCACCTGACCAAGCATGTCACAGTGTCCCTCAGCAACAACAGGTATCACTGCCTCAGCACAGCTGTGAGGCGCCTGTTGGTGTTTGAACAGTCAACTGAGCAAGCCAGTCAGTCTGAAAACTGAATGCGGGTGCGTGGAATAGGACTGTGCAAAGCTTTTGTGATACAAGCTTCTGAAATACCAGCTTCTGTAGTACAAAAACGTCAAATGAAAAGTATAAGCATCAGCTGAGTGACAGAATCTGATAGTGAAACAGACAACAAAATGAGAGCAATGTGCATGCTTGCTTTACAACCAGACTTGGCATATATGTGCAGAACATTGCAAGGACAGGAAGCTGACCAAATTGCCCTTGCCCACCCCCAAATTGCCCTTGCCCACCCCCAAGTTGTCCCTGAGGTCCACCAAACTGTCCCTGGGGCGGTCCCCCAAACTGGCCCTGGGGTGGTCCCCCAAACTGACCCTGGGGTGGTCCCCCAAACTGGCCTGCATAAGGCATGAGTGTTGCCACATGGGAACAGCTTAAAAATTTGCAGCAAGCGTTGCATAAAGCAGTTAACACCAACCATGATTTCTCAGGACTGGCAGACCACGATAATAGTGAAAACATCTTTGTGTCCAAAATGTCATGTGCTTTACCTTGCTGCCCTGGGGCACCACCAAACTGGCCTGAAGCTGGAGCACCAAACTGCCCTTGAGGACCACCTGAAAATTCATTTCAGCATTTGAGACTGTGGAAGATGTCGAACGCAATGACATGCGGTGACTGCCGCCCAGGCGTGCACCCTGATTGGAAGTGGACCATCAACCTTGCATGCATGATCATACCTTGTTGCCCTGAGCCCCCAAACTGTCCGGCTTGCTGGCCATACTGCTGTCCCTGAGGCTGCTGGCCATACTGCTGCCCCTGTGATTGCTGACCGTATTGCTGCCCAGGCATAGAACTTCCGAACTGGCCTTGACCTAAGCCTGATGAGCCTTGAGTACCTTGCTGGCCAAAACCCTGCTGACCGGGCATGGAGCCGCCCATTTGACCTTGTGGCCCAGCGTATCCAGACTGGCCCGGCTTTCCTGCTTGACCATAGCCCTGCTGACCGGGCTGCTGACCTTGCATGCCTTGCTGTAGCCCCTGCTGAGGGTAGCCAGCAGGAGCGCCACTCTGGTTACCTCCTTGTTGCTGATACTGTGACAACTTCGATGCGAGACCCATATTGACGATCGGTGCACACTTTCGTTGGAGCGGCAACGCAAATGAAGTTGCCCCGCAGTATACACATGTAAGATGGATCTGATCGAGGCACCCATTTGATAAGCCGATTAGTCACCGGACCGCTGCTGGTGGCTTCGAACTTTCTGCCCACTTGGCACTCAACAGTCACAAGCAGGTCGGCAGACCGCTTCGCCAGCGCTCAATTTTTCGCATAGGTCGCTGAAACCCCAATACCCAATTGCGCCATGGGACTCGCCTCCAGGTTCAAAACGGGGGCTTCGGCTCAGCCAGCTGGTTCGCCACAGCAGCAGACTCAGTATCAGCCTAGCGGCCCGACACAGCCTCAGACCCCCGCACAGTACCCAGCCATACAGCAGTCGTGGCAAGCTCAGCCTCAACAGTACCAATCGCCGCAGCAGGGTTACCAACAGCCTCAGTACGGCGTTCAACAGCCAGGTTATCAACAGCCCGGTTATCCTCAGCCCGGGTATCAGCAACCTATGTACCAGCAGCAAAACTATCAGCCTGCGTCACAGCAGTGGCAGCAGCCTCAGAGCGCTCAGGCGCCTCAAGCCTATCAACAAAGACCGCAGCCTCAGCAGCAAGTCGGCTCATCCGGAGGACTCAACGATCAAGGCATCCAGACCGTCCTTCATAATCAGCTGAACAACATCATCAGAGTCAACCGACTGGAAGCCTTTTACCCACCACAGCGGCTGCAGCAGGTGAAGGATCATGTGGCCACAGTAGACTTCAGGTAGGCAGCTTAAGAAAGCTCTTGTCAAGAGTAGTTGCAGATCTGCAATCAGTTACCAGCGCTTGCAAAGTCTACCAGAAACCTCCAAAAACATATGTGTAGATTCACATGTATGCTTCTGATTTGCCACTTTGCATACCTTTCCATGACATGGCATTTGACTCTGAGGATCTTACAAGCCATCATCCTGCCTGCAGGGCTTTGGCCATCAAATGGAGGATGCCAGTGGAGCTTGCCTTGGACTTGGTCGCTCTTGCATTGTACGACATTGTCATCTATGCAGATGACAGCACCTCCATGAAGTATGCTGAGAGTGGTGCCAGAATCGATGACATGAAGGTCATCTTGGAGCGTGTGACTGAAGTTGCCACCCTGTTTGACCATGACGGTATGTCGATCACTGCATTTGACTGCTTAGCATGCACCCCTGCATGTATGTATACTTCAGCAAACACCACTGCTTTACAGCAACCTGAGCTTGGGCCTATGCTGGCAGCCAGCGTGCTAACTATAACATGCACGCTACACAATTTTATCCGAGAATCACTTGTGTGCATCATGTGTGCAGCATGCCAGCTGCACAACTAATAGTATAGTATGTGCAAATACTGCTTACAAAACCAAGCCTGATGCTGTCTGATGCAGGTATTTCTATCCGATTCATGAACTCAAACCTTCAAGGCGACAACATCCGCGATAGCATATCAGCAGCCAATCTCTTGGCAAGATGTCAGTTCAGCGGCATGACGCCCCTTGGCACTCAGATGCATGCGCGTATTCTGAAGCCAATGGTTGAGGCAGCCATTGCTAATCGCACCCTTCAGAAGCCAGTCTTGGTCATCACCATTACTGATGGCGAGCCAACAAGTGAGCCAGAAAGCAAGATCGTGAAGGTCATCAAGAACATGAAAGCTTTTGCTTCCAAGTCTCAGTATGGCTCTGGGGCAGTCGCGTTTGAGTTTGCTCAGGTAAGACAAGCTTCTTGCAGCGCTGATACGCTGTCTCAGTCTGGTTCAGGTGCTTGTGTGCACAACCTCTTCCGTTATGTGCTTGCTTGTCCTTGGCAACAACACTTTCTTCACCTGCAGTGATTAGTGTTGCTGTCAAGGGACATGCCTAGGGCCAGCCCAAAATCCTGCGGCTTGACTGTATCTTGTTTGTCACAGGTGGGCAAAGACACAGATGCACAAGCTTTCTTGGGCAGACTAGACAATGACAAGGATGTGGGAGGTATGGTTGACGCCACCTCATACTTTGAGCTGGAGGCTGAAGAGTACAAGCAGAGGGGCATTGTGCTGACCCCAGAGCTGTGGCTGGTCAAGCTTATGGTGGGAGCCATTGATCCTACATATGATGAGCAGGTGAGACTGGATCACAACTGTTCGATTGCCATGCTTGAGCTGATGAGGGTGCTATGCTGTGTGCTGTGATGCCTATTGTGCGGGTGGATGCAACTGCATATCAACACAGGGCATCTTGCTGAAACACTGCTGCTTAGCTCACAGCCTTGGCGCAGGAAGTTGCTTCCAATTTGCTCAGGTTGCCCTGTGTTATGTTTTTGCTTTGCTATGCTTATGAGAGTCACAACATTGTAGGTCATGCTTTTGCTTTGCTATGCTTATGAGAGTCACAACATTGTAGGTCATGCTGGATGAGTCAACCTGTTCATCTCTGTCAGCTGTGTGATTGCTGCATGTGCTTCTGCATCCTGTTATTTCTTGAGACACACAAGTCAAGCGTAGCAATACATGAAGCACGCTTGTTTGTGTGTTGATTATAGTTTGGTCTTGAAGACAGTGTTAGCTGTTCTGCAGGATGCTTGAGCATAGCCATCAGATACACACCAAAGTCAGTCCTCCGGGACAGAAGAGATGCTTGCTGCACTTCTGGCAGCTTATTTGCAACAAGACAGAAAGAATGGTCAGACTGCAGATTGCATTGCAAGCTGCACTTGGCTCAAGGCTACTGGCAGCTACCAGATCAGGAACTGCACACACACGGATGCTTATCAGGCCTACATGAAGGGTGGTCGCCACACAATGATTTGACAGCGAGACAGCATCTTATGCCTTCTCAATACTGTTGCTTTTCCCCTGCACATTTGTGGTTAGCTGAAATATCAGTTCTTTTGAGCAAATGGTATGCAGGTTGTGCAGCGTGCTCAGTCATGTCTTATAATTATACATATCTGTCTCTTGAAAGTGACAGCTCTTTGGTTGCTTGAACATCTTGTGACAAGTTTGTTTCCAAGGTCATTTACTCAATAACTGTTAGAGGTGTTGCTGAATTCTAATTTAGCTCTTTTAAAAAGGTGTGGTCGTGGTCCATGTTGCATGTGGTGTAATGCTGGCTAAGTACACACAGACATGAAGCCTCAACAGACTGCTCACAGACCTATGTCCTGTGAAAAATCCAAGATAATCATGACAATCACCGATGCAAATGAAAAAAGCCACTTTGGCGTGCAATGCATTGCGCAGCCTCACAACCTCAAGCCTTGAATGCATACTGTATCTGACGCAAAACCTATATGATCTAGGCATTTACCAAGCTCTGCAAATCAGTGTCATTCTTGGGAATGGGTATGACATGCGATGCAAATCAGGCAGCCATGATTCCTGGCGGGCAAAATTGAGCGCTGGATCGAGATTGCAGACTCCTGCTGACTCACAGTATAGGAACAATAAACGTTTATTCGACTTTCCGCTTAAATTGGCTGTACTTTAAGCAGCAAAGAACGTAACGCAGACGTAACGTACCGCAGCCCTCTTGCAAGAGCTCCTTTGAGATCCTCGCCAAGATCAAGCGTCAGCGCTCTTCGGGCAACCTTGATTTCATCCGTAGACTTTCTTGGCAGTGGGCAGACTGCGTTGGCAAAGCGAAAGCAGGTAAGCGCTTTCACCGTTGCTGGACTCCTGGTGATAAAACTGGGAAGTGTAACTGCTGCACCAAGCACGATGGAATTTTGTGAGCCAAGTCAGGTTGTCATGTGGCTTCATCTGCTGTGCAGATGCAACAGAACAAAGCTTGATCCCTTTTGGAGCTTGCAAAGGCAGCAGGTGCCTTTGTCTAGAGTTGACACACTGGAGGTACGTCCTTGGATGACACGTCCAGCTGTCAGCACCTAACCTGTCTCACTTCTTTTGTCGTTAGCATCAATTGACGCAAGCAACTACACGGTGGAGCCGCATACTAGCTCTGCTCGGCGTCCGTGTAGAGCTTGACGTTCGGCACACGACGATCGGTCATTGCGTTTGAATTGGAACTTTGCGGATGCTGTGTTTTTCCCGACAATAAAATCACAGCCTTCCTTCTCGTAGTATTATGTGCCTGTCTGCAAACCGTCAATGCATTTCGCCGCTCCGGCCGAAAAGTGTAACTGTCGCTCTGTTGTGCTTGGAGAGTGGGCTGACTGACCTTTGGTGCCTTGGGCCACTCTTGGGGTGCTTTGCAACGTCTCATCATGGCTGTGGCATGTTGTTTAGACTGTTTGCTGTTGAATATGTAGCTGTTTCAAGCTTGCGATCTCAGCTAAGGGGCTTCAGGCAGTCATATGGCTGCCCACAACACATACCTGTTTCTGTACAGCACTGACTATACATGCAGGCCGCAATGACCACAACGGCGGATCCTAGGACCACAGCCCCATCCTACATGCACCAAGAGATGCAGAATCAAGAAGCTTCTGTGGCTAGCCCCGCTAGTTCTACTGCCAGTGAAGGAAGGTATGCATCAAATACCATCATTGTCTGCTGCACACAAGCCATGTGCCCATGCCAGTTCTGTCTGACCTGCCACATGTGCACAATTTACAGTACACTATGCTCGCTGCAGCGCCAAATAAAACAATTATGATCACTGCTCCTGTGCTACTTTGGTGACACATAAAAGATTGACTCTTTGCCATCTGAGTTGATAAAATTGCCGATTGAGACCACTTCTTCACATCAGCACTCAAGCTGTGTTGGTTGCTCTTTCTAGGGGCGGGGACCCTTTCGGTGCAGCCCCATCTGGTGCATTGCAACAAGCCTTCCCAGAGGGTGAGGTGGCCTCAGCTGAAGGTCTACCAGCCCGGACTAAGACCCGCCGCAGTCTTCCTCGCCAAGTAGATGGAGATGAAGACTACAACAGTGCTGATGGTGAAGGAAAGAACGGCCGCAAGCGACGCTATAGGGTGGCTGAAGTGCGAGGTAGTTGGAGTCCAGAAGAAGACGCCACCCTCATGCAGTGAGTCAAGCACCCTTCCTCTCAGTCAGTGAACTGCTTGCTGCAACCCTGTTTTGCCAACTCCTCCTGTGTATCCAGCCGGTGTGTCCTCAAACCTCATGCCTCAATCCCATGTATCAAGTCTGCCATCACTGTTGCATTTGCTTTTGTCATTGATGGGCACTTGATGAGCAAGAGCTGCATGTCTGCATGCTGACTAGGCTTCCCTGCATGCTGGACACACGCTTGTCCAAGCTGATGAGCAGATGAGTTGATGCAGCAGCTTTTGAGGACCAGCCTGCATGTGTCGACTGCAGAGCTGCTTGGCAGATTTGCTGACTCAAGGTGGTGTTGCGCAGGTTGGTGGAGAAGTATGGTGAAGGGCAGTGGAGCTTGATCTCTACCTTCTTCCCTGGGCGCATTGGCAAGCAGTGTCGGGAGCGATGGCACCACCAGCTCAACCCCAAGATCAACAGGAATGCCTGGAGCGTGGAAGAGGAGCGCATCATAGTCGCAGCACATAAGGTACAAGTCTGTTAGCTTGCACCGGGTTATTAGTGCTGATGTGTCTAGAGTTTCGGAGCAGGCAATCAAGCAATCCAGCTGTTTGCATCATGCATGCTTGTTGATCATTGCTCATGCATGATCCTAGGACACGCAGTGCAATTCAATGCTCACCTCTCTTGCCCTGACAGCTCATCTGCCCACTTCACAACTGCCACTTTGCATTTCATCATGCAGTCAGCTGTAGCATTGTCTGCTGAAAGTGTCAACAGCACTGCCTATGGTCAGTCACTCAGACACTATGACAGTGATGCAGTGTAAGTACATTCTGCATCACTCCTGTTGCACAGGCGATCACTTTGTCACCATTGTACTGTGCAGAAAGTGGGCAACAAGTGGGCTGACATTGCCAAGGACTTGGAAGGGCGCACAGAGAATGCAGTGAAGAACCACTGGAACGCCACCCTGCGCAAGTCCTGCCCCCATGCCTCCCAAGTCACCCTGCTCAGGGCCTACATGCACACTCTCAACCTGCCTGTGGGGCGCAGACATAAAGAGAACGCAGTTGCTGCTGCTGCAGCTGCCGCCGCTGCAGCTGCTGCTGCTGTTCAGAACTCTGTGGTGCCTGAAGGTGAGCTGTTGTGTTGATGCATGTTGACCATATCTGGCTTGCTCACATGCTTTGGGTGGCTTCTCTGCTTGTGCAGCAGCATTTCTGCATAATTTATTCAGCTATTTACGCGTATCAGTGCAGTTGCAGAGACCTGACTGTATATATGCTTCTCATGCTGCATCCACCCACGTCTTGCTGTGCCTTGTGCGCAAGCTCACTGTGTTGTATGTTGCTCTGCCGTTTCCAAGCAAGTGCTGTTTTGCTATAGCTGAAGCTGGTACATCATGTGATGGACTTGTTGTGCATGTTCAGGTTCAGACATGTAGCAATTACAGCGCCCACGCTCTGCCCACCCCCACCCCACTCGTGCACCAAGATCTGGGTTTCCATGCGCAGGCCGCACTCCCACCGCTGCTGCTGCACAGCCGCCGCCTCTGTCTGCGTCCACCACTCCCTTCGTCTCCCCAGCTGGCCTCTCGCTCACCTCTCCATCTCCCTCCTTCTCTGAACAAACTGCCTTCACCTTGAACACCGCCGCTAACCATGCAGCACCTCACCTGCCACCTAGCCACCCTCACCGCCTAACCCCCCCTGCATTCTCTCCAGCTGCCTCTGGTGGTGGACCGCCCCCAGTGGTGGCCACAGCTGAGCAGGAGCTCAGCCCCATCACCAAGGGCTTTGTGGGAAAGGGCCCCAGATCTAGGCCCAACTCAGCTCGGCCTCAGTCCAGCTCAGCATCAGGGGACCAGCAGCAGCAGCAGCAACAGCAGCTTCCTGTCAATCTGGAAGCTGGCCCTGAGGGTTCCACCGGTGGTCACAACAATGCCAGCGGTGGGCACAGCCATCACAGCGGTGGCAGTGGTGCTGTCAGCAGCGGTGGCAGTGGTGGTGGCAGAGGCGCTGCTGATCTCAGTGCCAGGCCTGGCGGTGGCAGGTTGAGCGGTGGCGGTGACAGCAGTGGTCAGCTGAGACGCAGGTCCAGAAGCGCTTCACTCAGCAGGGATCTGGGTGAGCAGGCTAACAAGCAAGTCAACAGTGGCAGAGCTGAGCCAGAGGTTCAGCATGTACCAAGCACAGCTGAAGGTGAGCAGTCTATGGATGTGACTTTCCAGACAACACTGGTTGTATGGTGTTTGTGTTGAACTGATTCAGGTGCGCTGCACTTTGTGCTCAGTGTCTCCATCTTTGAGTGATTGTACAAAGTTGCCCTGTTTGCCTGCAGATGCAGACAGGCCCATGTCTCATCACTTATTTGCCTTTCCTGTATCCCAAAAAACTGAGTTGTGCAGTTGACATCTGCAATGTTTGTGTAGGCTCAACAGGCAACAATGAGACTGCCACTGCCAGCAAACGGGGCAACAAGAGAGGTCACTCAGCACTGAAGCAGGACTCTGACTCTGACAGGGATGGGAGTGACAACTATGTTCCAGGCTCTCAGTCTGCAGCTGCTGCTGCAGCAGCAAAGGCCAAGAAGTGAGCAGGCTGCTGACAGGCATTCATGTTTTTGTGCCTGTCTCAACTGCATCTCAGATAGGCATCAAGCTGCCATGCAAAGAAATGCAAGTCAGCCATAGCAGCAGCTTGCTACATGTCATGTTGCTACAGCTGACTTGCATTTTTTTGCATGGCAGCTTGGTGCATATCTGAGATGCAGTCAAGGAAGTCATGGGTGACAGATAACAATTAGTCAGCATGCTCAGATCTGTTGTCTTGACAGATGTCTGCGCTGCAAGCACATGCTACTGACTGATCTCATCACTCATAGTCACATGAGCTTTCACATGTTGCAGCAATGTGAATTTTCACTTCGCATCTGTCAATAAACCTGCAACTGGCATGATGTAGAGTCTTAAATGATATATGGTAGGCACATACTCACATACACCGCATCTTCTTTGCAGGGATGGAGTGGATGTCAGGTCTACTCTAGACAATCTTGCAAATGCTGCTTTGCTGGCAGCTGAAGTAGAGCAAGAGGAGCTGGAAGCAGCAGCAGCTGCACCCCCTCCTTCTCGTGCTGGCAAGACTAGCGTCAGAACAGTGGCTCGCCGTCCCAACAAGAAGCCTCGCAGCGGCTCTGCCACAAGCAGCCCTGGCACACCTCCTGAAGGGCATGCTGTGCATGCTGAGCATGCTGTGCACGCTGGGCCTGCTGAGGACCGGCCTTTGAGCGCCAGTGCCTCCCACTCAAAACTGGACAGCATAGATCTGGAAACTGCTCAAGGCAAGGAGAAGATTGCTGCTGCTGCTGCTGCTGCATCATTGACCGTGCCAGAGGCCACTGCTGAGTTTGACACAGACGCAGTGATGCACACCAGTCAAGATCAGCTTGGCACAGGCGCACAGGGCAGCCAAACAGGCACCAGCATGATGGTGTTGCAAGCTCAAGGTGTGCCTATGGATGCTGTCTCAGTCACTGATATCTATGACCCCATTGCTGCTGCCATCAAGAATGCTACAGAGGCTATCACAACAGATGGGGCCATGCAAGCCGCCATGCCAGACCTTGGTATAGAACCGGAGGACATCAGTGCGTCTGAGCCTGTGGTATCAGACCCCATGCCCGCCGCATCTGCCGGCGAGGGGGGTGTGGCAGCATACCTGGACCCAGTGCCCCCTCAGCAGCTGCCAGAGCAGCTTCCTTTGCAGGTTGCACAGATGCCAAATGAGTCAACCCCAGACCACCTGACCCTTCAAGGCCACTCTGGGACTGTGACTTACCCAGTCATGTCTGATGGCACAGTAACAATCACTACCTCTCATCCAGCAGCGTCAGCACCAGGAGCAACAATGATGGTCCAGCAGCCCGAGGGGTTGCTGATTGTTCGGGATCCTGCCACTGGGAAGGAAATCTGCTTGGGGAAGCTTCTGAAGAACTCCTTGCAAACATCTGGTCTCTTGCAGGCAGCTGGTTTTGTGGAGCCGTGCTCTACCTAGGTCTGAGCTGACTTTTTCGCACCCTGGCATCTGAAGCAGTACTGTGCAATGCATCAATGTACAGTGAGTGTTCTTTTTGCAGTGTGATCTTATGGTCTGAGACATGATGACAACATGCATAAGGGACCAACTTCACCACTGCGACTGTGGTCTCTTCAGGGTTTTGGCATGATTAGTGTAGCATGGATATGGAATATTGCATGACAAGCACCAGGTCATGACAGCCTACTGTTGGACATGGTTGTGTATAGTCCTAAGCTGCACAATGGTGAAGGCCTGCTGTGAACTCCAAGATCACGGTTTTTTTATTGACGCCAAAAGTTCTTCGATGCAGCTACCTATGGCAGTATCGCAAGTGGTTAAGACCTTAGAGCCAGCCTCAGAGCTGAAAGATGCACACAGACATTGCGGTCAATACTTGCGTGGCACGAAGTGTACATGGCCACTCTATATATTTAGAACTGACTTCAACATATGTTTGATGCCTTTACCTGTCTATCATATTCTAGTCATTTGTCATTGCTGCACAAAACTGCTACATAGTGTACATTTGATACACTGCTAAATTCCCCAGTCCCTCACAAAATACAATGCCAACAAAAACGTGTTCTGACCCACATGCAACACAACATGTTTGGAAAAGCTGCAGCTGCTACATGCTTCAATGCATGACCAACACTGTCTTGCTGCAGAACTTAGTGCAGAATTGTGTTACTGAGCCAACAATGAACTTGACTTGTCTGCCTTTGTTGTGTGCTGCCATAACTACCACTGCAGCACCCAGCTGCTCTGCTTGATGACATACAAATTGACCTATACTGTCTGCATCATTGGTGCCTTTCAAGACGGTGACTTTGTACTCTACCTGCCAGGTACCAATCAATAGTCAGCTTGCAGCATACTCTACATGACTGTGCATGATACACTGTAATGAATATCATTGCTTACCCCGACTTGATCACAAGTGTGAGTGAAACGCTCTTGTATCCAGTTATGAGCTTGATCCACCTGCAAGACACATACTGAATCAGAACACTCACACGCTTGAGTTGCACCATCTGATTCGCCTGTCCAGATTCACGTTTATGACAAAGAAATAATGAAAAGTGTTTGACCCACCAGCATTTCTTCTTGCTGCTCTGACTGCTGAATGACAGAAGTGAACTGTGACTGGGGTACTACGTGCAAGAAGTGGACGATGTCCCCTGCAAGCGTTCTCGTAAGGCTTCATGACGCAACGGGCAGGAAGTCTCTTGCAAGCCACACAGATCTAGTTCTCTTACCCTGTTTATGTATGTGTTCCAGTGCCCACTCCAGCGCTCTCTCATTCTCCTGCAAGTATTAAAGTATTTGTGGGCTTGAGCAAGTCCTGACCTTGCGCAAGTAGAAGCCGTTGCACACTATTCCTTGTACCTCAGTATCGTCTACGGGGACCAGCAGATCGCGGCTTGAGCTGGTCTCAGCCATGCTGTGTGTCACAATACGCAGGTCAAGATCAAGATGGTGCCGGCAGAAATCACCTCAGAGCAAGCCTTGGTTGTACCAACCAACTGCAAGGTCAAGCTTGCAACATAAGCTTGCGCTTTGTCAGCTGACCTCAATGCAGGTGTGATTTACCGTGTGAAGTGTCAGCTAGCTCTTGGCAAGAAGAGGAAGATCCTAGTTTGACGCTGGTTTGACGTGCATGGTTTGACCAGGTTGATTCATGAACCGCATCCGGTTGGATTCAACAGAGTTGTATGACATTATAGCATTAGACAACCATGGTTGAGTTGCAGCAAAAGTAATTGCCAGGCTGCGAAAGTGGTGGTTGGCGTGCTGAGCACGATGCACAGTGCTGCCGGGCATGTTGTTTGCCAGCACGCTTTCGTGAGTCACCGACCAAAAGGCTTCATACCATTCAAACACTGCTCCGCCTCGCTTAGTGTTTGCCGCAAAGCGTCATCAGACTCTCCATTTTTGCGTCGACAAGGTGTAGGTCACAGCCTTGCATGCTCAGCTACGCAACATGCTACTCTGACGCCACAAAATTGTCACACATGTCTCACATACAGGTCGCAGACAATTGAGACAGCGATGTGGTATCGTGCATGCAGTGGCACATGGTGAGGTGTGTACGCTGCTTCACCTCTACTGATCACTGCATATGCTGTCCTGCCTGGCAAGGCCTTCTTGCACAGTGCTTTGCAAACTGCGTCGTACAACGTTTGTGCACTGTGCTGACTGCAAAATATTCCAAGCAGGCCTCAGACTTAGTTGCAAAAGGTCAGGAAAAGTATGACAAGGGGGACAGAATGGGGGCTTTGCGACTTTGGGAGCAGGCGCTAAAAAAGGTAAAGGATTGATGTAACTCATGTTCCAACTGCAGCGCAGTCAAAAACCAAATTCGTCAACATGTGCAGGATCCAACCATAGAGGACAGGCAGGCAGCCTTATTCAACTCTACCTGTGTGCATGCATCATTTGGAGATGTGGAGTTTGCACAAGTCACATTGAGAGGTGATTGCTTTCCCATGCTAGTCCTTGTTTGCTGTAATGCAAAGCTTGGCCATACACTGGAAGTTACTTTTATGCAGATGCCATCAATTGCGGCCTAGATTTTGAAACTGCCATGAAAAGTGGAGACTACGTCAAGCTGAACAGCTCTCCTCAGGTGAGAGTGCCCTCATCAAGCTGGGACTAATCACTCTTGCGCATCAATGCAAGATATTTCCAACTTGCTCCACATTTGCTATCACATGCTGCTCACACTTGGTCTGCTCTGGCAGGTCATCATACAGCTACGGAAGTTTGCACAAGCAGCAAATCGAATAAAAGCGGCTGTTGGCACAGAGGCTTCACCACCCCAGCTCGCCAAGGCAGTTTCCAAGGGTGACATCAAGCCCGGTGACTTATCAGACATACTGGGCACTGAAATACGAGGAGGCATGGACACTTCTGCCTTTGGTACGTAGCTCCTCTGTCAATACATCATGCCTGTTCGCTTGTCCAAGGTCCCTACCCAGCAATGCACATGTCCATGCCATGCGCTGAATTTGTACTTGTATCCTCTGCAGGTATCATCCGCCGTGTGCTGCTCATTATTGTTGTAGCAGTGGTCGGCGGGACAGCCTTGTTCTTTTTAGGGCTCAAGTTTGCTTTCCCTGAATACCGATGACATACAGATTCTGCCAGATCATAGACAGCAATTGAACACAGACAGCAACTGGCAGTTCATGCTTTGGCAGGATAGTATGACCTACAGTGTTGATCATTCCTCTGTGTTGTGGATGATGCTTGTGTTGCATCACAGTGCTCAAGGCACAGAAATTTTGAACCAGACCACATATTGTTTTGAAAGGCATAGTCTCTTCATGTCATGCACACTGCACCCTGATGTTTGGGCCAGATGGCATGCCGGATGCGCAGCCATCAGTAACTACTCAGAAATGTAGATCACGTCTGTGGTACCACTATACAGGTATCACTCATCAGCCTCTGGTAACATGCACAGGAGATATTGCCTTGAATCTTTGTGGAGATTAATGTACAGGAGGTGGGCAGTGGGCCACATGTGCAGAGCAGCAGCAGCCTATGATTGTTTTATACATTTGCACTATATATGTAGCGTTGCTTATGTGTCAGCGCAGGAAGTGGTGAGTAATTCTGACTCTATCGTACAAGGTTGCAGCAGTGTCTCGGGACAAACCAATGGTGACGTTGAATACGGATTGATGATGTACAACTCTGACACACTCTATTAAAGAGTTACTTCGACACACTCAGCACACTTTTCAGTGGCACACAAACTAGACGGTGACATTGTCTGTCTCAGACCAACAACAAGCTGCCATTGTTCAGTCCCGATCCATCAGTATTTTGCAGCCATATGGCCGCTGCTTCATCTTCTTTGTAAGGCCAGCTATGTACTTCATGGTGGTGCACTTGTCCTCACTCCAGTACCCCATGTCAGCCTCCTCATGCACCCCTCTCATATCTACTAGCCTGACAGCCATTAGGCTCTGTAGCACCGTCAAAGGAGATAGTACCTATATCAGCAGACACGCCCTGATCAAATTCGGCTGCTCCACTGTTGGATGCTGAGATATGTCCTGGACTTGCTGAATCAGTGTTAGGAGTGATGAATTCTTCAACACATACCACCAAGGCTGATGCATCAGGCACTAGGATAAAGAAGGCTGACCACTGCAAGCACAATGCAGCAAAGCCATGCTCTGGTGATGTGCTTGGCAAGGCTTCAAGCAGTTTGTGACATGCATAAGTCTCATCAGCACTGGTTTGCTGCACATCATGTTCACTGTTGCTGTCCAGCCACCATGTCTGATGATCTCCACAGTCCTGACATCAAACTATAGATATCTTGATTAACACCATGCACACATTGTGAACACCATGCGCATCATCTTGATGGCATCATGCACAGCAGCTCCTCACCTGCAGCTCTTGGTTGCATGACAAGTCCAGGAATCGCAGCTGCTTCAGCTTAGATAGCACAGGTGGCACCCGGGTGAGTCGGTTGTCACTCAGGTTGAGGGCAGTCAGATTAGTCAGTTTAGACAGATCCGGCAGATGCATCCTGATAGCCACAGCTGCTGGCAGAGGCGCGCCAGAATCCCTGTGCTCTGCCAAGCCAGTTGCCTGCACACAAGACAAATTGCACTTTCAGGCTCATTCTGCTACACAGAATGAGTCGATACCAAATTGCAATTTCAAGCTTGTTCTGCTACACTGATTGACTCAATACCAAAAAAGCAGGGGGGGTGGAAACCTTTTTGTGATGCCACACAGAAGTTGCAAGGGTTTGGAAATGTGGTTGTCATGTGATGAGTACTCAAGATTGGGCTCACATTGCAAGACTCAGAAATGCATAATAACAGAGACTGTTTTGCAACTTGTGGTACTGTAACTTGTGTCTGTGCTTTGTATCTGTGGTATTTGAAGGACTCCAGAAACTTTGAGACTCTGACTGCTGCGTCAAGCTGTGAAGAAGCAACCCAAAAGCGCATTCAAACATACAGAAGAGTACTCTCTGACACAAGAGTAACTTCTGGACTTCAAAGACACAGCCAAAGTGCCTCAAGGAAAGACAGTCACACAACATTCTTGTCCCAAGACACAGCCAAAGTGCCTCAAAGTAAGATGGCCACATAACATTCTCCTGATCAAACAGCAGACTCACCGATAGCGATAGCACCTCAAGCTGAGTCATGGCAGGAATGACATCCAAATTCAGATGCCGGCAGTTGCCCAGATCTAGATGCCGCAGCGGCAGGCGAGCCAGGAAGCCAGGCAGAACCTGCATGGCATCATGAAACGACATAACCATTTCTGTCTACAAGACAAAATCCGTAGAGGCTTACACTCTATCTTTGAGAACAGTGATGATCTGCTTGGCACTTCATATTCAAAGTCTGCTGCATTCACGCAGCTGCTGTGCTGGTGCATATATGGGTGCATCAACAGTGGTAGTCTGCTTGGCACATACTAAACAAAGTCTGCTGCATTCATGCAGCTGCTGTGCTGGTGCGTACATGGGTGCATAAGCAGCTGCAGCTGGCATGCTCAGTTTATGGTTGAGACTAGGAGGGTATCTAATCGTCTTCGAGCCCCCAACTTCCGTTCAGTGCAATGCAACGTGCATGGGCAGACCATGTGACACGGCAATGTTTTGCTGGATTTTGAAGGTAGTTGACTCACATTGAGCAGGGAGTGGCCTCTGAGCTCCAGCTTGGTGAGTCTTGTCATGCCCGCCCATTCATCTGGGATGCAGTCCAGCCCCACATGCCAGTTGTCATTGCTCTGCTCTCCTGTTATATTCAACTCCTCCAACTGCATATGCAAAATACGATAGTCAAGGTCTGGAATGTGTGTCATGCAGAGCAGCAGCAGCAAAAGCTTTTGTCTGCATTTCGTATATTCATCCTTGGCTGATGCAGCTGCAGTCACAACTGTGACTGTCTTCATTGTGCAGCAACTGTTGTCTCATGGCCACTTGGTCCTTATGCAATCAGCCACTGTATCAGTTTCTACAATAGCTTTAACCCCCCCCCCCCCCCCCCCCCCCTGCCGCCCCCAACCCCTCCTTGTGCTGCTGTGTTGACGTACCATCACCAGCAGTTGAGCACAGCATGTGGTGACCAGCGTGAACAGCTGCAAATGATCACTGAATCACAAGCAAAGCTGTTGACCTGTCCATGTCTACTCAGAGTATTTGCAAGCTGCTCCAGTGCAACATCTGGCTGTAGGCCAAACAGATAGCTCACAAATGCCAAGACCTGCTTTCAAACCAATGAACTGAGTAGAAGAAGTCAGCATCCGGTCAGCGGTCAGCAGTCAGCAATGTATTAGGTACTGCTGACATTCATGTTTCTGACTCTGAAATGTTGTGTTCAGCTCTGCCAGCTCCTTTGCATGAACCAACATCCAGTCTGCATTATACTATTGCAATGTCAGACAGTATGAGTGTTTCTGCACAGAAAGACTGCACATACCTAGCTCATCATGAGCTGGAAAGCGTTTTGATTCCTATTGTTAATAATATTTTCACAGAAAGAGTGGCGCACCTGAGTCATGGTTGCCAGCTCCTTGAGTGAGTCAGCGTCCAGGCGGCAGTGTAAGTCCTCAATGGAAAGCCTCTTTAGGCTCTTCACACAGCTGATGGCGCTCCAAGCTCCATTGCTCAGTGAGAAGAAGTCGTTGCAGTGCTGGACATGCAGATCTGCAGGGCACACAATCCAGTTCATGTTGCTGCTGTGGCAAGTGCACAGCGACACGAAGGGGCTCTTGTTGCTGAGGCAAGTAGTAACACAGACTTACGTTTATTTGAATGTGTTCCATAGGCATGCTACAGTCTGGGGTGTGGAGCCATTCATGACTCATCAGACATCCAGGCTTGTAAGCACAGGTGCATGTGGGGTAGGACAAGATCAAGCTGCTGAGCACTCTGCTCAAAAGAGCCCAACAGCATTCTGCCAGTAATTACAGACGCCCCAGACTACTTTGCCTGCTGGGATAAAGTCGCCGCTATGCTGCCTGCTAATGCAAATCTGTATAGGGATGGCACAAATTCCACATTGCTCAGGCAGTGTACTTGATGATGCAGATGGGTAAGGATGAGTCTTTGTTTTGGCCATTGTTACACCATCACTGCAGTGCTGCACCAGGTTTGAACCAACTTCCTTGACCAAAGTGATGCATGCAAGCAGGGATGCACCAGAAGTATTGCCTGCTCTGCTGACTCAGAGTTCATTTGCATGTGCAAGATGGACTGGTGTATTGGTATCCCAATTGATGGCAGGCAGGTGCAAGCAATCACACAAAGCATGCATGTTGTCTTGAAAAGCCAGTCTTGTGTGAAGAAAAGCCGTTGCCCAATCTGTGCTGCATAACTTTGGTGTCTCATGATGCTAGCTTCACAAGCACAAGTGTGCACTGACACAAGCTGATGGCAGTCCAGCGTGTACTGATTGCAAGGTAGCTGAGAAAGGTGCTGAAGAGCAGCCTGTTGATTCCATCCCCAAGTTGGAAGAATAAGATACTACAACCCAAACCTCCTAAACTTCTACGAAGACAGACCATCCTGCAGATGGTTTCTGAATGGCCATCGCACTTACAATTTAGAGTCTATGCAAGTTCACTCCTCCCAATGATCAGCAGAGCAGAAATTTGGGGTTCACGCAAGCACATATCCTCCGGTGTTCAGCAAAGATAGGGTTGACACAAATATACACTTTGCAATCTTTTGCAGAATTAGGGTTTGGGCAAATACACACCTTCTAGGGTTCGGCACATCATGCCCAGCATCATGCCGAAGTGCGCCATGGTGAAATTGTGCTTGTGCTGCAGGTTCACAAATGACCCCTCATCTGTACAAGCACAGCAAAGAGTTGAGTATGTGCTGGAGGTTGCCATTCTTGACTGCTCACATCTCCCCACAATGCATATTTGGCTCTCCAGATCATGGGGCAGAGTGGGGCTTGATGAGTTGTCACATCAGCGTGTTTTGTCTGCTGATGCTGATGCTGATGCACCAGACTGAAACATCAAGATGTGCCTCAATGAACAGGATGCCTTTGTGCTGGCCCTTTTGATTAGCAGCCAAGTCAGCAGATTGCTGTTTGACTTGTCACAAAGCAATCTGTCAGATATACAGAGTACATTTTGCTGGCTGTCTTACCGCTCCAGTATCCCTCACTGTTGGTGAGAACCACCTTACGGATCACAGACTGCCGCTGGTGCATGAAATCCAGAATCTTCTGAGCTGAAAGCTTGGTGGCGCCAAAACTTTCTCTGAACTCCTTGTCTGTTGGTCGCCGGTCACTCCACACGATTGGTGTATGCACTGCTGTAATGAGCTCATGCCCAAAGTCTGCATATCAACAAGACCATCTCTGTTGCAATTCTAGTCAGATGTGACAGCTAAAGGCACAAGAAAAGCTTGATTTGAGCTTCAGGCAACCTTAAAACAGGCTTTGTTGTTAACAAAGTTCAGAAGTCTGACCTATCACAACGTCTCTGTACAGGTCTTGGCGACTTTCTGGGCAGTCAAGCAAGCGCTGCCACCTTCTGCAAACCTGGCCCAAGAACGGGTAGCTGCGCAAACCCGGGTGAGGCTCCTCAGGAGTGTGAAACGTCCGGAAGGGAAATCGGTAGTGCTGCCACACTTCCTCCTCTGCTGTGACCACGGGCCCTAAACGATTGCGCACAATAGGGTGAGCACGACGTGATTGTTCGCGGTATGTCACCTACTTGTAAGCACTTCCTGGCGAAAGCAGTGACAGCATACGAGACTTTCGTCATTTTGTTTGCAGCGAGTCAACTGGCAAGCCTGGCAGACGTACCTAGTTTTGCGAGCTCACTGAACACCTGCACACGGAAGAATAGGTAAGAGACGTGGTGAGGAGCAAGCTCGGAGGCGTCAACATGGGTGTTAGGGTGCACTGCAGTCCTGACGAGGATAAACGGAATTAGGTGTTTGCGCAATATAACACCTTGAGAAGAAGCTCGTCTGGCAGCACCGCCACTAGCGATGGTGCTGTAGACCGCTCCGTCGCTTGCCTTTTGACGCTTCTGTGACAGGCTGACTTTGGCCTGCTCTCGTGAGCCGGGTCAGGGTGGGGCATGGCACTGGTTGCTGGAGCCTCTTCAGCAACTTCCTGCAGCAGGTCGTTGCTCATGAAGTTTGCTTGCCGAGCCTGATCGGGTGTAAGCGCTGAATTGCGGCAAGCCAATGCTAAATACAACAAGCAGCAAACGCCTTGCGTGAGCGAGCAGGGGGCCCTGATTCTAAACCAAATTACTTTAGAATCATCCCAAATGCGGCTTTCAACTGTTTGCATACATTGCAGTTGAAAAGGTGATGACTGGCGCAGCGCAACTTTGCGCTTTCTTGCACACCTTTCAAAGACCGGCCTTTGTTAGATGCTGAACGGTGATGGATGCACAAGACAGCTCGGTTTCTTCTTGGCTGTCTGAACAAGCTAACGCAATCGCGGAAGCAGAACTGGTTACCAAGTCTACCCGGAGCAAGAGTGGCCGGTTACGATCCAAGGCAAAAGCAGCTCTTATCAGCACACAGGTCCAAGCATCTCTTGATCGAAGTGACAGTCACGTCAGCACCTCAAGCTTGGACTCAAGTGCTTCCGTGGCTTCCACCTCGTCCGCAGCCGGCACATGGTCCCCCAGAACGGCTGCAGATGCTCACAGCCGATCTAATGCAGCGCCGCGCAAGTCCCGCAAAATCCGAGCCAGCTCGCAACACGTCGCTAAGCAGGATCCTACCATAGTCAACTCAGTGTCAGCAGATCCGACACCTGGTCTGTTGAGGGAGTCTTCGGCTCTCAGCGCTGCCAGCTTCGATTCAGATGCTAGTACTGAGTACAGCAGCTTGTCTAGGCTGGGCTCAAACCTCAGTCCAACCAAGTCACCGCGTAGAGGCTCTTCAGCTTTGCTGCAGTCTCAGCACAGCATCCTTGATCCCTTGCCAGAGAAGCCTACAGATGTTGTACGGCAGCGCAAGGTATTTGGCAGCACCTACAGTGTTGGAAAGCTTGGTGAGATGCCATTCGTTGCCCCTCCAAGAACTCGGTCGTCCCTCACACAGCCACCATGGGTTGCAAGTGCCAGGCGGCAAGCTGCTACAGATGAGAACAAACAGGAAAAGCTTGTGACCGCCAGCAGTCTGGGAACAACAAGCACAGTCAGACTGGCTCATGGTCTGCACAGCACAGATTCTGGGGCAGGTGCTCCAGTGTCTCTTCCCGAAGATCATCAGGATGAGCATGCCCATGTACCTGGTCAGTACGCAACTCAAGTCTGCTTGTAATATGCATTGCACCTATCAGTAGCCTCAAAATTGGAATTGGCAATGTTTCACAATTGGACATTTCAGCAAAGACCATATCTGCAGTGTTCTTTACCGTATCGGACAACAGCAAGGCAGCTGACATGCAGTTTGTTCCCAGGCCATGCTGCTGCTATGGCTTGTTCTTTGCATCATGCAATAATGCCATCATGGTACACACACCAATGATATTGCCGGTTGGCCTCTTGTCAGCCTGCTTTGCTCTTGCATGAAAGAGCGACCATCATCCTAAAAGTGAGATAACATATTCACACTGTGCAACCATTTGCTGCTGGATTAATGGTGACCTTTATGCAGGCTTGCCCACTGAGTCTTGTGGCTACATCATTTTTAGTGCAGGTTCATGTTTGCAGGCTTGCCCAGCATCTTGGACCCCCCTTCAGCCCCCACAGACCCCCAACCACCCGCCACCCAGGCTGGCCAGCTGCTACACTCCTTCAACCTGCTGGAGCCTTCTCATGATGAGAGCTTGAGCCCTAAGACGGCTCCTGATTTATCATCAGCACCAGCCGTATTGGAGGCATCGCAAGTGCCTGCTGCTGAGGGTCACTCAGGCTCTGTTCAGCTTCCGCATGAGTCAGCATCTGGCATGCTCCCAATCCCCTTGCTGGAGCACACGTCTGACAAATTTCTGCCATATCACCAAAGCTCAGCTGCTCAGAACTCATCACATGCTCAAACTTCACTCAGTCCCGCACCAGCAGTGCACACAACTACAGCAGCAGCACCAGCAGCAGCATCAGATCACGCATCAGGCATTTGGCAGGCAGAGGAAAGCCTCTCTGCTGTGCCAGAGATGCAGCCAGTCAAGCCCGCCGCGCCATTGCTGGTCAAGTCAGCTTCCTCTGTCTCTCAGCAGTCCATCCTATCATATGGGCAGTGCATCAGAGAGTTGCAGTTGAAGAAGCTTGGTGAGGGGAAGCCTGTGGCAGACCCTGCAGCAGCTGAAGACCAACCTGTCACGCTCATCAGCAGCAGTCAAGGGACGCAGTCTGAAGACAGCATGGGTAATCAGCAGGCAGTAGCCGAACGCCCACAACAGTCAGCCACAGCCACAGCCACAGCCAGTGGTGCCGTTCCACAGCTGTGGCTTCCACCCATTGGTATGCCATCAGACCAGACTGATGTCATTGATGATGCACCACAGCTGTCAGTCAGTGCTGTTCTGCAGAGGCTGCGATCAGCTGCCCCTGCTCTCTCCCAGTCCCAAGAGCCCCCTCTGGCTGATGTTGCTGAGCCACCACTGCCAGAGGCCACTGCCCTGCCTAGGCCGCCACAGCTGGCAGCCATGGCCACTGCTATGCCACCTGGCAGTCCCACAGGGGCGCTGCTGCCAGGCACAGGCAGTGATCTTCTTCAGCGGCCTGGCAGCTCACCTTTGCCAGTGAGCAAAATGCTGAGAATGGTGTCAGAGGAGCAGGGCACACTGCTGAGTGACCTAGCAGCCCAGTGTGCTGCGCCTGGAGGGCTGCTGGGTACAGCCTCACAGGGGCAGCTTGGCACAGTGTCCAGTGCTCTCAGCAGCCCTGCTCAGTCTGAGCCAAGTTCACATTCACCAGCACAATTTGCCTCCACCAGCGGCAGAGCACAGCAGGCTCAGCACGCACAGCATGGCCAGGGCAGCATGCCTATGTCACCAGTCCCCGAAGAGGCCACCACACAGACTGCGGTGGACTCTACTGCTGATGGTGCTGATACTTCTCAGCAGGCAAGTGCTGGCATGTCAGCTAGCATCAGTGCTGATCAGGCACACACTGAGGCACCAGTGCAGATGAAAAGGTCTCCCCTGCGTAAGAGACTGTCTCAGATCTTCAGTCCAGTCCTGGGAAGCAGCAGCAGTGCTGCATCAGATGCTAATCAGCAGCAGCAGCAGCAACAGCAGCAGCTGCCAATAGCTCAACGCAAGGCTTCCTCCCAAGATCAGCAGCCGGCGCAGCAGGTGCAAGAAACTGCTCACACCTTGAGCCAGCTGGCGAAAGAGCAGACAGGCACTGAAGCTCAAACACAGCAGGCACAGCAGGCTCAGCAGCACACGGCTGCAGATGCGGAGCCATCTGGACATGTTGCACAGCTGGACTGTATGGAAGATGCACAGCACAGCATGCCTATGTCACAGCACAGCATGCCTGCTCACACAGCCAGCATGAGTCCCAGGGCTTTGCGGTCCCCCAGCCCACCCTTCAGACCCTTGTCACTTCTGAGTGGTGGCAGAAGCAGTGCTTCCCTACACGGTAAGGCCACTGCTGCTCTGCACCTTTCTTTTGGCTGCCTAGCTCAGCTGTGGGTTCCACTACTCAACAAAGCTGATGCAAATTTGATTCGTTGTGGACCCTGACCTATAGGCTCAACAGCCTTTGCTGTAAACTTGCACTCTTGACATCTTGAAAGCAGGTAGCGCTTCGGCATCTCACATATTATTAGCCAAACCACATCAGCTGTTTCTTTCATGCGCATCTCTGCCTGGCCTATCATCTCACACAAGAATGCAGTCGCGCAGTGCAGTCATTGGCACCGTCATGATGTCTCTGTCCATGCCTAGCAACACTGCTCTTCAGCTCACCCCAAGCTGCAAAGTCTCAACTTGAAGTCTGTGTGTATAGAGGATCTGGGGCATCTGGTGCAATCCCCGGCCACCCATGTGATGGCACGCTCCCTGTCAGAGATTGTGCAGCAGCTCTATGCTAACGACCAGCTGAGCCAGGACTGTGCCCATGCCTTGAGCATGCAGCTTGGTGGTACTGACAGCATCAGCCGGCAGCAAATGCAAGGTGACATTGCATTCACTGCTGAAGTCAGTGCACTCACAAATGAGTTCTCACATCCATTCACATCATCCATGGGCTTGCTGCATATTTGGCCAGATGCCAGATGCATGGTGACTTTGCATTCACTACTGAAGTCAGTGCGCTCACAAGTGAGTCTTCATGTTCATTTACACCTCCTATGGGCTTGCCGCATTATTGACTAGATGGCAGATGCCTGCTGCACCAACCGAGCGTGAACTCTGATTGCACAAAGTTTTGTGGACAGCGCAACTCTGCCTGCTCTATTGTGTCTTGATATATCAGTAAGTGGGACTTCTGAAACAGAATGAGCTGGTGCCGTTCTGTGGGGAGCACCGCACCTGACATCATCCTGTAAAATGAAAGTCATCAAACATCGTTTTGTCAGACTCTGTAAAAGGCACTTACTCTTGTCCCATACCATACATCTCACCTAGGATAAAAGAAAAGACAAGACTTGTCCCGCACGTACCTAGCTCATCATGAGCTGGAAAGCGTTTTTATTATTATTATTATTATTGCTGTTGTTATTGTTATTGTTATTATTATTATTATTCACCTAAGATGGTGTTGTGTGGGTGCAGCCAATGCAGAGCTGCTGCAGCGGTGTTTGGCCAGGCTCATGCTTTGGAAGGATCAGCTGCTGCAGCACTGCATGGACCATGAGTCAGCCATGAGACAGTACTGCATGGATGTTGAGTCAGCCATGAGCTCTCAAGAACAGCGGCTGATGGGCCAAGCTGCAAACAATCTTCAGCAGCGTGATGCAGCACTGACTGCCCTGCACAGAGTCGAAGATGAGGTGCTGCACCTGAAGGCGACTGTTGCGGTGAGAAACGCATGAAGCCTTGCATCCGCATTGGGTACTGCAAACGTTGTGATGAAGGCTCCCTGGCAGTCTCTTTGCAGTGGCCAGTACACATTACCAGTGAGGAGCTGGTAGCTTAGTACAGCACGTCTATGTTTCCATATACAGCTTTTGCACTGTGCTTGATGCTGCATGTGGTGACCATGCTGGGCTGCTATTGCAAGGTTGTGTAGCTTCATGCTGCATGTGCTGATGATGCTGGGCTGCTATTGCAGGATTTACATGATCAGCTGGATGACAAGGATGACTTTGAAGACAGCGCTCACTTGGATAAAGAGTCGTGGGGCGAGTTCTTTACATTGCACCAATGACATTTGCAGAAATGCAGATGATGACTTAGGTCAACAAGCAAAAGGTGTTGAGCTTTGTCAAGCATAAAAACCACGGTAGTGTCGGTTCATCACTGGTCTGCAAGTTATACGTATTCATGCCTGCCTGCAGTTTCAAATCAGTAGCTTGATTCAGGTACCTGAATCCGGTAACAATACAGCAGTGTTCTGTATCTCTGCCATATGGCTCACAACGTTGCGCATTTGAATGGACAGTGTGCTTGATCATCTTTCTGAGGGCGGTGATGCTTGGACTCTTTCTGAAAGCTGCTATGACAGAATACAACAATCCGATCTGTATCTGTGGTCATTTCACCACAAAGTGCCTCTTCTCGTCCAGTCAGAAAAGTCATATAGGATTGGGTTCAGGTAACACTCGGCTGAGTGATTGCCTGGGTATCATAGTTGCTGCAGGGTTAAGCATAAGCCATGCTGTCTGCTGGAACACATGCATTGTGTTGTATCAGTGCACATTCACAAATGAGCATTGTACACTACTAATGTTACAAGCTGCCATCTGAGGAGTCTGCATTGAAAGGCGAATCTGCACCATCCCCATGTAGTGGTCTGTAGCGTTGATGATGCCATCTGTGCTGAGGGCTGGCAGGCCTTGCAATACTGTCATGCACTACTACATCTTCAGGTCCTTCTGTCTCTGCTGCTTTGTCCTTCACGTCAGCCTGCAAGACATACAAATATGTAGCTGAGTTTGCCACATGATCAAAAGAGCCTGTCATTGACACCCACAAATTTGCAGCAAAAGGAGTACCCTTTCACATGAACAACACCCACATAGTGTGCCTTCCCACCACCTGGTCACATTGCATGCTAATCAGCAGGATTGTACCAATAGTCCAGCAAGAAATAAGCATGTCAGCAAGGCAGATGCTCACCAACAGTGATCTAGCTTTGGTCTCAATAGGCAGAAGCCACGTCAGGACTGCTGCAATGGCACAGCAGACAGCTAGGGTACCCTCTGCCAATTGGGGGTGGCCGTGCTCCACTAAATCTACTGTTAGGAATGGGGACAGCAACGCACCAAAACGGGAGCAGGCATTGCACACCCCCAGTCCAAATGATCGCACTTGTGTTGGGTACACCTGCAAGTCAACTCAGGCTGATGATTCTGCACAGCTGCAAAGCAGTGTCAAGCAGAAACCTAATCAGCTGTTTTCTGAGACAACTTTTCACACAACACAGCTTGATGTGACGTGTGGCATTGCTGAAAGGCCTGCACCATGATCTTCCAGCTGCTGCAAGTGCTTGGAAAACGCTGAGGTGCAATCTGTATGCTCGGCATGTTACAAAAGTCCAAAGGTGACACAAAGCCCTGGCAATGCCTAGCCACGCAGAGAGCAAGTCTGGTGGTTCAACCAGCCTGGCTGATGTTCATCAAGATCTCAACCAGGCACCATGGCAGGCCGCCCTTCACAAGCAACAGTGTTATGATCAAGCATTCAAGCAGACTCTGAAGCGCTGAGATCTATTGGGTCATAAGTCCTGGTGGCTCACCAGGCACAAATTCTACTTTTTGTGCAGCTCTTTTCAATCCTGAAACGTCTATTCCAATTCAGAAACGTCATCCCTACACTAGAAACCTAACCTCAGAAACGCTTGGGGACAGTAAAAATGCGTTCCCACATTGGGGAGATGGTTTAGGAGTCTTGCAAGCCTCACCTCAGGCGTGTAGACATACAGTGTGGTGTAGGAAGCCATGACTGCAGCTCGTCCCAAAAACAGCCAGGCTGTGTTGTTGCCTGTCACCCATATCAGAGTCACTGTGGCTGCTCCACATAGTACCAGAGATGCCATCAGCGTTCTGCAACCACAAGCGCAGATGAACACCACATGAAGCAGAGCTACAAAAACTTAGACTAAGCTTCTCTTTGCTGGATTCAAGTCAGGAAAATAGCTCTCTTGAAAAGGTGCAGTGTTTACCACAATGGAGATGGGTGTTTTGTGCTCTGCCCAGTGTGCCTGTCTGTCCTGAACTGGGATGCGTGCAAGTGGGGTGCAGCGAGAGTCTCAGAGTTTCGGATTTAGGGTTTGACCCTCCCCGGGAGACACTGAAAGCCGTATCAGCAAGATTTGGCTGAAGGTCAGGCTACTACACCGAGTCAAAAGCTTTGACTTGTTGCGCGGAGCAAACCCATGCCATTGCTTGCTGTTCGGCATGCACAAACGCTGTGTTCTGTCATGGAGAAAAGCTGTGCAGGGAAGAGTGTGCATGTGTGCGGCTCCCAATGCTAAGGTATGCTGCAAGGCTGTCAAGCAAGCATACAGCACAGAAGGCTACCATGTAATAACAACAACAATAATAATAATAATAATAAATAATAATAAGAAAGAAGAATAAACAATAATAACAACAACAACAATAATAACAACAACAATAACACTGATCATTTTGTTTTGCAGGCGTTCCAGCTAATCAATCTTGCCATGTACCTACTAGGTGTCCTAGTCCTGTGAGCCAACATGCACTGACATGAGACACTGAAGTGCACCCAAGGAATGTGCGCTGACAGGGCGTACCTCTTGCGACCGAGAAAGTCCACCAGCAAGGATGAGAACACCATGCCAGGCATCTCAGCTGTGGATGTGATGAAGATGCTCAGCAGGTCCTGCTGCCCAATTTGTAGCTTGCCCTCAGCATTGCAGCCTGCCTCACTGCTTTCGCTGGTGTGTAACTGCAGCATTGTAGCACAGCAAGATCAGCTGCAACCATCTTCGTATGATTGTCTTGCATGACAGCATATGCATAAACCAGCATCCTTGCATAGTATCGCACAGCATGTCACAGCACAGCACAATGCAGCATAGCGCAACACAGCACAAGCACAGTATCAACACGCACATTGATACAGCTATACCTGGCAGTGGGACAGGCACAAAGTATTTCATCCAACACCAGGCATGACGGACATGATGTTTCATTTCATTTGATGTATTACCTTACAGTCTGGGGTGCGGAGCCAGTTATGACTGATCAGAAAGCACAGGTGTATGTGTTTCCAAACAGGCTGTGGCTGTAGGGAAGTTGAGAAACCAAGCATGCAGCTCATGGAGACATGCCAAGCTCAACTGACCAAAGTCACTGAACAAGGCATGCTAGTGTTAAGAAGCAATCAGCCAAAGCAAGCTGACGCATACATGCAGATGATCACAACAGTACAAGCCAGGGAATATAGCTGTATCAATGTGCATCCTGATACTGTGCTTGGACTGTGTTGTACTAACAAGCCAGGGAGGACTCACGCTGGTGGTAAGGAGTACCAAGCCATAGTATGCCAGTGCATTGGTGAACCAGATGAACTGCAGCAGCAGCGTGGTGGTCAACAGCCCTCCTGAGAAGATCTCCTTCAACTGTCTGGCAATGGCATTGTAGGGCTGCATCACACGCTGCTGCCATGATACAGCAGGGGAAGCTTGGTCTGACTGGAACTGCTTTTGGTTGGGCATCATCAGTCCACCCTGCAAACATCATGCTGCATCTATTCCACAGTACTGATTGCGTGGTGAAGGTGGGGGAGGAGG
>JAABUP010003136.1_pt1 | contig 29826 bp, 26 predicted proteins | sample 5559201 | NCBI WGS metagenome assembly JAABUP01 (sample SAMN10711887, study PRJNA513373) | rock metagenome | isolation source: Antarctica rocks | place: Antarctica | reverse complement strand
CGGGGTGACAGAACGATTGTAGCGACGAGGTGAAGAAGATCTGAGGCGGCTGCGGGAGGGGCTTCTGCTGTAGCTGCGCGAGCGGCTTCTGGAGTAGCTGCGTGAGCGGCTTCTGCTGGGGCTTCTTGACCTGGAGATGGTGCGGCGGTCCTGCAAAGTGTGTACAGGGTTTCAGACTTCATTTATTGTTTCTGTTTTTTGTGCTAATCTTTGTTTACTTCCAATTGCTGCCGAACTGTTCACAGTCATGATGCTGCAGTGGTGCTTGAAGACATGACATGGGCTTTTGAGAGATAAATGTGATGGAGCACTTCTGCCCAAAGCAATGTGACAAGCGTTTGCTGAAGTATGTATATGCCATATGGAAAGAGCCTTGAATGCTATACAGATGCAATGCCATGGTATTGATGGCAATGGTGAGCTGACACAGACAAGCCTGCAAATCAAGTGTTGTTGTTATTGTTGCTACAACTGTCATGGCAGTGCATCTTCATAGAATGGTGAGCTGAAGAACAGTCTATGAAGATGCGCTGCCACAACAGTTGTAACAACCAAAATGATAAGACTTGATTTGCAGGCTTCTCCAACAGGCATCAGGTGTGTGCCATGCAAGTCTGCTCCCTCTAGACAGGCTTGCTCTGAGCATCCCAATTGTTGTTCCAAATCTGGGTTCTACCAAGTGGTCTACTGACTGATGTACTGACAGAAGCGTGGCAATGATGGCAGCTCTATAAGTCTGTATGTTAAGTCTAGAGTGTCAAGATAACTCTGCCAAAAAGGCTGTCTAGATAAGTCTATATGTTTGCAGAAACGTCCTTCCTGCAGTAACAATCTAAAATCAACAACGCCTGGGGACAGTCAAAACGCGTTTTGACACTGTAGAGATGTTTTAGAAGATGCTTACAGAGAACTGGCGGCGCCTCCTGGCAGCAGCAGGGGGCGCATCCCTTGCCCCGTACCCCCCCTGTTGCTGCCTCTGCTTGAAGTCAGGCCGTCCACCATACGCCTGGTCTTGATTGAAACCGGGCTTGCGCTGGAAGCCTGGCGGCTGACCAGGGCCCTGCTGCTGGTTGTAACTGCCCTGCCGGTTGAAAGCGCCCTGCCCTTGCTGCTGCTGCTGCTGCTGCTGCGGAGGAGGATAGTCTGGCCGACAGTTGAAATCATCCTGAGGAGGCTTGACAAACCTGCAGTATGAATCAGCTGGCTCAACTTTTGGCTGATGGCATGCTACGCTGCAGAAGAAGATGTGATGCTGGCTGCCGTCATGAAGGTTGGCATCTGGAGGTTCACAAGCTGCAGAGACCTGGGGACTCAGCAAGATATATTGACTGACTGGCAAGTGATGCAAGTAGTCACCACGCTACCTGCCTTGCCAAGCAGGGCTTTGCCAAGCAGGGCTGTGCCAAGCAGGGCTTTGCCAAGCAGGGCTGTGCCAAGCAGGGCTTCATGCAAGCAAGAAACACTCATGTAGCAAAGCACACTGACAGCTCCATAGCGCAGAACCATGAGACATCACAACCCCTCAGCATGTTGCAAAGCCCTGATGGCATATGGTTCTCCTTTCGTGGGGCATGCCAGGCCCATACCTGCGGTCTTGTGGGGGTGCAGCAGGGGCGGGTTCCGGCTCCCTCCGGCTGCTGCGGTCCCTCTTCTCCTTCTTGTGGTGCTTCTTGTGCTTCTTGCTGCGGCGCTTGCCGTCATCAGTTGCCTCTGCCTCCTGCACTTCTTCTCCAACTGCAGCAACACACAGCAGATGAAGACAACAAGAGCTTGAGCAAGAAGTGCAAGCATTATCAGTTGCATCTGCCTCCTGCATTTCTTCGCCTGCTGCAGCCACGCACAGCAGCTGAAGACAACAGAAGGTAGAGCAACGAGTCTGAGCATCATCGGTTGTCTCTGCCTTCTGCACTTCTTCTTCCATTGCAGCCATGCAAAGCAACTGAAGACAAGAGCTTGAGCGAAAAGTTGTGCAGCTTGAGCGAAAAAATGTGCAGCAAAGCACAGCATCTGGAGACTCAACAACGTTGCGCAACGGGATCAGGCAGGGCTCGCTTGTTTGGTTGATCTTGTTGATGCACTGCCTGCAAGCTGGTTTGAGCAATTAATCAAGATGTACAGCCCAACCTGTTCCTTGTGCTGCTGCTTGCTGTCAGAATCTGCATCAGCTACATGACAGACTGGTGACAGCAATCTGTGTATGCTGCATTCTGGTGAGCTCACTGTTTCCAGAGTATTGCTGTATGAGGTCAAGAACAGCCAGTGGAGATAAAGCTACTTGACAAGCTCATCCTGTGAAACATGAGCACAATCATTAAGTGGCACAGAAGCAACAGAGCAGACTTTCGCCATCCCAGCCATCCTACCCAGATCCAGTAGAGTTGGCATCAGTAAAAGTAGACACACTGTAAGCAATTGTGTGAAAAGGGGGTGTCATAAGGTGAGATGCAGACCTCTGGCTCTCTTAGCGCGAGCCCTAGCTTCATACTCCTGTTCTTGCATGCGAGTAGCAGCAGCCACGCCAGCGTCCTGATTAGGCAAGGCACCAGGACCTGCAGCTCCCTCTGCCTCCTCTCCAACCCCACGCTGCCTGTACTGGCGCTGGGCACGCTTTGCATGCTGTGCCGGCCTGCCGGCGGGCTCGCCTGGTATGTCGATGCTGCGCTCCAGGGGCTGATTTGGCAGCTCTGCCCTGTGGCGAGCCATTGCTGCTGCAGCTGCTTCCCTTAGCTGCAAGACAGCAAATTGTGATGTCAGGTCAAAACATGCTTCCGCTAGTTGCATGATCCAAACCAAAGCCAAATCCCCATCAATTAGCAGCGCTGCCCTATGGCAAGCTATTGCTGCTGCTGATGGCTGATGCGACTGCAGTCACATCAGTGCCAAAACAAATGCAAACAAGAGTCAAGTGATGGACCATGTGATTTCATTTGGGACAACGCGCAACAGAGACCCTTGCCCACCCCTAACACAAGCTTGAACATAAGAGGAGAGAATGCAGGCATGCATGGCCGGGGCAGACAGCAAGCTGCATTCCCTCTGCCTTCTGGGGAGCTGTTGTTGCTATGGCTCTCAGCCAGCAAGGACACAGCACAGTGGTCTCAAGTCAGGCTTGTGAAAACTCAGTTTGATCACAATTGGGGTAGTTCATAGCTACAATCTGTGCGCTTAGGGTACTTCTACGATATGTGCTGCTGCTGCTGCAAGCTTGTTGAGATGCGCAGTCAACTGAAACAGCTTCAAGAGGTGAGCATGCAGGCAACAAGCTGTACCTGTGCAGGAAGCTTGGCAAGAGCCTTGGCATCTAAGGAGTCTCCCTTGTCCAAGATGGGAGACATGTCCATGTCATCGCTTGCAGCAGCAGCAGCACCCCCACTGGCTCCAGCTCGCCTGCCTAGCCCACCGCCCAGGTTCCCATTCAGCTGACTGTGCTCGCTATCGCTGCTGTACCCAGAAGCTGCCGTGGCAGGTGCCGGGGCTTGCTGTGATGGTGCCCTGCCCTGAAGGGGCACTGGCCTAGAGCTGAGCTGTATCTGACCTGGCGAAGGCTCTGTGGATATGTACGAAGCAGCCTTGGTAACAGGCGCTGATCTGGGTGCCGCCATGGGTGCAGCTGCAGCTGCAGGTGGAGTGGCAGCTGCTGTGGTGGGTGCCGCAGCAGCTGCGCCGTCAGCGCCTGACAAATATTTCTGGAGGACACTCATTGCACGCATGCTTGTGCTGCCAGGCAGCGGTAAATCATCTTCATCTTCGCTGCTGTCTGAAAGCGTGGGTAGCCCAGACACACGCTGCTGAGCTGGTGCTTGTGCTGGGGGCTGCCTGGGGATGCCCTGCCCCTGGCCCTGCCCAGATTGAGCAGGGAAGGCCCCATGTAGGTCTGAGGGTTGCTGCTGGGTTGGGACATACCGGTCATGACGCCTGTCATAGCCCTGAGACTGTTGCATTGATGCCTGCTGCCGGGGTTGGGCATGCCTGGGGTGGCCCCCTTCACCCTGGGGGGGTGGGTTGTAGCTGGAAAAGGCCCCAGGAAAAAGAGTTTGACCTGGGCGGCCGTTTGTGGACTGTGGGTCCACTGCCTGGTCGTATGGCGGAGGTACATATCTGGAAGGCGGGGCGCGATCAGCAGGCCTTGCAAATCTACATCAACAAAGGCAGCCATTGGAACAGGGGAGCCAATGATTACAGGATATGCTATATCATACTGTATGACAGAAGCAAGCATTGGCAAGTCTCAATATATCAAGGTGACGTTACATCCAAAGATGCACTGGTTGGAAGATTGAACGACTAGGGCTGATTCCAGCTGTAGTTATGCATGTTACACAGTGCAGCAGCAAATAAAAACCCCAAATACACTGTGCAACTGCTGTTATAGGTTGTGTGTCTGTCACTATTTGCCTGCTCAAATAGGCTAGCAGGTGCAAACAACAATCAATCAGTCAATCAATCAATCCACATTTTCTGTCTTTAAGACTCAGGGGAGTCAACAGACAATAAGCGAGAAACATGTCACACCTGTCTGGTGACATGTGGCCAAAACCAGTTGGCTCAATGATGTTCCCATCACGGTCACGAGGCCTATGGTGGCGGTGGCGGTGGTGCTTATGCTTGGACCTGTGCTCCTCGCGCTCCTGTCTGTCCGAGCCATTGATATTGCCCATGGTAGCTTCAGCCTCAGTAGGTCCGCCATCTTCTGGCCGATACCGCCGGTTACCCCTGCCCTTCACCTTCTTTGATGCCTGCAACAGGCTCTTTTCAATCCCCAAAAATCTGTTTTATTTTAAAATTCAGAAAAGTTATCCTCACACTGGAAATCTAAATATAAAAAGGTCTGGGGACAGCGAAAACGCGTTTCTACATGTTGGAGATGTTTTAGGTTGTTGCAGTGTCAGGTCTGAATGGGTCTGCTAGATCTCAGCACCCGGCACTGGGCAAGGTGCATTTTCTGTGTGAGCACTGATGCTTCTCAGCCTGAGTAGCCCTTCATGATGGCTGATACTCCCATCCCTGATACCATGTTTGAACCCCCATAGGTTTGTGTAGATCACCAACCTATGGGGGGTCAAACAGGGTATCAGGGCAGCAGCATTAGCACAGCTGTGTTATCAAATTGGTGATTGTGGCAATCAATGACTTGCCTGGTCAGTATACACGTGAAAACGTTGCATTGAAATCATAGGTGATGTATGCCTGAATACATCACAGGACATGCATTAACTTGCGGCAAATGCCTTTCCTGAACACTCTGTACAAGCTCACAGCTTGCAGCAGCGCATCTGTCTCTACACAGCTGCATGCCATGATGCATGCCCTGTTTCTGCTCAATGATGCCTGCTCTAATGATCTGCCATTAAAACTGCACTCTGCATTGACAGCAACACCTGCGCCTCTGTAGACATGATCTGCTATTGACTTGTCCAGTTCAATTATCTGCCAGAGGCAGTTGCCACAGCACAGCAGCGTACGTACTATGATATGAGGAAGAGTATTGTTGCCAGACGCACCTCCTGCAGGCTGCGCTGGCGGCCCCGTTCATCTTCTGAGTCTGGAGAGGGGAGGCGGCGGGGGGGTGAGCGTGGAGGGGTGGGGCGTCTGCGTGGGCTTGAGGCCTTTGGGGGGCTAGCCTGTCTTGCAGGGGCACTCTTGTCTGCAGCTTTCCTGCAGTGGCATATGATGACATGAACATTACTGATGTCAAGTGCGATGTGCGTCAGTGTGTCACTGCACACATTAACGAATGGATTTGACATGGCTGTCAAACAGCAACGCCAACACTCACAAACACCAATGAACACCAGATCAGCAGAGAACAGATGAAGCAAAAGCATGAAAGCCATCATGCCTACTGCAGCCCCAGGCCCAAATGAATCTGTTTGCCACATGGCATCTGAATTGCCCGTGTGACATGAGTACGGCTACATGGCTGATCAGGCTGAATGAGGCTGCCATGTAATTGAGCTGTACTCTATGTCGTGCAAGCAAGGGAACAGTACCAACAAGATCATCACCAACTTCACTGTTCCCCAGGCAAAAAGGGAGATGAGGTCCAATTGCAGTGCGCTGTGACAATATCAACAGGCAGATCTGTGTCTGCCCGAGGCCTGTGTTGACCCAAATCACTTTTAGGAAGGTGCTGGGCATTACATGTACCAATTTCGGCTGAATAGCACCTGCATTGTTTTCCCAAAGATGGCAGATGATTGCTGAAATTTCTTGGAATCCTCATGCTGTATCAGATTTGATCACCTTTTGGGTGCAAGCAAAACCCAGAGGCAACCTTCCTGAGAGCAAATCAGTATTGTCAACCACAGAAACTCACTTGTTTTGAGCCATGAGCAGGTACGCATTCTTGACAGTGGATGGCTGAGGCAGGAACAGCTGCCCAGGCTTCTTGGCTGGCACCGGTGCAGCAGGCTCAGCCTTGACGGCCCCCTTGTTGGCTGCTGCACCTGCTGGAGGCTGAGGTCTGGGCTCCAGCTTGATTGTCATGTCTGGCTTGCGACCACCAGGCAGAGCACTGTTGCCTGGTTCACCTGCAGTTGCAGGCAAGGTCACATCTTGGTTCTGATGTCAGTTGGTTGCCTGTTTCACCTGCAGTTGCAGGCAACGTCACATCCTGGTTCTGGTATCAGTTGGTTGGAAGGTTGAGCTTGCATGCACCAGGCAGACTGTTGTTGCCTGGTTCACCTGCAGTTGCAGGCAAGGTCACAACTTGACTCTGGTTTCAGTTTGTTGCCTTGTTCATCTGCAGTTGCAGGCAAGGTCACATTGTGACTCTGGCTTCAGTTGGTTGCCTGGTTCACCTGCAGTTGCAGGCAAGGTCACATTTTGACTCTGGTATCAGTTTGTTGCCTGCTTCACCTGCAGTCACAGACAAGGTTACATCTTGGTTTTGGTATCAGTTTGTTGCAAGGTCGTGCTTGCAAACGCTGGGCAGAAAGCTGCCTGTTGATGGATTCAGGCCATGGCCCCAGGCTGACACTCAGATTTCTCATTCCTTCATTTCACACATGTTTACTGTATCTACCATTCATGTCGTTGGCGTGTGATTGGCCCTTCACTCGTTTGGGACTGGAGAAGACAGCAGTGTCAGCATCAACCTCATGGTGCGTCTGCAAGGTTACGGTGCTGCAGCAGGCTGTTGCTGAGCATGGTGTGTGGAATTGGACTTGGTGTCTGCAAGGTGCACTGTTTGACAAGGGGCATGGTGCACACTTGAGCATGGTGTCTGACATTGGGCATGCTGCTGAGAAACCCTCTTAGTATGGAAAAAAGGCCTTTATGCTGTGTAGCACAACAGCTCTTAGCTTGTTATAGGATGGGTTCTGCAATATGGCAACAGTCAAAAATGAACATCTAGTTGAGCATATTACCTGTTTGTTCAGTAGCAGCTGCTTTTGCAGGAGCTTTTGGAGCTGTGAAAGCCAGCCTGGCTCCCTTCAGGGTGACGGGCTGTGCCCTTCGTTTCTCCTTCTCTGCCTCTTGAGCCACAGAGGCCGCCTGTGCATCAGCCAGGCGCTGCTGCAGCTGGCGGTGCAGCTCAGCTTGGGCCTCTGCTTGCGCCTGTGCCTGAGCAGCGGCTGCAACTGCAGCCTGCTCATCTGCTTTGACCTGCACAACATGTGTGAGGCTTTCTCAAATGGCTTTTTCTCTAATTTTGGTTGCATCCGTTATAAAATTGCAGTCATTGTAAAGCAATAGCTAAAGTGATAGCTATGATGTTTGGAGACCAGTGCAAGGTCGTGCTGGGTAGAGGTCACATGCTAGGTACTTACCTCAAGGATGGAAGTGACAAGAGAAGAGCATGTGTGCGAGCTAAACTTGAGTGGACACGCATTGAGGCAGCAGCAAACACAATTGCAGCAGCAACAGTCCTCAAGGGTATGCAGAAACATCAGGAAATAAGCACTCCTAGCAATGTGCGTTGTGGCCTGTTGCATCCTGCACATTGATGAAAATTGTATGCAAAGGATACCTTTGCATTCCTCCTCTGTTCCTCTGCCTTCTGGAACCTCTGTTCAGCCTCTCTCTGAGCAACCTCAGCAGCTTCTTGCTGCTGCTCAAGACTGGCTTTCTCATCCACGGACAACAGGTTTGCAGCATGCTCACCAGACAGTCCCGTTGTGTCTGCAACCTGTTCTGCTGATGTAGGTGCAGCAAGCAAGCTTGAAGCTTCGCCTGTTGCAGCAGGTGTTGCCACAGGGGTTGACGCAGCTCCTGAAGGATCAGCAGCAGCTGCAGCAGTTTCTGCATTTGCAGCAACAGCAGCAGATGCTTCAGCTGGTGCAGCTGATGCATCATGAGCTGTGTAGGCGCTGGGGTCGTAGGTATAGGGGGTACCGTCTGGGTTGTAGTACCCCCCGTAAGGATCATAACCTGAAAACATGCATGCTGCAGGTTGCAAGATAGAACACATGCCTTGGAGCTACGCAGCAATTGCCACTGATGTCACACCTGTACCTGTTGCAGGTTGGAAGCTGAGTCAAGTCAACAGCCCTGGGGCACATATCAGGTTTCAGCAAGAGCGAATGCACAGAATCCAGCCAGTCTTTGTGTGACTCTTCCACCCAACATCGACCTCTGAATGCAGGCGTCTATGATCACCTTGCAATATGAAGCAATGCATATGTAGGCCGAGAGGACGTACCAGAGGCATCGCCATAGCCGGGCCAGTATCCATAGTACTGATCGTATCCTGCGTATTGGTCACCATATCCAGGATATGCTGCAGCTGTTTGAGCTTGACTGTAGTATGGGTAAGCTGTTGCTCCGTCGACAGAAGCTTCAGCTGGCGCAGCAACAGTTGCGCCATCTGGGGCTACTGCCTCTTGCGGTGCAGCAGTAGAGACAGATACAACAGCAGTTTCACCAACTTCCGCTTCTTCCATGCCCGGAGGAATAGGTTCATCTTCTGTACCGGGAGCGTCAGGCTCGTCGGCACCCGGCGCTCCAGGCTCAGACATAATGATCTGTCGCTGAAAGGTCGGACAGAAAAGAACAAGCAGATGGGCCACAACTCGGCGGCGTGCAGATGCTATATGGCAAGACCGACTTTCTAAATCGATGCTGAAGCGATGAGCAGTGAAACTGCACGTCACCGTGAGACGCACTTTGCTCAGGCTCTGTTCATCGCTCCCCTTTCACTGCTTTATTAGGTCTTGGCCAATGGAAGGGTTTCTTAGGCAAGGAAGACTTTTTGCGAGCATTGCCAGAGTTCACAACAGTCTGTGATTTGCTAGATCTACCGTAACTCACAGTGATAGGTTTCTTCGACGCTATTGCTGGCTCATGCCGCAAGCTCTTCGCTCAGGGCGAGTTGCATCGTATTGAAGGCAGATCGATGGCTGTGAGTCTCGACAAGACTGATGCTACCTTGAACCTTTCCTTAGCCGAAGACTTACTGACCGCCACTCCTTTGGTGACTGGTAGCCTGTCCCAGCTATGGTCAGGGGTCAGAGCGAACAGCTGTGTTTCATCCGGCAAAGTATTCTTCGTTGTCAACGTTGTCAACAAGCTGTCTGGCGACTGCGAAGGAGTCCCACCGGAAGCGTTGATTGGTGTGTCTGCTCGAGCCACAGCTGCTTCTCAGCTGGGCGGTGGTAGTTCGTGGGCCTATGCATCAACAGGGCAGAAGTGGACTGCTTCCAAAGCAGAGTCTTTTGGGCCGACCTACTCAGCGGGAGACCGGATCGGCTGTTTTTTGGATATGGATTCTGAACCTTGCACCGTGAGCTTCTCCCGCAATGAGCAGTGGTTGGGGCATGCATACGAGCTGCAGCAGCCAGATCACTCCAACAAGGCTTTGTACCCTCATGTTTTGCTAAAAAGCCTGGAGGTTCAACTGGATTTTACTGGCAATGGCTTGGTAGCGGGCGAGAGGTGGCCAAAAGAAGCTGCAGATTACGTCTCCTGGCAAGTGAGTAGACACCAACAGCCTGCAATGCTATGCTCTCAGTAAGTCTGCCGCTTTCTGCCAAAGCCAGAAACTGTGCTGCGTCTGCAGGCTGCTCTCAAAACAGATGGTGTATCAGCTCCCAGCCCTTCGCAGGACTCCACCCCAGCTGACTGTGAAGTCATGGTGATGGTTGGCCTGCCAGGTGATCTCCGTCCAGCATAATTGTTCCTCTGCTACATCAAAGCAAATGATCACAGCGCACAGTATCTGATGCTGCTGATCTTGCAGGCTGTGGGAAGAGCACCTGGGCCGCAAGATATGTTGCCAACCACCCAGAGAGGCGCTACGTGTTGCTCAGCATTGATGGAGTCCTCAAACAAATGAAGGTCATTGTTCTTCTCTGCATTTTGTTGTTGTTGATCACCTGATTTCCCGCTTTATCTTTTGTCTTGACGGCTGAAAGTCTCTACTGCAGCTGGGAAGCAGTCAGCCACGCGGCAAGCAGAAGCCTGCTGATGCCAAGACACAACAGCTGGCTGAGCAGGCTTACAAGGAGCTCTTAGATCACATAGAGGATGTGCCAAGGAACTATGTACTGGATGACAGCAAGTAAGCACATAGATACACACACACACTCACTTTACAAGCTGCATCAACTAGCATGCCATCACTGGTGTAAACTCCTTGCAGAAGTTGTCATCAGACCTGTCAATTTCCTCAGCCAAACCTTTTCAGCAGCAGCATATGCATTGTCAGCCAAGCTCATGCAATGACTTGTGTTATCTATGAGCACTGTCATCTTCATAGTGGTGGCGAATCATCTTGCAATCTTGGACTGGTCACATCTGATGTTTTTCACTGACTGAAGACTTGCCTGCAGTGTGTATGAGGAAGCCCGCTCAGCAAGGGTCGGCAAGCTCAAAAACGCTGGTTACAAAACCAGAGCGGCTGTGATTGTTCTGCCAGACAGCAGCTTGTTTCGCCGCCAGCGAAAACAGCATCAAGAGGAGGGCAAAAGCGTGCCAGAGACCACCATTGCTGACATGAGAGGTGTGTGGACACTCTGCTGTGCTTACAGGCTGTGTGTGTTTGTTTCAGGCGTTTCTGCAAGTTGTCATGCATTTGGTACCATGTTGGCAAGCCAGTACCATTAGTGATGCCTTGTCTGCATGACGCCACAGAAACTGCATGAGTCGTGTGACTCTTCTCTCCGGCATCGCTGACCCATGCATTGTCAGGTTGTTTTTGACCTGGGACTGGGCAGCACAGTTTGGTTGGCCAATGTTTGCAACACACATCTTCTTGCGGCAGTTCTGGCTGTATCACTCAGATGCCGGCAGATCTACAGCAGTATTTTCAGTAGACATCCCCCCACAGGCAATTTTGTCATGCTAAATTTTACACCTATAACTCTTGCACCTCTTCCCACATCTACACAGGGTACTTGTGCTGGTATGCCATGCCATAGTCTGTTAGATAGTTACAAGCTTGCCTTCAGCTGCAGCAACTGGTCAATCTGCCTGTGTCTGTGCGGTGGCTGTGATGTGTTTGGACAGCTTTTGAATTTTGAATCTGACAGGGGAATACTCACAGTGCACAATAGCTATCATTTGATGCAACCAGATATCAATACATGCTTGAACGCAGCAGAGTGTTTGCAGGTCAGGATTTTGTGCTGCATCATTGCAGTGACTAATCCTGCGCATGCTACTGCTGTGCTGCCATGCAGAGCAATGTACCTGTTGCCAGCGCATGAAAAGAACCATGGGTTGCTTACTCCCATACAATTTGGCTTTGTTTTGTTCATTTGGCACACTCTATACCATTTGCTGCTGAAGTGTCAGCGTAGCAAGTCTTGCAACAATCCTGACAGTGGTTCTACATCTCAGCAACTTAGGTGTCATGTACTGGATCTCCACATGAAGAAGATGCAGGAACTGCATCATCATCACACAGACACAGCAGTGAGTCAGCACTACCTGCTGAGCTTGTCTGACTCACTGGCCATCACTCTTCACACCACAGTTTCAGCTTGCTGGTGAGCAACTCTCCTGAAACAGCCAACAAAGTTGGGTGCAATCACTTTGACACGTTCTGACAATCACTTGGCGGCCCCAAGACAAGCTTGCCATGACATGGAAAGACACCAGTGAAGCAGTCAGAGATCAAGATCCGGCTGGTAGCCCGGCCCAGCCCGCAGTTCAGTGCCTGACACTGATGACTGATCCCTTTGCGTTGCCTGCACAGCCAACTTCAGCATGCCGGAGGTGGGGGCTGTGTTCCAGGAGGTCTTCTTTGTGGAGGCTAAACCTCCAGAGGCGCATGACATAGCTGCTGCTCAAGCTGAAGCGGTAAATCATCATTCACCTTGAGCAAAATCAGCATGCTACATAACATGAGCAGCTAGGTATGCTACATAATCTGAGCAGCTAGGCAGGCTGCAATCGGATGAGGCAGCCAGGCTTCAGCACTGCACAAGGGGCTCTCCCAGGCAGTCAGGCTCCAGCACTGGCCTGTTGGGCAGCTGGAACATCCAGACCCAAGTGGGTTTGTCTTCAAAGAGTCCTAATGGATCTGGTCAGACACCGTTACAGCAGGCACCTGAGGATTCAGGTTGCGGCCCTGAAGCCCCGGCCTGCAGAACCCCCAGGCAGACCTGCTAGTCCAAAGCTTGTTCCATTGCGCTGAGTATTGAATGTCAAGGCAAGAGATGCGAAGATAGGGCAGGCGCAATCGGCAGCGGCGTGTGTGACCACCAGCATCACTCTTTGAAGAGACTGCTGTACAACAAGCTGTTGCTGCAATCAGCATGGGCCTGCATCAGACAGCCTTCAGCATGCAGAGACAGCAGCATGAGTCAGCAAAGCCAGCAGATGATACAACACAAATAGGCTGCCATGCCTGCCAGCATTTGTGTAGTGATCCCCTTCGTGATGTTGATTGCTAGCAATCTTCACACCTTCGCCATGCTAGCACAATGTGGCACTAGCTTTGAGCAGTTGCTTTGAGCTTGAGCAACTACTCCACAATTGCTGGCTACCAGCCTTGCGTGTCATCCCTTAGAATGCAGAGTGCGTGAAGAGTCTGGTGTTAATGTACCTGTCAGCTTCATTTACAGTCTGTGCTGTGGCAGGCCAAGGCGGCTTTGCCAGTCTTGAAAGCAAGAAGTGCCGGTGGTAGGCAGACGCGGTCCAGAACAGCCAAGGCAACACCCACCCAGCGGCCTTCTGTGTCCAGCAAGAAGGACGCTGACGAGAAGAAGAGTGAAGCAGGTAATGCGCAGTGGCTGCTGTGCTCAGCACTTGTGACAGACTATGTACGTCAGGGCCACACTGATGATGCATGACTGCAGCTATTGCACTTGTCGTGGCAGTCTGCACAGGTTGTCATGTTGCAATCTCTTGTCATGTATGTGACTTGGCAGAATATCAGCACTTCATGCAGAATTTGGTTTGAGCTGCATGTGTAAAGCTAAGTCTGGGGGCCAAGCATGTGATGTTCTGTATACTGATTTAATGAGCCCGATGTACCCTGACGACAACACATAACAGCCTGATGCTTGGCCTCTGCTAGGATGTAGCCCTGTTTCATAATGACATACTACCAGCTGTTGATACAATCTGCCTTGGTTGTGGAGACCATGGCATGGCGCAGTTCTGCTTGATTCCCTGCTACAGCACATCTGCATGCAATGCTCTGCTGTGTAATGCTGGAGTTCATGGCTTACAGCTGTTTACACAAGTACACACCAACCGCAAACCTGGCTTGCAGTAGACACAAACAGCAAATCTGGCTTGCAGCTGTTTAGGGTACACACAAACCGTAACCCTGGCTTGCAGCTGTTTAGGATACACACAAACCGTGAATCTGGCTTGCAGGTGCCACTGCACCAGTGCCCAATGGCTCTGCTGCTGCTGCTGCTGCTGCTGCAACCACTTCAGAAGCTCCTGAAACCTCAGGCAAGGCTTTGAACTCATCCGCAGTAGCCAACTCTGACGTCAAGGACACAGCTGCAGACAGCGTCATGGCCGATGTGTCTCAGACAGTGCCAGCAGACAATGATCAAATCAGCACCGAGGCTCCGGCCAGTCGTAAGCCTGAGACAGATGCAGCTGCAAGCCCTGTAGACAAGAACCAGCAGTTGACTGAAGATGCAGATCAGGCAGACGCAACCATCAGTATGGATGTGGATGCTGACAAAGCAACACCAGAGCCAGAAGCACCTTCTGCAGCTGCACAGGAAGCTGCTGAAGCAGCTGCTGATGAGATCATGGAGGCAGCAGCAGAGGATGAGTCTACTCAGCATCCTGCCAATCAGCAGGGGTCAGAAGATATTGCTCACAGCCAGGAGGAGGGTCAGGAGGCAGCACCCCCGACAACAGACCCTGAGAAAGAAGATGAAGTCCTGGCCAAGCAGTCCAAAGAACAAGAAGAAGCAGAACCGCTGGCGCTGGCTGACCCACGAGAGGCAGCCAGGGAGCAAGCAGAGGCAGAAATGGCAGATGGCAAGCTCAGCATGGCAGATGTTGATGTACGGATTGATGAGCTCAAGGATGAGCTGGCTGCATCAGCAAAAAAGCCTGACCCCCAGACAGATGTAGAGAGCAAGGCCAAGGCTGACACCAAGGTCAAGGCTGAGACCAAGGCCAAGGCTGAGACCAAGGCCAAGGCTGAGACCAAGGTCAAGGCTGAGACAAGGGCCAAGGCTGAGACCAAAGCTGAGCCAGACCAGCAGGCTGGAGAGGCAGAGGCAGAGGAGCAAGCTGAAAAGCCAGAGCCAGAGAAGCAGGCTGGAAAGGCAGAGCCTGCCCAGAAGGCAGAAGCTGCGCACAAGGCAGAGCCAAATGCTGAAAATGCCCTCAAGGAGCGCAGCCCTGCAGGGCCAGTCAGCAGTGCACAAGGCAGTGCTGAGCGTGACAGCCGCGGTGTGAAGCGGCCTGCGCCTGCCATTTTCAGAGGCGCCAAGCAGGCCAGAACCAACCAAGCTGCAGGTCTGCGCCTTGGCCTCCTTGCACTGTTGCTTTCAGACACCACGGACACTTTTGCTTTCTCAGGCAGTGGTGGGTTCTTGGCCACTATTGAGTTCTCCGGCACTATTGGTGTCTCTGGCACTGCTGATGAATGTGCGTGCCGTCACAGCGAACAACAGCTGTTTGTTATGCCCTCTGAATGCCACATCCTGTTGTTAGGTTCTCACATAGATCACAGTTTCTCTGTACTTAAACTTGTCAGACAAATGCAGTTGGCATTGCATCACCCTGACAAGGCAGAGTCTCACATGTCAGGGTCCTCGCAAATGTCCCTATACTACACCAACACATCTGCTTTGTTGCTTGTAGGCCGGCTACTGGGTACCATCCGCCAACAGGGTACTGTCAAGCGCACAGTCATCAGGGGAAGGGTTGGGGCTCGCCCAGCTAGCATGCGCCTACCCCCACCCATGGCCACCCAGGATACTGCCCCTGCCAAGGCACCAGCCACATCAGCTGGTGCTCAGGACAAAGATGATGCAAAGGACAAGTCAGAACCTACAGCAAAGGAAGATGACAAGGTTTGTGCATCTATAGCATCTCCCCAATGTAGAAACTTCTTACTGTCCCCATGCGTTTCTCAGTAGATGAGGTTTTTGGAAAGGAAACAAAAGGACATTTTGGGTTTGAAAAGAGGTTTGCATGGCTGCACGAATTGCCCTTTGGTGTATTGTGACTCAGGCTGTGCAACAATCTTGGTCAGGTCGTGTATGATGACCTTCCCCTTGAACCCGGCTGTTCACAGGCAGTTGCACAGAGGCCCTTGAATGCCAATGCTTTGTTCTCAGCTGCTTATTGCATCTAAATTCATCTTGAACCTCAGCATATATTAGTCAGTTGTGATCGGCCTAGTGCACATCGCATGCTCCAATGGTTGCTGCCACATATATATATATATATATATATATATATACCTATATATATTCATAGGTATATACGTATAAATGTATATATTCCTGCCAAGGCTAAGGTGCCCAATCCTTCTGGGTACGTCTTGACGCCTCACACGGTGATGTCAATACTTTGTTGTGCTGGCTCACCTGCTCATTGCATTACCCATGCCATGCCCCACTTCAGGCTGCCTCCAACCTCAAGGATGTCCTGCAGCAGCTGCTGCCTGCCGAGCAAGACCCCAAGACCACCCCACCAAAGGTTGACGCCATCCCCCAGACCCCCAAGGACTCCTCTGAGAAGCAGGACGCCAAGCAGCCACAGCGCGGCTCCTCCACTGCCAAGGCTACCACCCCCAAGAGACAAGACCAGGTCACTACCAAAGCTGCTGGGTCACGGTCATCTGACAAGGGCCGGCAGGAGCGTGAAAGGGCCCATGCTGGGCGGCATGAGCCCATCAGGCACCACCAGCAAGTGAGGCCCTGCACATAATAATAACAGCATTGTGTATAATGTTTTATTCAAACTCAGCATTCTCAGGAATTTCATAGGCATTGTCTGTTAACGCCTCTGATGAGTCCTGGAAAAAACCCCCAAAGACAACATCACTGCAATGCGTCAGTGTTGTGCCTGTTTGGCTGACACCATCTCAAAACACTTTGGCTGACACTAAGATTGACACTCAAGACTGACGCTCAAGAATGACGTTCAAGTTGACACAACAGCCTGTCTCTTGTGCTCATTTGCTGGATGCTTTGATGTGAGATGCTGCTTTTATCAACTAGTATGCATGTCTTTTAGACGGGCGGCTGACAGAGGATATGTCATGTTCAGGCACCAGCGTCTGCTGCCAAGTCAGGCCGGTCAGGGGCTCCCTCAACAGCGCCTAATGGCAACAAATACCAAGGCAGGGATAGACAAGCCCCTAGGCACGATCATTTGGGTCCCAGGGATGCAGGAGTGCAGAAGATCAGGGGCAGGCCATTCAGGCCAGAGCCCTCTTATGACAGGGCTGCTAGGCATGGTCCTGGTAGGGACGAGGTCTCAGCTGCCCCCAGAGGCTATCCTTGCAATGCTGGGCAAGCAGCAGGTTCCCGCCATGGGCCCTACCCACCTCAAGGCGGGAGACCAGGGCGAGCTCCCGCCGAAACACAGAGGCCTGCCCCGTCATGGGGTAGAAGCGCCCCTCCTGCACGGGAAGGCCCAGCTCCAGCCAGACTGCCCCCACCAGCAGGAAGAAGAGCACCAGCACCTGAGCGCAGCGCTCCTGCAGCAAGAGCTCCTCGCAGTGATTTTGGCGGGAGCCAGAGGGCGCCAAACCCGCGAGCACCAACCAGAGCCCCAGCACCTGACAGAGGTGCAGCAGCTGCATCAGCAGCTGGCTTCCCTGTTGGGCGACAAAGGCCCTATCCCCCCCCTGGTGCGGCAAGGGCCTCGACAGGCACCCCACATTCTGGCCCTCCCAGAGGCAGGGCTGATCGCCCAGTCCCAGCCCCCCGGGTCAGCAACGCTGCCTTTGTGCCTCAGCCTGAGCGCTTTGATGCCCCTGTGCCGGCATCTCGTGGCGTCAACAGAAGCGAAGCAGGCCGATATGATGAGCCACCAGTTAGATACACCAATGCAGTTGTATCCAATCAGCGTGCACCCAGGCATGATGCGCCTCCCCACAGGGCTGCTGGCAACAGGCCAGCTCCTGCTGCCCCTAGAGGGGGCACTGCCAGGGCCGCCCCAGCGCAGCCATTCAGCCCAACAAGTGGGAACAGGCAGGCACATGTACAGCACTCAGCCAACTTTAGAAGTCCTGTTGCGCCTGTGCAGCTACCCCCTCCTAGGCTGGGCCCAATCCCTGGGGCAGGCCCCCCAGGTCTTGCTGGGGATGATTACACCCCTAGAGGCAGCCGCCGTGAACCAAGCAGCCATGTTGATCGCCCCAGGTAGGCTTGTGAACCTTTCCATGTTCCTAGTCTCCACATACCCTGCTGCCCATCGATCTGGGTCCCCCTTACATCTTGTTACTGCATCTTGTGATTGCATTTGTTGCTTGAATGCATTCATCATGGAATGCTTAAACTCAGGGGACCCACTTTGTGTTGATGCACCATCTGCATGCCCCTTTTCATCTCTGGACAGTCAGCATCTTCCTCAATGTCTGCTGTCCATGTTCGTCCCATTGGACCATTGGACATGGGACAAACGCATATATGTATGGCAGGTCGAGAAGCAGGGGCCCGCCCTCCAGTCAGCGAGCCCCCATCTACTCAGAGAGAGCCCCCTCAAGGGGACGGCAGCCTGCTGCCCAGCAGCTGCGCTCTGCCACCTATTCCCAAGAGCAGCCCCTGCCTCAGCACTACCATGCAGCTGATGCAGGCTCCGTACAGGCACCTCACTACGACCAACAGCATGCTGGGGCCTATGCACCTGATCTCCCCCCTGCCCGTAGAGGCGTCCCAGACAGGTGAGTTGGGGAATGCTTCACCTCATCACATTTCATGGTTGCTTGCAGGCGTCAGTCGCATGGAAGCAAGCTGTACCTGTTTACCCAGATGCTGACACTGCATGTCCTAAGCAACAAACATTGGTACAATTCTAGTGCCGGGTGCTCTGAACATGTTGGCAGCATGAAGAGGCAAAGTGCCTTGCATTGCCTTCACACCATCACCTATTCTGCATGTGCATTCATGCAGGCCTTCAATGGGTGGTGACAGGTATGGCCCAGGTCCGGCTGTGCGTGGCTCCTCTCAGCAGTGGCAGGGCAAGCCTGCCCAGGCAATGGATGCACATCCTGCTCCAGAGTATCATCAACCACGTGGACCAGTGAGTAGAGACAGTTTTGACCGCCAGGTAGACTTCGTCTTTGCCCTGTATGTCACCAAAGGCATCAGAATGAGGTGACAAGTAATGATTGCGAGAGCTCAGCGTATACCAAGCATGAGTTGCTGCTGAATCCTGACTGGCGCAGTATATGGTCACTACTGTACTCGCAAGTCTGCTGACTGTTGCACTGTACCTGTGGCTTTGGACATGTTGATCAATGCAAGGCTGCATGTCCTTGTACATGATACCATGCTGCATGTGTAGTATGTGGGTGACCCCTGCTTTGACTCAAATACTACATGTGCAGCACATTAGCATGTACAAGGAGATGGAGCCTTGCATTGTGGAAAGGGTTTTTTTACAAGAGCAATGTCCGGATATTCAAATAAAGTTAATATGTGATGCCAAGTCCAAAAATAAATTCTATGGAGCAACTTGGGATGCGCAACCTGCACACACGCAAGCCATCTGATTGTTTCTGACAGTCTCATCTGGCAATTGCAGAGCTATGCAGCACAGCAGAGAGGCCCAGATGTGCACATGAGCGATGCACGCTCAGTGCAGACAGACAGGCGCATGGACAGACGTGGCAGAGGGTCTAGAGACAGAGCTGATGTGCGCCGTCAGCGCCTTGATGACCCTGCTGACAATGGCAGATATGCCCAGGTACTCACCTTCAACATGCTGCCCCCATGCACAACATGATTTGAAGTCTGTTTCACAGACAGTTTGTGCATGATTCCGGGAGCTTCCAGCCTTTACACATACCTCAATGTGTTTGAGGCAACCCATTTTGGCTCAAAGAGCTGTCAAGCATGTTGCATGGCATCAATGCAAGCCCATGTGCAAATCAGCATAGCGTGTGTAATCCAGGTGGTCAACGCTCCCGTTGGGGTGTCCATTGCATGGCCTTGATGCACAATCTAGCATCTGCACAATGTGAATTTGGTGCAGTAATCTCAAAAAGTTGCCTCTCACAACCCCTGACAACCTGTCAATGACAAGGTCACCAAGAATGCTGTTTTTCTACTGACAGGGATCCGTGCTCCAATATGCCCCTGGCTTGGCTACTGATGGGTTCCCTGACCCCAGAGATGCCCCACCCCTCAGCAGGTCTCATGGGTACTCTGAAGACCCCAGGGGCCCTGACTCAGCCTACATGCCACCTCAGCATGTCCAGTCAGTACCCCCACGCTACGACAGCCCAATGGGGGGCTATGCCCCCCCTGTGGCTCAAGACCCCCACCAGCCAGTGTACGGCTCAGGCCCAGTTGCACCTCAGGGCTACACCACTGCTGCTGCTGCGCCAGTTGAAAGGCAGCCATATTACCCCCAGCAGCAACAGCCTACAAGGCAAGCTCCAGTCCAGCAGCAGTATGCTGAACCCTCTCCACAGTATGTAAGAGAGCCAGTGTACTCTGCTGGGCCAGGTACATTTGCTGGGGGGTCTCAGGGTGGGTTCATGGATGGCCCACCCGTCCAGGCCACCCGAGGAGGCTATGCACAAAATGCCCCCGCCCCTGCTCCACGTCACCGTGGTGAAGAATATGATCCGGCTTATCCAGGGCCAAGCAGGGCTCAGGGCTACTCTGGGCAGGTCAGGCCGTCCCCCAATGCCCCTATTGTGCATGGGGGAGTGAGTCATGGGCATGAAGGGCATGCGCCCAGAGGAGGGCCAAGAGGGGGTGCCCCCTCTCAGCAGTGGGCCCCTTCACCCAGAGAGCAGTCCTATAGTGCTGCACCTCATGGATCAGGTATTGTTGTGTTCTGTATTCTGTATGCTGAGTACTGCTATCATCATAAAACTGAGTGAAACTTGCTGCCTTCCTGCCAAGGTAGTCTCTTTGTCTGTCACAGCTGTTGCAATGTACAACCTACAGCCTTGAGCATGCAGAAGAATCCTGAGCCAACAGCTTCAGTCACTGAAGTGACCACTGCCAACGTGATGTTTGCTTTCTGTCTTATGTCATGCTGCTTGACAAAAACAGAACTTGCAAACAAAACACTGCAGTCAATCTGCATGTTCTGCATTGTTTGTTTCAACCTGGCTAAATTTCGTCCAAAACACACAGCTTTGACAAGCGAATTCAGCAGTGCATTTTGCTGCAGGCAGTTTTGCAGGTCAGCCCAGTCAGCGGCAGGGTGGCTATTCATCAGCACCCGGAAGCTGGTCAGGCAACAGCAGTCGTGCTCCTCAGGTACTACACTTTCTTGTTGTGAAGCCAGATGTTTTGCATCAATCACATGTCTGTCACACTGCTGTATGCTGCATACCATAGGGCTTATATGGACTTCTGGTCATGCATGAGCAGCTGGCATACAACAGCAGAGCATGATTCAGGCTGTTTTGCTTAACTTGTTCTTGTCTGAACCAGACACATGTGCTGCTGCTGCAACCTTGCTGCAAACACACAAGATGGAGTATGTTTATGTCTGCAAGAACCAACAAGAACAGCTGGCCTGAGTTCAATCCTAGCTTCAGGGCAGTGGTGAAGTGCTGGTCCTTTTTGTTGTGCAGGACGTGTACCCTCCCCAGCAGCAGATGGGCAGTGGCAGGGTGCATGCACCCCAAGGTGGCTATGGTCGATGAGCTGTTTAAGGCAGTCAGTTGATTAGCATATAATTGCAGCAGGGAAGCATGTGTTGGTTGCATGCAGCTTGTTCACGTAGCATTGACTGAGGGCGACTTCAAGCCGGCTTGTGCTTTTTGGCAACATTTGTTGACATATTATTGGTGCACTGTGCTAGGACAATGAACGCAATTTTACAAATCTTTTCTTTGCTACCACAACACAACGTCAACATCGTTATCTGCGTGACAGCAGTCGGAGACAGCATTCTCATGTTCCAGACATATAGGTAGCAATCAGAGTTAGGCTGTGCAAACAAATGCACACATCTTTGCAAAAGACAATTGATCTACAAGCAGATAACAAAAGGTGCAAAATCCTTGACAAGCAAGGTAAAGTTGGAATCGCTGCACAGCATCATGAAAGCTGCTCTGTTGGTCTGAGAACTTGAAACAACGCCTGATGAATTCAAACCAAAAGCATGCTGTACAAAACATTACTTTTATACACAGCACTGTACACAATGCTAGATACAGACCACAACCAGACCGTGGCTTGAAATGTTGCAACAGCAACACAAACAACAGTTTAGAGCAATCACTATCTTGATGCTCTCTGGGATACTTGATTATGTTGCATCAAATCTGAAACGCGCTCCAATGATCCTGTGCATGATAGCCACTGAGGTCTTCTGCAAGCTTTCATTGCTGTCCTTTAAAGCCAACCAGTTAGTAAAAGACATGTTTTTAATGGGGGTTCATTCTTTGAGAACGGCGAGCGCCTATGACTCTGGTCCAAAATACTTAGGTGAGAAGAAGCCATGCAGGCCATGAGGCACATGGTGCTTCAGCCACAGCTTAGCCACAGGACCCTTGCTGAAGTTGGAAGCATCCAGAATCTGCAACACATCTATCACCATGACGCCCTGGGAGTTTACACAGTCCAACAGTACAGTAGAAATGCAGATCTGTTCAATGTTGTCAGGCATGCAGCTGCATCAGCTGTGGCACATGTGTCAATCTACATGTCAACTGCCCATGCCGAAAGAATTGCTGCTATGAATGTACACCGATGGTACATATACACAGGCATGAACTGAGTACAATGCATGGCCTCATGCAACTCACTCCATGAAGAACAAAACCAACTGTGCTTGATGAATGCTTGAGCACATAATCCAAAGCGCACATGCAATTGTTGTTGGTGCACATGACGGTGCGATATACTTTGATACCGAAGTAAAGAAACAGACGAATAGGTCCTTTCCACCTAGGTTGATGCAAATCACGTGGTCCAACATCTCTTTCTTTTCCAAGTCTGCTTGCACATGTGATTATGTCTGTGCACGTATAGTATGACAAAATGGGAGCAGCCACTTACAGAGAGGAAGCTTTTGTGCTTGGCGGCATCATAGACCAAGCCCAGCAGGTAGCCATCATCTTCCTTTGTTGCTGCATTGGGCCCCGGCACAAACACCAGCTCCTCACAGAAGCAGCGCCTGCCTGGGAACCAGGTCTGAGCCTCCCCTGTGTGCGTGTCCACCCTTGTGAAAGCCTGCAGGCCCAACATATTGCTGTCTGACCGTGTGTCAGGATGCAGCCTGTTGACAAGCTGGAATGCACACTGAGTGATCTGTGGGACTGATCTGGCTTGCAGTCTGGCTGAGTCAGGTCAGAAATTGAGGTCTTGGGCGTAAAGAGACATGTGCTGTGTGCAGCAACACACAGACAGATAGGTACAGTGCAGCACATCATATAACACACATAATGACAATGGGCAAGCAGGCAGTGTGCTGCAAGACTGGCACTGCGGATTGCAGATGACACTCACTGTATATGTCAAATATGACATATTGTGGGTGATGACCACCTTAGTCAACACAGTGCATGGTGGAGGCAGACCAGTTTGGGCCACCACAGCAATGCTGTGTTTTATCTGGTTTTGGTGAGATGTACCATCTGATGCTGCGCTGCACAGCTGAACCATGCTTCAAGGCTGCTATGCTGCATGTCTGAGGGGGTGGGCAATCAATCATCCAGAGAGTGCTGCTTCAGGTAGTGGTCAAGTCAGCACATGCAACCGCAGAACAGGCTGTATGCTCTATGCACTTAACACTGCACTGATTGCAAGTGCAAATGGCAGGAGGTGGGCAGCTACAGGCACAGGCTATATTGAGCAAGGTTGGTCAGATGGAGGTCAGCAAATTTGCCTTGGGTGGCCCAGAGCACAGATTCAGCCACTCCAGGCTTCCCATGTCCCTGGTGCTTCCAGCTGTCTTTCCATTCAGCTTGCTTGCTGACACTGGAAAGGCTTCCTCTTCCATGCTTGACTCTATGGACGAGAAGCCCTCTCCTGTTGCTTGGTCGTATGAGCTCTCAAAGCTGCTGGATGAGCTCTCAGCGCTGCTGTGATCACTGTGATCAAAGCTAGCCAAGGCATCTGAAATGCTCAGCCTGCTGAGTCTGCTGAGCCTTTCCTTGGCAGTGTTGAACGACTGCCTCAGGATGTTGGCTGGCTCTTCAGGTGCTCCACCGACTGACAAGGGTACCTCAGTGTATGGAGTGGTATCACGGATTGCGTAAGCGTGCAGAGACAGTGGTAGGCTCATGGGCAATGTGACTGCTGGGGGTAGCAACGAATCCGAGCTCCCCGCACCTTCTGTCGTCCAGCTGACACCTGAAAGCCCTGGCAGCGCTGACGCCTGTGCAGCTGGTTGAGGGATGGACTGCAAAGTCCTCCCCAAAAACGCTGGTGCAGGGACGATGTTCGAAGCCAGGGGAACAACGCTGGGAGGGTTTGGTAGTAGCGGGACCGAATCCGAACTGACCTGAGGTGGATTAGAGATATCAGCGTCCTCCGTCATACACATGTTGACATATACATATCTAGTAGGCCTGCTGTAGAAGGAAGGATTGACGCGGGGATGATCATTGCTCTGAGCAAACAAGCAGTGTCGCTTCACTTCCCCTGTCCTCGTGTTGATCCTGCAGTTGGACATATACTTGTCAGGACTTTGAACAGTTCTGGACAGATCCCACCCCTTGACCCTTTAGATCTGGAAAGCGCAACGACTGCAAGGAAACAGACAGAACAAGAATGCTGAACGCACCTGTGTGACCACAAGCTAGATACAGGCACATCATTGAAGTCCCCGTCCATGACAACTTTCCAGCTGCCTAGCATGCCAGAACCTGAGCTGGTAGCTAACACACGCACAGCCTCCGGACTCCAGCCACTGGACCACACCACCACCTCCTCACCTTCCTCATATGCATTTGCTACAGCAACAACAAAAAAGTTACAAAGCAGGAGCTGGACATGTGCATGGTTGTGGACACATGTGTACAGGGCATACAATTGATATGTATTAACAACGATGAGTCACATGAGCCTTATCTGTCTGCTGACTAATGCTTACCATGGTGAATCAAAAAGGAAGGCTCTACACCATCAATCACCTGCACCATCCACAACACAGTCAGCAGCCAGAAAGCCTGCACATGACTGCTGCAGAGTACCTGGTTGCGTCCAAAGCAATGCATGCATATCCGCAAAAGACAGAGATCACCGGTCAACTTCTGTTAGTACAATGTCTAGTGCTGCCAAATTGGAGCAGACGTCCTTCATTGCAATTTATGCAAGTACCAGCAAGCATAGCAGCAATAGTATGACCGATGCATAGTACGACCAATGCATAGTATGACCCAATGCAAGCAACACCCATGATCAATGCTACCAAGATGTCTGCTCAAGGCAACATGCATGACCAATACCAGCAGCATCAGTCTGAGTGTCAATGGCACGGCTTACTATGGGCTTGTCCCCATTGCGCGGCACCAAATGCACCTTCATTGGGCCATCTTCAAAGTTCACACACTGTGCCGGTCCCTTCAAGCCAAGCAAGTACTGCCCCTACAAGAAAAGAAAAGAAAAGTTCACGCTTTTCAGCGATCATAACGGGAGCCTCCTAAGGCGGCAGCCCGGAGCTACTGTCCCTATAGCCAGATGAAAGATTTGCTAGGCATGACGTCCCATCTAGGCAACATGCACCAGATGAACACACATTGAGGGATGTCAACACAGGTTGCATGAACGCCCCAGGCCTGTGGCTTGCCATGTGCGCATGACTGCAGTGTCATGGTTGGTGGACCAACTACCATGCAACACAAGAGCCTAGGTGGAAGATCAAGGATTGCTGTGAAAGATGCATATTGTCATCAAGCCTCTGCACAAGCAAGCTTGCCGCTCAGCCATGAACAGACCAGGCGCAAATGAACATATCCAAGGCTTGAATTATGTCAACTGCCAAGATCTGAACATAAATAAGCAACCTACTGTCATGACAGCCAAGAGTAACTACAGAGCAATGGCTTCGCATGCATGTGGCAGTGTTTTCTGGAAACAGGCTTACCATCTTGAAGCTCATAGCATTCTGGAAGAAGACATAGTAGTTCTTGCTGACAGCAAAGTCATGGGGGTTGAAGAAGGACTTGTGCATGGTGAACTTTTGGCCTGCCACCTTCTGCCAGTTCTCATCAAACTCGTTGATGTCAATGGTCATTTCAGACCCTGCCAGCGGCTTGATTTGGCTGCATGCAAAGACTTTTGTTAATTGTGCACATTCAGATGTACACTTTTGCAGTCAGACACAACTCGCCACTTGCACAAGGTGTGGGGCACACTTCAGCCAAACACCCACACAATCTGCCAGGCAAATGCTAGGTACAAAGCAACTCCAAATGCTGCAGCATAGTTTGCATAATGAAATGCATAATGAAGTGAATGCGGCAACCATCAGCTCATAAAAATCAACAGTGTGCTTGAAAACAGCATAACCCCGATGCTGTCATTGAGTCAGGATCATGCATGAAAATAGCCACACCATGCTGTCCCTGGGATTACTGACATCACACACCTTTGCCATGAGAATATAGCCAGTCTGTCTGAAGTGCCCTGGCCATGCACCACATGAGGGTGGGCCGTGCAAGCCTTGCCCAGCCCAATAGCCTTATCTAGGAACTCTGCCCCAGTAGTGCTTGGGGCGATGCCACTGCGCCCCCCAGGGTTTCAGGACCCGGGTGGGTCTCCAGGGTATGGGGGTCCATCTCAAACGGACACCCAGCCTGCAAACATCTCTCATGATAATATTGGATGTCTTATGAAGGCCCTCCCATGTGCTTCTGAAGATCCTTGACAGTGCGTCCTGTGACTATTGCATGTGAATCCCAAGGGTCGGATCCCTAACAGATCTGAGAGCCTGACATGCATGTCAATGACACGAATGAAAACAAGTTGCCTAATGTGCAGCGTCTGGCATTGCGTCTGCAGTGACAAGGACAAAGCTGCTTGACAACAATCCTTGACCATCTAGAAATCGGCTTTTGAAAGACAAACACTAGGCCAAGAAGCTGATTGTCCATTGCCACATAATGACTAGGCAGATTATTCCTGTACATGAAGCAGTCAGTGCAACACTCAAGCACGCCAGCTGCACTTCATTCCAGCTGCACATGCCTAGTGCAACAGACTTTCCGGCGGTTGCTACATAAGCTCTGGGCTGCCGCCTTAGAAGGCTCCTGTTATGATTGCTGAAAAGCGTAAACTTTCCTTTTTCTGTTGGTACATAGACAGAGACGACTCCGATTGGTGGCTTGACAACATACCTCCCACAGAGCAAGCAACCTGTCCCCCCACAGTACCACATTGGTGTTGGCTGGGTTCTTGAGGTACAGATCAAAAGCATTCTGCAGAGGGCCCCAAGGTTTCCTAGGCTGTGTCCCAAATGTGTTGCGGTACAGCACTGCATCTGCCTCTGCCTCTTTCTCAAGCTCGCTGCATGAGTATTAATTTGGTTCAGTGTTGCAACACATGCTGTTGCTTGTCATGCCTGTCTTTGTGTGCTACAGCTGTGTGCTGTGTCTGTGGACGTCTGTATTGCTAGCTCAGGTGAGATGCTTTGGTACATCATCATCTCCAAGCAATGCATTGCAATGTGAGGAAACGTCTAAATGTGCAGCTTGCTCACCGACTACACACAATGTCACTACACCTCTGCAGAGTTGGGATGACTGTGCTGGTGAGCATGCGCTGTAAATGCATCTGAAAGGAGGACACATGTAGGGCGGACTTTTTGAAACCACCGCATTTACCAAAGTGCATCACAGCCATAATGTATGCAGCAGAACCTTTCACTGCATAGTGGACGTGTCACATACCTTGTGCGCACATACGCACTGCGGAAATGCATCCTGCCCTCATCATTGAAGCTGAAAGAGCATACGTAGCCATCGCCATCCAGCATGTGCTCATACTTCTGCTCACCACGCTCAAACCTGCCATCAATAGCCACACTGATGCATGCCTCTCACATGCGCACACAATTTGCAACAGCTGTCATGCCAGTACATCCATTTGGCAATAGCACAGCAGATGCAGGTCAGAAACATGTGGAAGCATGTGCACAAGAGAGTGATTACTGAGGTTCTCAAACCTGCCAGGTCCATTGCGAAAGAGGGTTCCCCTCACAGTGTCAGGAACCACTCCCTCCACATCTGTGACCCAGTAGTCATACTCATGCAATTGACTGGTGAAGGCAGAAGCCCAGTCAGTGTTTTGATATTTGCCTGGGTCTCCAGCTGCCTATGAACGGCATAGAAGTTCTAACGCGAGCCTTTGCTTAGGTCAACCTGTGTATATGTATATACATAAGCAGCGCCATAGATTTTGCAGCCAGACTGAAGCGGAAGGTACCCCGCACATGGCAACAGGTGCACAAAGTGTGGAAATGACACCACGAGGCACATACCGTTCCGGCAATAGCGTCGGGAGTTCCAAGTTCTGGAGCAGCGATGGCACTGACGTTGAGGTGCTGTAACCTCCTCGACTGTTGACGCAGGCATGCCGAACGTGACACCAGACCACGGCGAGAGGCAAAGAATATGTTTTGTTTGCTTGCGCAGTGTAACGGAGACCGCCGGGAGATTCCGTAACCTCCCGTCATAGCAGACCGGAGGCAGTGTACGACAGGCATGCCGACAGCAGACACAAATCCGGCTGGTCTCGCCCGAGCCCGTTTATGTCCGGGACATGAGCACTCACCTGCGACGCGCCAGGTGCAGATAAGCTCTGATGTCGCTGCCTGGGTTGGTCCAAGGTCTTGAGCCTGACTAGATACATAAACTTATTAGTCATCCTGTGCAGCTTGTGGCTCGCAACAGACTTTTAGTCAGCTGAAGCGTCAGCAATGTCACCTGCCAAGGGATCATTCTGGAATCAGACACCTTATGTGCCTCGAGAGCAGATTTTGCGTGTTGCTGCATGTCAGCAGATGCGTGGCTCTGGAGCACCACCGGTACTTTCTGTGCCTTGCAAAACTTTGCCTTCTTCATTCTATGTGCGACAGGCTTTACCTCACATGCTTTTTTTCTCCAACTCGTGATTGGCCTAATGTACATGGCATACCCCCAAGCTTGCCAGCATAAACTGACATTCCTCCTAAGGCTACGGCCGTGGTGTAACAGACTGTACCTCAAATACTTTCTCCCAATGTACATCAGCATACTTGCCATGACTGTGCTCATTGACGGTTGTTTTGCACACATTCAGAGATATATATACCGGTATGTTTGCCTGATCTATATAGACTCCGCTTCCAACAAGATGTCAGGCTATGGCAACTGCCCAGGACCACAACAGGAACCCTCAGTCAATGTCTGTTCTCTGATAAGTGCTACAACCAAGAAGTGGAAATCAACATCGAGCAGATGCATGTTATGCAAGCCTTGCAGTGTCAGGCTCAGTAAGGATTGCCTTTTGACACTGCTAGCATGACTGCCGTGTATCTGGCATGTGTCAGCATCTTATAATGCCTCTGCCATGGCACAATGCCTGCTGTAAACCTACGGAATCTGGATGTGATCTGTGGTCAGTTGGGTAACACATATGTATATATATATTTACTTATTATATATATTGCTGCTCTCATGCCAGCCTTGAGAGCTGTATGGTTGCTGCAGGGCTATGTAGTTGGGACATACCTATATTTTGCGATCGTATTCTCCCTGCCAATCTGCATGGGACTGGCTGCTGTTGCCATGGACCTACCTGTGAGTCTTCCTCTTCTGCTACTCCTCTCTCTCTGCTGCTGCTCTTGCCTGTCACTCTGTGCTGCTTCTGTCTTTTGCCCTGCCCTGCCCTGCCCAGCCCTGCCCTGCCCTGCCCTGCCCTGCCCTGCCCTGCCCTGCCCTGCCCTGCCCTGTGCCATTATGACATGCATTCCTCTTGTCTTGACCATGCTGTTGTGTGGTATGATGCATCGCCGCTGCATGCTGTAAGCACATTCCTTATCATGCTCTCCGGAGGTGTCATGCATCATTGCTACATGTTGTGATCACAGTTCTTGTCATGCTGTCAAGTGAGGTGACGCACTATTGCTGCATGTCTTCATCATAGTTCAAGCAGACCCTCTAGTATACATGACTTGATCCACCAATTCTGTGTCATTGCTGACACCTAGACACAATGCCCGCGTGCAGCTGAGTGGCAGTGAAGCATCCAACGGGCTGGTTCTGCCAGCCGTGGCCATCACATACTTTGGACAGACAGGGGCGGTGTTGGTGGTGATAATCTG
>JAABUP010003135.1_pt1 | contig 29826 bp, 31 predicted proteins | sample 5559201 | NCBI WGS metagenome assembly JAABUP01 (sample SAMN10711887, study PRJNA513373) | rock metagenome | isolation source: Antarctica rocks | place: Antarctica | reverse complement strand
TGGTGCTGCAGCCAGGACCCAATGGCCCCACTATCAGAGGTGGGACACCTGCTGTCATTCTTTGTGATGAAAATTGCTGGTTGTGTCGATGCTGAGCAGCTATGCAACTTGCACAGAGTCTTGCAGCGTTCGAGCATTACATTTGCATCATAGACATATCCATAATGATTGTATGCGTTGTGCCGTTGATGTGCTTTGCGCTAATGTCTTTCACATGTTGCACGCACATGTTGTTCATCAATGCTTGCACAGGTAAGTGGTATGATAGATTTCTGCGTCTGCAGGCATCTCTCCCAATGCCAACCCCTTCAACTATGTACACTTGGGCAGTCTGGCATACATTGGTGCTGACAAGGCCGTCATGGACCCTGCTTACAAGGACGGCCAAGTGGGTGCACTGAAGGGTTGGCTCATGGGCTTCGCCTGGAAGGGAGTAGAGACCTTCATGCAGATCAGTGTCAAGAACATGTACTTGGTGTCTCGAGATCTGATCAAGACCAAAGTCTTTGGTCGTGATGTCAGTGATGTGTGAACCATAATCCTAAACGATATTTGAGGGTTAGCTTTGCCTGAAATGTGCAGGAGAGTTTTGTACTGTATGACGAATTACGCTGATAGTATGATAAGATACTGTATGATTTAGATCTGGCACACAATCAAGCCTTCACTTACTGTTATGTACAGTCACACCTGGTAGTGTCACTGCGTAAGCTTTAATGTCACAAGATTCTCCGTTGTAGTGACATGTAAAAGTGGTAGATCATGTGCTACGACAGACAATGCCGGTGTCACTTCGTCCAGATCGTTCTTACACTTGCAATTTTCACAACCTTGCAGTATATGAAAGCTCAGTCAAAATGCTCCACATACGTTTGGCGAGGTGTCATGCACACAGAAGCAGGAATCAGAGTAAAATGCTGAGAAAATGCCAAAATCTGAGTCTTGGACTACCTTGGCATAAAACAGAAAGATGAGGATGGCTACGACAATCCCACACACGTCAGACCTGTTCTGCAGAATAATTTGAGCAGAAAAATGTACTCACGGTCAACTGATCAGAGTGCAAAGGATGCTTGTCAGTACACTATAGTGCTGAGAACAGTGCAGAAATATCCAATGCAGAAAACAGTGCTTTGACTACACTGCTGAGATGACTGGCAAGTTCTTCTCCTTAAGCTTGCCATTCACAATGTCAAGGGTCCTGTCATACAGACGCTTCCAGTGCTCCTCATTGCGGCTGGACTTGTGATACGGGAAGAAGCGCCCAGCGTTGTTTATATGGAAGGTGAGCACTGAGAGATACGGAGGGCTGAAATACTGTCCACCCCTACCTGCACCGTGTCAACAATAGAACTGAAGCAAGCAAATTAGTGCATCCTTGGGGACATGTATCTGACCTCCAATTGTCAAGAAAAGCCATGCTGATACATGCATAGCTCAGAGGAGGTGCGTCACCAGACAGACATGGGAAAGGTACAAGATGTCACTGCATCACGGGCCATTTTTGTTATAAACTAGCACCTTTGTGACCAAAACAGACTTAAGCACCGGTCTCCTATTATTCACAAGCAGATGATAGCAGTCCTGCCAACAATGTGCACATCACAAGCATATCATGGTTGCTACAGCTGTGCAATGCCAGGAGCAAATGTATACTAATTGGTTGAGCTGCAAGTGCATCATCATGTCAGCATTGGTCATGAAGGACACTGACCAATGAGTTCAGGGTCGGTGGCAGCTCTGAGAAGGCTCCTGCAGCCTCTGACTGGGGCCTGCCCATAGAAGGACTGGAAGAACTCCACAGCCCACATGGTGGCCTTGCCGTGGTCCCCTTTGCTGTACAGAGGGGAGGACACCAAGCCTGGCTGCGCTGAGTACATCTCCACACCGGTGCCCTGCACTTATTGCAAGCCTTGTATCAGGGGCATGCTTGCTTAGCTCAACAAGCAGGCTGCTGTCAGAAGATGTATGGGATTTGCAAGAGCATCATGCAGGTACTTTGTATGACTTGCTTGAAAGAAAGGAGGACGTGTGTTCGATGGGCATGATGGATGATGGATGGATGAATATTGCCTCCATGATAACAAGGAGGGGCATTAGTCACAGCAGGTACAAGACAGTGTGGGGCTGGATGACCCAATCAAGTGGTGTGACAGACCCATAAGGTAAATTCATGAGAAGTTGCTGGCCAGCACAGATGCTGCAGGACACACCTTGAGCCTCTTGTTGAGCTCCCTGGACAGCATCAGCTTCATGATCTTAGCTGTGGCATACTCAAACAAGCCACTCTCCTGGGACTTGTACATCCTGCAGTCACATTCCATGTCAGCTTCCTGACCCAAACGCACGCAAAAGAGTGAGAAGCAAGCACACATTGCATTGTTGCAGTTTGTAAAGAATGAAAAGGAGACGTGGTAGACATGTGCGTGAATACCTGCGTGCACAACACTCCAAAAGGCCTAGGCATGTACAGAAAGATGACACTGTGGCACCTGTCAGGTTGACAGAGCAGCAGCACTGCAATGTTTGACACAGGACATGTAAGTGCGCATACTCTAGGTCATCCCAGTTGATGTTGCCCAGCTGCTCAAAGGTGGAGGACATGAAGACAGCTCTGGCCATGCCGCCCTCCTTCTGAGTCTGGACCAGCTTGTCCAGCAGCAGGTGGGTCAGGTAGTAGTGCCCAAAGTAGTTAGTCCCCACAGTGGTCTGCAAATCAACACACTTTTTATATGCAATGTATTATGTGAGCAGGGGAAGCAGTTCAGGTCACATCTATGACTTGATCCACTTTGTTAGGTATGGTGTTGCTGCTACTGATCTGAGCTATCAGCAAGCAAGTTTGATGGTCATCTAACTGTATGTCAAGGTACAGCATGGCAGGACACAGCTGCACTTGGGACAAAGTGCAGAATGGAATATGACATAGCAACAGTGACAGTTCCACAGTTGTATCTGTACCTCGAAGCCTTCCTGTGTATGGTCATGGTCGACAAGAAACACTCCTGCATTGTTGATCAGCATGTGCAATGGAAGGTTCAGCTCATGGTACTTGTCTGCAAAGGCCTTGATGGACCTGCAGCAGTACTCCTCTGTATAACTACCGCTTCTGCTTGGAAATTTGCCACTGCAGTCGGCTGAGCTGCAACAGTTGGCAAACCGAACCCGAAGGCTGCAATGCAGTCATGCATGAAAGCTTACTCAGGCACCATACTGTATCAGTTCATTGAGTGCTGAGCTCACCTGAATGATGTCAAGTCCAACTCCATTGCCTCTATGCGGCCCTTGCCTCCCTGTGCCTTGATCTCTGCAGCAGCCCTGCATTGGCCAAACACTATGGCGGACACTAGATGCTATGTTGACACATAGCCTACACACATGACCATGACCATGAGTAGCAGCGGAATGACTCTTACTTTTCACACTTCTGTTTGTTTCGAGCTGCTATGATGACTGTAGCGTTCTTCTGAGACAGGCACTTTGCCACTTCAAAACCCATTCCGGATGAGCTGCCTGCCATGTACGAAATGTCTATGGTTACAATCGCGAAACAATTTCTAGAATGCAAGAACAGTCCTTGATGCCTGTAGTACCTGTAACGATCGCAACTCGTCCTGTCTGATCTGGCACGGTCTTCTGGGTGAAAAAGACATCAGCGCGCGCTGCCTGCGGCCTAGACCTGCTCAAGGCACGTCGCATTGGACGCGCACAGAGCGCCTGCCCGGTAGTGAAGCCAGTCGAGTGACTTGAAAAAGCCCGGGACCTAGCTGGCAACGCACGCGTATTGGGGCTGGCGACCTTCCTGGTCGCAAGCACTGACTGACTGACGACGCTTTGGCATTGTGCCTGCATTTTGAGCAACTCAAAGAACACAAGGGGAGAGTGCTGCAGTGTGTTGGAAGGCTGTATAGAAAGACATGGCCCCAAAAATTCGTACCACTCGCTCCGAAACCATACGGATTTGAATGACAAACTTTGGTAGTCGTGGCCGCTTGCTGATCGCATGATGATGTTGCTAGCAACACGGCACCTGCAGTCATGCCTACGGCTTCATCAGGCAGCCATCAATGAGCATCTTGATGCACAACTCTGCATGTGTGCAATCCTGATCAACATACAAAAAACCGTGTACAAAGCAATCCAGTGCAGTACTGGCGCAAATTCTATGTCCTTTCAAAGCACTGCTCTGCAGAGAGACCTAGGCCTGCAGCCAGGTATGCTCCTTATTGCGACTTCCTGATATATTTGTGTGTTGAAACTTTGGTTCATGTTGCATTAAAGCCTTCAAGAAGACTTGCACAGCTTCTGCATGGCCTGGCATAAATGAAGTGTCAGGTATGAGTGTCTGCAGTTGACTTTGTTGATGCTGAAAAAGAGTTACGCTAGAACTTGGTGGCTCCTATGTGGCAGCATACAGGTTTGGGGCGCCAAGCGAGCAGCTGAGCTGTATGAAACACTGTGTTGCAATAAGAAGGGTGCATGCGACCTTGGCAGCTTGGTGCATCAGCACACAAACTGCTGATGCTCATGTGTGGATTGTTGCAGACGTCATGCAGTCATTCACTGTCCTTGATAGGATTTTAGCTAAGATCGACTTGGAAGGTTTGTAGATGCTGTAATGCACGTGGAAAACTCCAGCATGGCTGCGCGGCTTCTACACAGTCTGAGAAAAACTTGAAAGCATTTGAATTAGGAAACCCCTGGACTCTTGCGCGGTGCACGACGGTGTTTCCTTGCAAGATCTACATGGTGATCATGTACCTCTGAACACCGCCAAAGCAGACCTGTACGCTTCTCGAGTTGACACGAGCTGTAAGCGCCCCTCGATGTATAGAGATGCACAGGCTTCGGTCCGTATCGCGCTCAACATGACCGCTTGTCTGTTGCTAGGGTAAAAGTGCCTCTCCCGCGTCCCATACCTGAACAAGTCACCAGTGCGTGTATGCAATTCATATACGTCAATTATACTAACCATCTTTGCCCTGCCCATTGCCTATAATCACTAAATCCCTCTGCCCACAGTCTGCCTGCCCATCGCCTAAAACCACTAAACCCCTCTGCCCACTGTCTGCCTGCCCACCGCCTATAACCACTAAACCTCCCTGCCCACAGTCTGCCTGCCCATCGCTTATCATCACAAAACCCCCCTGCCCACAGTCTGCCTGCCCATTGTCTACAACCACTAAACCCCTCTGCCCATGTGCAATGCTGGGCCATTGCTGGTCATTCATGCTGCGCATTACTTATTTCACAGCCACAAAGTGCATCAAAGACCATTACACGGGTAGTTATAGCAGTGTAGCAATGCACAAATTATTACAGCATGACACAGCCTGCCGGTAGCATGTGCGTCTTGTCAAGAGACAGCTCTGCAACTGAACAGATTGTGCATCATTCTACATACGAGCTCTGTTGTGCGCCTAATGCCACTAAAGCACTTGCACGTGGCCGTGATCCGGTCAATGCGCATAGATCTGGCACTCCATTCTGCTTTGACTGCATAGATTGCTGTATCCTATTGCTGTCCCAGTGGGCGCAGCACTCTGGCAGCTAAATCTGAGTCAAATCGCCATCAATGGTAGACTCCATCATTTGCTCATCCATTGACAACACCAGCCCTGGATTCTTGAAAAGGAAATCTGCAGAGTCTTTTGCTGGGGTGAGGCGCTTCAGCTCTTGAAGTGCAAACCTGATATTGGCAGTGAGCATTAGCGGCTCGCGCTGCAGCAGGTCGTTGATGTCTCTCCCTGGAAGCTCCGCCCTGTTTACAAACCCTATTTTGGCAGCAGGATTGATGGCAAGGCAATGTCTCAATACTGTCTGCACGATGCTTGCAAAAGTGCATGATGCTTGCAAGAGTGCAGCAAGTTGATCAGACAAGCACTGGCAGCAACATCCAGAAAACTGCAAGTGACTGGAGCACTTGTGAGCTTCAGAACAGCTGCATGAAATGCATGGCAGGGTGTGAATCAACAGTGAATGGAAAGCCCCTGTGCACTCAAAGCAGGAATTTCACTACTGGACAGCAGGCTGACAGAGAACATGCATAAGCCTTTTCAGTAGCATGATTTCAGCACGAGCTGCTGAGGATTCTGACCTGAGCAGGTGCAACTGCTGGGACACCTTTCCCGGCTCAAGCTGAAAGATGAGATGAGGATAATGCGACAGCAGCTTGCTCACATTCACATCAGGCAACAACTCGCGCACATCCATTACTCTCTGTGTGACTGCCTGCAGCAATGCACATCCAAATCAGCTGCACATCGTGCTCAGGAGCTGGTCAACCTATGTCAGCAAATGCAAGTTCGTTCAGCAAGCTGACCTGTGTACCAGAAACAAGCTTCATGACAATATCTGCCTTCATTGTGTCCACCTTCCCAGCTAAGTCTGGTATGATCTCGACAACCTCCTGAAGCTTGTCCTCAACCCAAGACACTTCCTGTTGAATGTGCACAATCAGCTATACATCGTGACAATTATGCACAAAACGCTGCAGAATGATATATGATACCTGATCGAGCTTGTCAGCAACATGCATTTTCAACAGCTGCCTCTGTGCACTCTCATCCCATTTGAGGTGTCTCTCATTTGTCTGAAAACCAAATTTCCATGGTGGTGGTCTCTCTTGTCCGACTTTGCTTGCAGTCTGGCTTGAGTCTGATGTTGCCTGCACAGCGGGTTGTCACCTGTGACCCAGCAGAGGTCTGAATAGGATTGTGGGCAAGGGCCGCTCATGTTGAAGTCAAACTTCGAGCACCTGCCTGAAAGGGAAAGGTGTTTCTCGCGGATGCTAGTCTTAAACACCTCAAGAGCGGTCGCGCACAAGCTTGATGCCGTGACAGCCCTGTGGTCTGCACGTCAGGACAGCACGTGGAGATGTCAAATGACATGCATGCAAACTATGTCGCAAGCTTTGGGATGGCCAGTGGCGCCGGTGTACCTGTGATCGCAACACAAGGGGTATGTCCGCACCATGTACATGGACTGTGCATGCAGGTGCACACATGTTTACATCGGCTTCAGACGCAGCAGGGCGTGCCAAAGACTTGCGAGTCAACCCATGGTGTCAGCATACGTGAGCAGCGGCAATGTCGTGTTTGCCGACGATGAAGTCCCAAAGATTGGCACTGCATCAAATTGTGCAAAACATGCTCATCAGACGTTTTGTCTCCTTTTGCAGCTCTAGGGAAGTCTCTTCGGCAGTTGCAATTCTGCGCGTCGTGCAGCAATCGATTGGACAGGATACTGCCGATGCAGACTGTCGACGCATTTCTGACGAGCTAGTATTTCATGCAACTTCAGCAATGCAGAGAAGCCACAGGTTGCTGCACGTCCTTGCACGTCTAGATTGTGCGCAAGGAGTCTACGCGCAGTCTGCGTCGCCACATACCATTCTCGCAGGTCAATCTTCCTGCTTCAATTGGCTAAGAAGTATCACCAGCCTATCACAGCTTCCAGCAGGCAGCAGACAGCAGCAAGACTGCTTTAAGCAGCTGCAGCAGCATCAGAGGCCACCGCCACCGTGTCTTCTTCCGTATCAACAACAGAGGCAGCTGTTTGGCATCGGCGAATCCAATGACACGCATAAAGATTACAAGGAACGACGGCTTATAGGGTATGTTACTCTGCTATGGCTCTGCAACCAGAGCCTGCTGTGCTGTCAATCATGCAGGAACCACTGAAACAACCATGTTGCAGATACTCTCCCAAACAACTGTACGACGTAGTGGCTGAGGTACAACACTATAAAGAGTTTGTACCATGGTGTCAACGGTCACATATCATGCGAAGAGAAGGAGATACTTTCCTTGAAGCTGAACTAGAAGTTGGATTTAGGCTTTTTGTCGAGCGGTAAGAGCAGAATTTGCACCAATGCCTTAGCATCATTATTGTCTATGTCTGGCTTGCTTGAAGATCATATACGTTCAAACACACGAGTTGAACGTGTCAATTTTACCATGTGCCACACATGGTTTTCTTCTGGACAGTGTCAACTTACTATGATGGCACTCTCCATGAAGTCACAAGTCCGTATCTGTACAAAGCTGATGTCAGATTGGGCACTCACTGCTGGAGAGACACAAATCATCCGCATGAGTCTCCAGCACAGGTCTGCAGGTCAACTTGGTATCGCGTGCCTGCTCAGGTATACATCTGAGGTGTACCTCAAGCCTGGCGAACAAGTCATCTCCAAAGTCTTTGACAGCACTCTGTTTGACCACCTAGACAGCACATGGGACTTCAAAGTCGGCCCCTCACCCAGTAGTACCTGGCTGACCTTCTCAGTTGACTTTGGCTTCAAGAGCCCGTTGTACCGCAGTGTTGCTGCTGTTTTCTTTGAGGAGGTGAGGCTGTATACAATCGCTCTGCTGTCTCATGCTGCTTGTCAGGCTCCTTTCTCAATTTTGATGCTACGTCACCCATGCAAGATTGCTCTTTGGCTGTTGAACCAAGCTTTATCTCAATTTCACGTCAACCACATGCTGGTTGACTAATGTGCTGGCATCTTGCCAAACCCGAGACATTATAATGGGGCACCCTACCCTGTACATTGAGGCTGTCTGGCATGGTTACACTAGTGTCATGGGTACCATGCTTCAGGCAATGTCAGCTTGCACCTGCTGAATGATTTCTCTGGTCCTGCAGGTCGTCCAAAGGATGATGGCAGCGTTTGAAGGGCGGTGTAAGGTGGTATATGGCGCTTCATCCTTGACAAAGAAGCCACCAAACTCTAGACAAGTTCACAAGCCACTCACAGCAAGAGCATAAACAAGGCTCGTGATGTGCAGCAGCAGGGAGCAATATTGCAATTGAGGCATACGTTGAGCAATGTCTGGAATATATACAAACAGCAGATATGATAACTGACTTATCCAACCAAGTCTTCATGCGCACATCTGACTCTGTTTCACATTGGACTCCCGTTATACATGTTGGACCTACTGCGCATGTTTTCCACGTCATGGATATGTGAGTGCGTGCTGTGTCCCCTCATTTTTGAGCAGCTGGGACACAGTCAATTTGTTTACATTGTGTACTGTTGCACGTTGCCTATTGGCTGCTGAGCTGAGCACCTGCTTTCAAGACTCTTGCCCATGCTCTTGTCTATTCTATTGATGCGGGCTTATATTCTGTCAAAACACAGCTAGAATATGTGACTTTCGCTGATTATGGCAGGCTCTTTGCCATTGCTGCACCAAGCGCTCTGTATTGCTGTGAAGAACTCTATCTGATTTGCCACACTGCACAGACAATGGTCCCATAGAGTATTGCAAGTACCACATGAATTGCTGCCGTTTTGGGCGTGTACACAGCTGATTGACATCAATCATCATACACATGGCTGAAGGCTGTCATGCAGTAGGTGCATGCAGGCAAGAGAGTCTCAATTAGATATAGCATTCATGCGGCATCAATCTCTGGTACAACCTTACCTGGCATTTACTTTGGCTCGCAGAGCAACAGTGTCCATGGCTGCTGCATCTGTCTGCTGCTTGTCATGTAGCCGCTGCTGTGACCTTTGATTTGAACGTCTCTGTATGGTCTGAAGAGTCTTGTGGATGTGCATCAGTTCACCCTGTGGCAATGTCATACATTAGGAGCAGCATGAGGAGTGCACTGCAACATACTGCAGCATGTCTGCCTTATGTCCAAAGGTCAACCACCAGTCAAAGTTTGCAGCGCAGCTCAGTTGCAATTGAGTAAAAGCATGACCATTGAGCACGTCATCACCATCACGATCTGAGACATTTGTGAAGAAGCTTTGCATGACATTGCACACATGAGATCTTGCAATTGCAGCAGTGTACGCACATCCAGCTCACTGCACCATGCTTTCTGGTTCTCCTGTAGCAAAGGAGCCCCATTCATTCCAGGAACCCAGGACTGCTGCAGAACAAGGCTGCGCATGTGCAGGGAGGTATGTCAGCAGCACTGCAATCAGGGGAATGGCAATTGCAAGCTTGTACATTCAGTGTACAGAAGTGCAGCTTGAACATCGCATGCCGGGATCTGCTGCAGAGCTGACCTGTGTCTGCCTTGCTGAGTCTGCGAGCGTGAGTGAGTGTGTGTGTGGTATCTTGCATATGTTGCATGTGGGCAACCATAAACAAGGTCTTGGCGTTCTGCATTGGCAAAGACTTTGTCACCAAACAGGAGTTGGTGCTGCTCTGAGAGTTGCTGACTGGGCAGCGACTATACCTGCGGTACAGGAGCTGGTTGCTGCAGGGCGATTGCTATTGTCTTCCTGATGGATGCACCTGGCGTTCCAACCTAGGCGATGCCAAGTCTGCAGTAGCAGACAAGCTCGCAGGTGCAACGTTCAACAAGCTGCACTTCACAAGCAGACTCACCGGAACTGTCGGCGTTTCCCGCACGTTAGGTATAGTTTTTCCCCAATACGCTTTGACCTGCGTAAGGACTTCAAATCACTCAGTCCTGAAGCTCTTTGCTCACGACAGGCGTTGACTTCATGCGTTTGGACCGCGCACCTTGGAAGACCTACTGTCGGTGCCACTCGCCACAAGTGGCGCAATCGAAACGCGCCCGGAGTCAGGCATCACAGTAGCAGCTTCGGCAGCAGCTCCAACAATGCTGGAATGTACAAAGCCTGTGCAGAACAGACGTCATAGACTATGGCGAGCCACCGCTGCATTGATTGACCGCCACCAGCGAGGCTTGAGCGAACAGCCTTGGTAAACGATTTTGCGCACAAGGAACGCTCAGGGCGACCTGGCCGTAAAGCTGTGCCAAGACGTCTTGATGTTGCAGATGCATGCAAAGTGGCATCGATGATGATTCATACAGAAGACACGGCAGGATTGTGTTGAGCTTTCGGCATCTATCGCTGCCGCACACCTACAACACTTGAGGTACACCCTTTCAACAGGATTGGCAGGAGTATGTTTGACTCAGAAACTGTGTGAGCCCTGATTTATCGATGCAATCCGGAGGTCTTGTTCAAGCCTAGCTATCTAGCAATCCTTTATACAATAGCACAAACGCTTCCGCGCTCCTGCTGTAGCGTGACAAGCATCGAAAGCAAAGCACAGACTGCAAAATGTTGCGCGCCTCATTCTGTCGAGTTTGTTCGCTGATACACGTCCTGACTTGTTGACAGGTGTATTGAGAAGGGCCTTCATAGAACATCTGCAGTAGCAGAAGACGGTCGTGGAGTTGATTTGTTATCTGCTGTGGCATGTCACAGTCTGCCACATCTGAATCAAGCAGGCACGGCTGGAGTCGAACCTTGGGTCCTGAGTCCCTAGCATCAGTGGTAGAAGTATCCAGCCACTCAGTCGCTAGTGACACAAGCAGCCGAGGCAGCCGCTCAGGCTTGCTCAGAGCTATCTCAGCACCAAGCTCTGCAGACCGCGTACATCGCTTTGCTGGCCCTGCCAGACACTCTGAGCAACCTCCAGGTGTTGTTGACGCACACTTGCTTGCCTGGCATTGCCTGGTGCGCTGTAACAGCTGCCTTTGGACCAGCCTTTGTATTGTGTGACCCTCATTTACATCATAGACCATAAGACACTGTGCCTGAGATTGTGCTGCTGCACTTCTAGAGTGCTCTCACAGCGCAGAGAATTTGTCCCTGTCAGCCTCAATCATAGAGAGAGAGAGAGAGTTTTACATCTTCAGCCAACCAACTGAGTTGTACAGTTGTGCCAGGGTTGTCAGTAACCTGGTCAAAACATCAGTACTAAGCGTTTGTCACGTTTGTGTCACATTGTGTCCATGGTGCAGGTGGGTACACGCATGCCCCAAAGCAGTGGGTCTACAAGGCGCGCTTAGTGGACAAGTGGGGGTTCCTGGCAAAGACTGTGCTCATTCTAGAGCGCCTCAAACGTAGGTCTTATCATCAGCCAGCTGCAGGACCATGGAACCAAAAGTCAAGAAGAATGTCAAGGCTGACTGACATGTCAACCTGTTGAGCATGCTTGGTGCATTTAGCCAGGCGCGTATGATCGCAACCGTGCAGCAATCGCAACCAGGGGTGCATGTGATACATGCCCTGGTTTTGATCACAAACTTGGTTTGTGCATGCAGTGTATCTAGTCATGTTATCCTAACCCCAATGCTTTGCCCCATCCAAACTGCTTCCAATCCACTTATGCATACAGTAAAGTGAATGTGTGTTCTTGTTGTGCTGCAGACCGCCCAAGTGATGATGTTGTAGTTGAAGCTGATCTGGAGCAGGCTCTTGGTGTACAAGGTAACTTCTACATAGCATGTTGTGCTGAACAATCCCAGGTTCCCATTGGCATTGGAATTTGTAACTCCAAATGCCTATTTTCTACATACTCCTATGCATATGCCTCACAGCAACACAAACCTGCACACAATGCTGAGAATTGCTTTGATGCATGCGCTGCATTGATTGTCACTGACGAATCCTGTGGTGTATAGCAATCAGTGAAAAATGCTGGTTAAAATCTGTCTGCATGCACTGCAAAGCAGGGCAGAGATTCAAGCATTCCACACAGTATTTTGCTGCCTGGTATCTGGCCATGAGGCATGCTGCATGGAGCAACAACATCATGCTGCACATGAAAAAAACACAGTGATACCTATGACTGCCAACAGCACCAGCCTCATCAGCCCCGCCAACACATCCTGACACGCCATCAGCACATTAGCAGAGGCACCCACATCGGGATTTTTGAAGTTCATCCGCTCAAGTCTGTACACGCACACTTATCTTTGGACCCAACAACTATGGTGCACCAGCAAACAGCACCAAGCAACAGCAACGGGTACCATCAAGCATATAATTCCATACCTGTAGCTCGTACAATGTGTGCAGGGAAGTCAGGCAGAAGCAGCAATAACATCATTGAGTCCACAGGCTCAGGGGCATCTGAGAATCTGCCCCCTGGGGAGCCCCTGGAGGCTGAGTCAGCTGCCCAGCCAGCTACAAAAGCCATGTCACCTGGACTGCCAATTGAACCTGCCCTAGAAGCTGTGCATGAAGCTGCAGCTCAGCATGTGTCTTCTCATGAGCAGCTGCCAGTGGATGCATCAGAAGGTCTCAGTGCTAGCTTGGGAGCAACACAGGTACTGCTATGGACGTGCACATCTCAGCACCCAGTATGTTTGTATTAAAAGTTTCCTTTGAGCCAGGTTTGATGCCCTCGTTATACTGTACACAATGTCAGCTCAAGCTGTGTGTTTTTCCTGAGCACAGCAGCCAAATTTGTGTGGTGCTAAGGAGTCCAGCCTGTCTTTTGGTGCTAACTTTGGAGTCTGCTGTTACTTTAGACGCTTCCAGAAGTCCTCTCAAGCTACAGCATTTCAGGCTGTGTAACCCACCATCTAGTAATACGCCTGTGTTTGATGTCAATGATAAGAATTAGATCGCTTTTAAGCTCATGATGAGACTAGGTACATGTAGGACAAGTCTTGTCTCTCCAGAGCAGCCTATCTTGTGCATCCCTGTAAGGCCTACTAACAGGCCTGTTTCCCACAAACCACCAAAGGCAAAGTACACAAGGATATGGCAGATGTCCAGATCTGTGTCATGTGAGGATCAATCATGTCCCAATCTGCAGTCGACGGTCTGACTCATGTCTAGCACTTAAAGCACAGGATCTTGTGTGCATGTATGCTCCTGGTCTTTGATGTATGTTATGTATTCCCTCGACAGTGTTTGAACATGTTGCAGGCCGTCACTCCTGCACCCACAGCCATTGTGGAGGTCACACATGCAGCAGCTGATGCTGAAGCTGCTGCCCCAGCTGTCGCAGCATCTGATGCAGCCTCTACTAAAGCTGGAGAAGAAGAGCTTCAGAGTGAAGGGTCAGCTAGCACTGGCATCGAAGAGGCCATGTCTTCCCTCCCCACAAAAGTGGACCAAGATATCATTTTGATGTCCCATGGTTCAGTCAATAATGTCCGTGAGTCAGTGCTGCTGCCGTCGGTGGCAGGCAGCACACATCTTGATGGTAACTCTGCAGACCTAGTCTCAAGCACGATCATAGAGCAGCCTGCCATGACTAAGGATGAGTCAGAAACAGTCATGTGTGGTGAGGTGGACACCATCCTGGATGACTTAACAAGCACAGCTGGCGTTGCAGTACCAGTCCAGTCAGTCGACAACTCATCAATGCCTGACGCTGCTGTGGACACAGACAGTGTCATGGACAGACTCCTGATTGATGTTGGTGAAACAGAGCATGAGTCACAGCATGCAGAGCAGTCTAGCGTTCTGTTGGAAGCAGAAGAGGACAAGGGCCTATATGATGTTCCAGTTGGTGAGTCATCGCCTGATGCCATGGTCAATGCTGCTGCGGACACAGACAGCCTCACAGACAGACTGGATGCTGCCACTGCAGCTGCTGGAGATTCATTAATTGAGCAGCAAGGTGGGCTTCCCATGGCCCTAGAAGTGGACACAGACAGCGTCACAGACAGACCGCTCACAGAGGTCAGTATGAGTAATGCCAAGTCTACTCAGCAAGAGGAACATGGTTCAATTAAGGCAGATGATGTGGATGATCTACTGGATGATCTGGTGACCACAGCAGCAATGCCTCTGCCCGCTCACACAGAGATGACTCCAGTCTCAACCTCTGAGGCCGAGACTGAGGCTGAGATGGCAAATGCTGAGCCTGAGGCTGCGAGTGCTGAGCCTGAGCCTGTGAGTGCTGACCCTAAAGACATGGGATTGGATGGCTCAGACAGACCGGATGGCTCAGACAGACCTGAACAAGTAGAGACTGAGTCTGTGTTGGAGAAACTGGTTGCTGATGCTGCTCAGGTTCCTCAGTACCTGCCACGCACAGGTAAGCCTTTTACGGTGTCAACTTTGCTGCTTGCTTCTTGTCCATCAGATCTGCTTTGTTCACAGACCCATCAAGCTAATGCATGACTGGCCACAGTTGCCTGGCTGCATCCGCATATGCACTGGCGGGTTTAGTCATACTGACTGGCACATTGGCATCCCAGACCTATGATTGGTTCTGGAATGCTGTCTTGTGAACCCTCACAATGCAGAATTGAGAAAATTCGACTCAGTCACAAGGTTTTGCACATGCCAATATACCACCTGACATTGCTGTGGCAAGGCACAAAAGATATGCATGACGGCAAAATTTGCTAGTTCTGCTAGGCTGTTACACTCTCCATATAGGCCTTGTCAGTCATGGGCACCGTCAGCAGTGTCCTTGCCCACCCTACACAGATTTTCCTCTTCCTCCTGTACACTACCACCCCATTGATGTCCACACCATGCAATTTGTGCTGCAGAGACTGAAGAAGAGCCTGAGGTCAAGGCTGATACTGAGGCTGCTGACAGTGCATTGGATGAGATATCAGCTGACATGTCAGACCATGCAGTAGGACAGCAGTCACAGGAGGGATCCATGGCTGGTGACAGTACCAAGGGTGAGCCCCACCACTGCATCCCTTGTCCCCTTGTCCTGTTGTTGAAGAATCTGTTCTGCAGTATTTGTTGCTGTTGCTGTTGCTGTTGCTGTTGCTGTTGCTGTTGCTGTTGCTGTTGCTGTTGCTGTTGCTGTTGCTGTTGCTGTTGCTGTTGCTGTTGCTGTACTGCTGCTGCTGCTGCTGCTGCTGCTGCTGCTGCTGCTGCTGCTGCTGTTGCTGTTTTGCTGTGGCTAATGCAGTTGCTGGTGTTGCTGCTGCTGGCACACATTGCTTACGCAGCCCAGTGCAATGCCTGACACAACGCTCACACTGTGTTTGCCTATGTCATTGCTGCATGTATCACTGCAGAGGCAAGCATTGACTCGCCCGTCGGAACTGAGCCTGATCAGCACACGCATGCAGTGCATGATGAGGTGGTGGCAGACATTGCAGGAGATGCAGTGGACAATGCAGTGGACAATGCAGTGGACAATGCAGCGGACAATGCAATGGATGAGATGGTGACCAATGTGTCTTCACCAGCTGATCCCATTGTTCCACTGCTGTCCTTTGAAAAGCAATCAACAGATTCAGCAGCCACTGCTATAGCAGGTAAGCAGCAGTCTCTGAGGCATCTGAGCCCCTTGTAACATGGCTCACTCTGCAATATGTACAGCACTCACGGTGTTGACTGTGACTGTCATTGTGACCTTGTCGTCATTTTGACCTTGCCAGGATGCGTTGACTGTTTGCCAGGCTTCTTAGCAAAGTTTCTGAATCCATCTTTGATACATGTTTCCAGCTACATGATGATGCTCTTGTCTTCTTCCAAAAGTTGACACAGGGTTTGCCCACAGTGACTGTTGCACCATGTGCAGTAATAAACTGCCCAGTCTGTGAGTGTGTACAGTCATCCATGCTATGTGTAGTCCAGCCGATGGCTGCAATCATTGCTTGACACACACTCACAGACTGGGCAACATGCAAACACTCACCTCTGATGTTGCCAATTTGTCTCATGCCTCAGCAACCTCACTCACAGGTGCCTGAGTGTCTGCAAGATGTCTGTCAACCCCGTGAATTGTCCCCTTGCAGGCGGTGGGGGTAGCTTTGGGGGGGAAGCTGGCATGTCAAGTGAGGTGGACGGTATCATTGAGCAGCTCATGGTGGCAATGTCCATTGGCCAGACTGTAGGTCAGTATCATAACCATCACATGGCTTGATTGATTGCTTGATTGTCAGCTTTGCCAGCCTTTGCGCTCGCATTAGCCAGGTAGGTATCAGGTATGCCTCACCCCCATTCAGAAGGCCATATAGCAGGCTTGCATCCAGTCCCTTATGCTACAGCTGTCAACCCCAAAGTTTCAGCATCGAATGCAAACACACAGATCTACACAGGGGCTGAAGCGGCCTATACCTTCCTAGTGTTTTGCAGCATGTAAATGAACAAGCCACAAATGATAACAGCACGCAATCTGTGAAGGTGTTGTCAGATGAACATAGCAGAGATGATGTACTGAACCTGTCCGGAAGTTGGGCACAATGTGACTCATTTGTTTGACTCTAGCTGCATATGACCTGCGCAACATCGGCTTGTACAGCATGCTGGCAATGCGTATAATAATGCTCAACACTTGTCATGTAGATGTCAATGAAGCATTGAGTGCCTGTCACACAATACATTTTTGGGTACACATTCATCAAGCTAGTTTGGGAGTGTGTTGCTCGCCTTCAGAGGCTGCAACACACATTCTGCATCGCAGCTGCTATCCTGCCCAATGCCTTTGAATCCATAGGATCTGAGAACAGAAAAGCTGTGCGTCTGGCATTCATGCTGCTCTGAGCCTGTGTTTCAATGCTGTAGGTCACAGCACACCAGCGGCAGTTGCCGCCATGCAGCTGGTGGCAGATGTTGAAGCCACCTTGACTCAGCTCAGAGATGAGGTTGACTCAGACCCACAGGGCCCAGAAGCTGCTGCCCACACCCAGCCAAACCCTCTGTCTCAAGCAGCAGATGCAGAAACCCTGGCAGAACATGTGGCAGAAACGGTTCAGGGTTTGGTGATGACCGCTGATGATGAGGATGCTTCACAACAGCAGGCAGAGCGGAGGCCTGCTGTGGCTGAGCACGAAATGCCAAGGTAAATTCAAAACATGTTGAAACCTGAAAAAGGTCAGGAATGTTTCTGCTGCTTCTAGAATTTTTCCTTCTGGGGCTAGCTGATGCATGCGACTGGTGCAGTCAAGCCCCAACACGGTAGCCCCAAGCACTGGCCTGACTTATGCAGCATATGATACATGTATGTAAACGTTTACATGCGTGTTGTTTTGCATATCTTGATCTGTATATGCATATCTGAATGTATGAATACATAACCAGTATGTATTGTCCAGCATTGAGTCATGCAGTCTTGTGACACCTTGTTGTCAGGCTGCACCTGTTCAGAAACACATCTAGAAATACACAAGCAGAGTTGGACAAGGTCATCAGGCACCAGCAGCAAGAGACTTCAGCCATATTGTCCTGCAGGTCTTCAATATCTGAAACACAGTCTTGCATCACAGCAGATGTAGACAGCACGATTGCCCAGCTGTCAGCATCTGCCATTGATGACAGTGAGTCAGAATCCGGGGCTGATCATTGCATCCCCGAGCCTGAGCTGACCTTCAGGGCTGCTGCCAACAGCCCTGTGCAGATGTCTGAAGCTGGCAAGCCAGCTCGCCTCACAGCGGATGTAGACCAGACTCTGGCCGAGCTGTCATCATTCACTCAGCTTGAGGCTCCTCTGGGAGCTCAACTCATGGCTGATCCGAGTGAGACAGTAGCTGAGCTGCCAGCGTCTCAAACAGCACAGACAGGTTTAGGCCAGCCTTCTGATGAGGAAGTTCATCAGCAGACTCAGGCAGATCAGTCAGGGCGTCTGACAGCAGACATTGATGCCACTCTTGCTGATTTGTCATCTTCAGTGGCTGGCACTCCAGCTCAGCAGCAGCAGGATGAGTCACCAGTGCGGTCCTCAGACTTCTGGTTGGCTGTTGGTCTGCACCTGCCCAAAGACCAACAGTCATTTTCAGCTGTCAGCAGCAGTGCTCAGCAGCAAACAGCAGAGTCCCCAGCACAGTCAGATGAGTCCCCAGGTCAGTCAGATGAGTCCCAAACAGGGTCAGCTGAGCCCCTAGCACACTCAGATGATTTGCACATGCCCACAGCACAGCATGACCCAGCACGGTTTGTGCGTCTGACTGAAGACATCAATGATGCCCTTGCTGACCTGTCATCCTCAGCAATCAGTAGCTCAGCTCAGGCAGCAGATGAGCCTGCAGAGCAGTCAGTGATGCAATCAACAGAGAAGCCTGCAGTTGCTGGCCTGCAAAAGGATGGTGAAAAGTCTGAGTCAGCACAGCCAGGGCGCATGACTGAAGATGTGGATGCAGTGCTGGCTGATGTGTCATCCTCTGCAGTCCAGCAACTGTCACAGGATCAGGCAAATCCTGCCTCGGGTGGTTCTACTGCTGCTGAGCACAGCTACTGGTTGGCAGTGGGTCTTCACATGCCCTCTACTGGGGCTGCTGGTGCAGCACAACCAGAGCGCATGACTGAAGATGTGGATGCTGATGTGTCAGCCTCTGCAGATCAGCAACTGCCACAGAACCATTCAGATGCTGCCTCTGGTGGCTCTACTGCTGCTGAGCACAGCTACTGGTTGGCAGTGGGTCTCCACATGCCTGTTGAGGCTGCTGTTGTAGTACAACCAGAGCATGTGACTCAAGACATAGATGCAGCTCTGGCTGAGCTGTCATCCTCAGCAACTCATCATGTGAAGGAGCAGGAGCAGGCTGAGCCAGACAGCCAGCCGACCCGAGTCACCTCAGATGTTGATGATGCTGTGGCTGATCTTATGTCATCTGCTGCTGCTGACTCAGCACAGCACGAACAGCTAGAGGAGTCTGAGTTCCCACAATCGAACACACTGCAGCTGCAGGATACTACAGTAGATGTGGATGTGACAGTTGCTGAGCTGTCAGCCACAGCTGTTGACCATGTTGCACAGCAGCAACAGCAGCAGCCACAGTCTGATGTACAGATGCATGCTGTGATGAACAGTGCTGACCATCAACCAGTACGTCTGACAGCAGATGTCGATGAGACACTGCGTGAGCTGTCAGACTCAGCTGCCACTTCCACAGAAAGAGCGCAATCACAGGAGGCCGTTGTGCTGGAAAGTGGACAGCCAGCACGCATCACAGTAGATGTGGACCAAGCACTCCAGGAGCTGTCATCAGCTGCAGTCAGTCATGCAGCTGAAGCACAGCAACAGCTGCCAGTGCAACATGAGGCTTCGCAGTCCAAGGGGCTAACATCAGATGTAAAGGTCATGTTGGATGACAATGCGTCATCTGCAAAGGGAGAGATGGACACAGCACAGCGTGTGCATGTGACTGCTGATGTGGATGCAACGCTTGCAGATTTGTCAGCGTCTGCTATCAGTCATGCAGCACAAAGCCCACAGCATGCGCCTGCTGCTCCATCTGAAGAAGCTGCAGATGCAGCTGCTGTTGCTGCAGATGACTTGTCTACAGCAGACCTGATCAGCGAAGAAGCCGTACCCTTGCCTGCGCATGCACCTGCTGGGGAAGCTGCTGAAGCAGCTGCCAGTGTGGATGTGCTTCTGGATGACACATATGAGGCAGATGGCTTTGAGGCCGGGGAGGAAGCTGACAGCTCAGCAGCTGCTGCAGCAGCTGCTGAGGCAGCTAAGGCTGGCATGCCTGACAGACCAGCAAGCCCTGTAGCAATGCAGCTGGCAATGCTGAGTCCTATGGAGGAAGCCACAGCTGTGGATGTGATGAGTGACAGAACAGCACCAGCCAGTCTGGCAGGCGATCAGCAAGGTACACCTCAAAGCTGCTTTTCTTGCCTGGTAGATGGAGCCTTGTGTTGCAAAGCATTGTATGTGTGGCCTGCCCAAATAGCCCAAGCTGCAGTGATGCTGTCAAGCCACAAAGCCCGCATGAGTTTTTGACACCCCAATAGCTAGTCAGCAGCTAGTCTTACACTCCCTTGTTCATTTTGAGTCAGCCTTTTAGGCAAAAGTCTGACTACTCTTGTGCCAAATGCAGACCAGCCAACTGAAGATGATGGCTATGGCGATGAGGTCTTTGAAGCTGATGCAGCTATGGTGGTTGAGACCAAGTCTGAGGACGGGCTTGTGGAGGCAGCAGTAGCAGCATCGCAGCAGGCACAAGAAGAGGATGTACGCAGTGAAGCCAGTTCCAGACTTTCCTCTGACCTGGACGCTACAGAAGCTGATGCAGAAGCTGTTGCAGAAGCTGCTGATGAAGCTGCTGACGAAGCATACGAGAATGAAGTGTTTGATGTAGATGCTGAGGAGTCTGAGCTACTGAGAGATGACTCAGCAGCTCAGGACTCAGCAGCTCAGAGCTCAGGAGCTGAGTACCTGCAAGCTGAAGATGATGTTGCTGCTCAAAGCCCAGCCATTGCTCGGAACTCAGCTGAGCAGGATGTTGTTGTTGAGGCAACTGCCGAGCCAGTGCCACCACTGCACCGGATTCCCAGTGGTGCAGCCCGGCCTGGCAGACCCTCTAGGGCTTTCATCAGACATGCAATCAGTCTGACTCAGCCGGATTCTGACAACAGCCCGGCCCCAGCCCTGCCATTAGCTGCAGCCCCCTTGCTGCCCACCCCTCAGGCCCCTGCAGGACCCCCACCCAGGCACAGGTTGGCCTCTTTGTCTTTCCTGTACACGCCATCAGCCCTTGATGACATGTCTATTCATACAACCAATCTTTAGTGTCATTCAAAAAATGAACATACACATGCATCATGACGCCCAGTTGACTGTTGACCTTTGCTGTGCCTATAACGGTTTGTTCAGACCGCCATTTGTTTGAATGCAGGAGCAGGCAGCATGCACCACTCATGCATCAAGCCTCACAATCTGGCCAGGGCTCACTTGGTCAGCCAGCAAGGATTGAGGCCTTTTGGCCCAGCCCAGCAAACAGTCGGCCCCCTTCTCATGCCTCCCCCCACAGACCCCCTCCCAGAGCAGCCTCCCACGGGCGCAAAAGACAGCACCAGAAGAGGGCTGTTGGGCACAGCCCCAGGGCAGGGCATAGGGCTGCTGGAGACAGCCTCAAGGCTGATCTGGATCTGGACGGGTCGGACATGGTGGATCTTCAGGAGCTGGGGCGACCCCTGAAGGGCCCCGCTGGGGTTGGGCCAGAAACGAAGAGCCCTGCTGGTCTGCAGCTTACTAGGCATTTGGAGTATGACATTCTGCAGTGCATTGCCAAAGACAGGCCAGAGGTAAGCAAGCATTATGCACTTTCACCATGTCTGTTGAGAATGTTGGCACATGCAAACTGGTCAGCAGATCTGACTGGCTTCACTGATTTGAGCTAGAGCATGTAAGCTTGCACCGAAAGAGTGTCACCACAGCATCCCCTCTGGATTTTAGAGACAAACCATGCAGCCATATCAGGGTACAGGGTTGAGTCAGTGCCAAATCCTGTCATGGCCATACCAGGACCCTGTAGTGGCCACTAATGGTTCACATGATGATGTAATCCAGTGTTGCTGTGTACGCAACAGCATATGTTGAGCAAGATGTGGTTTGGCTGCAGCATCTGTCGTGGCTGGTGATGAAAGCGGCCACTGATGGTTCACATTCATGGATTACAGTGTTGTTATGTATGCAACAGCATATGTTGAGCAAGATGTGGTCTGACTGCAGCATCTGTCGTGGCTGGTGGTGAAAGCAAGGGACATGGGACTGAGGCCAACCAATGCTGCAGTGGCAGCAGCAACCACCATCTGCAGGCTCACTCGCCGCCAGGCTGTCTCAAAAGCTCCCCCCCTCCTTACAGAGTGAGCGCAGACCGCCTCTTTGTGCTGCTGTGCATGCTATGCATGCTTTGTTGAGTTCTATGAGTATGCTTTGTGTTGCAAGCATGTGAACATAACTTGTGAAAGCGTGCACTGCAAGCAAAGTTTATGTCCGTCTCTGTGTGAAGCATAGACCCTGTTTGCTGCTGGTGTTTGTCAATTTCAAAAATTCAAAATCTGAGGAGCCCTTATGTTTGAATGTAGCTTCTGCAAAGGCATTGTTGTGGTTTCTGAAGGGAGTTGCAGGGCATGCGTGCATCCCTCATGGGCTTAGACAAGATCTACCACCACCATGGCATCATGCCAGGGGCCGTGCGCAGCAGCCCTGTGTTCGACAATGCTTCAAGGGCTCTGCAGCGCCTCACACTGGACAATGAAGCGGCTGCAGCTGTGGCCACTGCTGACTGGCAGGCCATGGAGCAGGTCTTGGAGGTGGCCAGGAAGCAGAACAACCAAGTTGTTGCCCACAGGATGGAGGTATGCTCTGTTTCCTTCTGAGGTCTGCTTGACGTGCACTGCACATTCTTTTGATGCAATCTTTATGCCAACAAGTACTTCAACAACTAGGGTGTCAAGGCAGCTCAAGTTTTGCAGGCCTGCTAACTTTCTCAATCATACTCTATGCAAAGTTTTGTATGACCCTCAGCTGCTTTGGCCAAATGCTGTGGCTTCATGCACTCAGCTGCCTACAAAGAAGCCCCTGTCAAAGGATCACAACTACTCAGGGCTACTTCCCCCATGCTGCATGAGATGCAACTGTGTCCATCACACCATGCCCTACTCTGAAGAGTCGCTGTGCAAGTTGCTTTGAACAGGCTGAAGGTTGAGGTGTGATGCCATCTTTCTGCTGGCTGAGACATGAGGCAAGCATCATACTGTATGATGCAGGTTGCACTGAATAGGTTGGAGGTTGAGGCATCAGGCAGTCCTTCTGCTTCCTGAGACATCAGACAAGCATGATGTTCTGTTACGCAGGTTGCGCTGGACAGACTGGAGGGTGAGGCATCAGGCAGTCCTTCTGCCCGCTCAGTGCGCTCATCCAGGGCTTTGGAAGGGGCAGTTCGGCTGAGGGACCTGGCTTCCCCTGTTCGGCCCCGCAGCATGCATGGCCCTCGGGCCCCCTCCCCGGGGCGGGGTCAGGTGTCTGAGGATGTTGTGCGCCGACTTGAAGAGCATGATGACCAGCAGGTGTGCACATGTTACAAAGAGTCAATGTTAGTAATGTTGACATTGCTATGCACATGCAATAAGCGAACACAAGTGGTGTGCACAGTCAATGCGCGCTGAGGATAAAATTGCCAACACGTTTTGTGTCAGCATACTTGCAAGTTGTTGTAGCCCGGCCCAAGCACATTTGTCAGCGCAGCCAATATCTGCCATGCAGTCCTGCCTCATTGTCTCAGCATCAATCAGCTGCTTTCAGCATGTCTTATAGTATAAGACTTATACGACAAGGAGGATGCAACAGTCACAGACTGTCATGCAGCAGCTGATGCATATGTACAATGCGATTGACAGCTTGTTGACTGCACCACTGCATGTAAGCCATACCTGGAGGGGTTCCTTCATGCGTCTCCAGCACCGGGCAGCCCGGTATAACACTTGGGCTTCTCATTAAAATGACGCCGAAAGGCGTAGTATTGTTTTGTCTTTTCTTTTCTTTTCATCTCCAGCAAGCATGAGTCAAGCAATGACTTGCATCCTGTTACCGAGCAGGTGGGCTATGGCCTATGGGCATAGCTCCGGGCTGCCGCTTTAGGAGGCTCCATTTATGATCGCTGAAAGGCATAAGCTTTTCTTTTGCTTATCGAGCAGGCCGCGGTGCATTTGGCGTGGTTGGCTCAGAAGGATGAGCAGCGCCGCCGCCATGAGACCAAGGCCGCCATGCAGAAGAACAGACGGCTGCCGCAGTGGTACCTCCACACTGCGGCCCTGCGCCCTCGCATCGACTCCCAAGACTTTGCTGCCTGGTCAGTGCTGTCACACACTTCATACTGTCTGGCAACTTGGTCATTTCAAATTATATGTACACGTATAAAAGTCCTTTCTGCCTGCAAACTGCAGTTTTGCGCCCTTACATTGTCCAACCTAAACCATACTGCCTGATCAGTGCCTGACCACGATTTCTGGACATTGCTTGCCTGGTGGCTGTGCATGTGAGAATTTCAGGAGGGAAGTGTTCATATGATGTGCACAGGGCTATTGCATGTCAGTATGCTGTGCACTCACAAAAGATCCAAGAGTCGTCATGGATGCACACCCACATCCACTGCAGTTTGACCTGAAAATGGCTTGTCATGTTCGCCTGCTGGCAGCCGTACACATGACTCAATTGCTGTGAGATCCCCGTCGAGGTTTCTGACTGTCCTACACTTCACAGAGTATGCATTTGATGGCAGCGACTGTGAGTTGCCAGATGTGCAATTCATTTGTGCATTGCAATGCATTTAATGGCAGCGACTGTGAATTTCCAGAATCCCAGTTCATCCCGTGCACTGGAATGGGTTGCCTTGCTGCAGGCGTGAGTCGCATGCTGACGCTTTGGAAGAGAAGACTGCAGACCAGATGAGCATGATGTACATCCAGACAGTGGAAGCTGAGCTCAGGAAATTCAGGTGTGCACCAAAGTAGAAAGAAAAGAAAATAAAATAAAATAAAAGACTACGCCTTTCGGCGTCAATTTCTGAGAAGCCCAATGTGCACCAAAGTACAGACACATGCGGGCTAAGCGTTGTTGTGTGATGACTATATGTTTCACAGCATAAATCTGTCTTTGCCTGCTGATGCTCGGTCTGAATCAGAGACATGGAATGGCATCACGTGTAGCTGACAACAGACTCCATTTGCTGATGTAGCCTGATAGCTTGATAGCCTGATTGGTCGTGAGTCTGATGCCCGCTGACTAGGCCTGAGTGGGTTGAGAGTGAAAAGTAAGCTCGGAGCACATATGGCTATGAAGCATGTGCATTCAATAAAGTGGTTTGATACGGCTATGGCAGTGAACATGAACAAGATTGCATTGAGTGTGTGATTGGTAATTTTGAGACTTGCACAAACTTATGAGAAACATGCCTTTTTCTCCCAATGCAATTTGCTTGCATAAATGTGAGACTGGGGTGCAGTGCTGTCTGCAGGCTTGAGTACATGAACCGCTACAATTATGCCCGAGAGCTCAACTGGCAGGGTGACCATGCGCATGTGAAGCGCCAGCTCTTTGATGACACCCTTGTGAAGCAGCCCTCCAATGTAGTTGTCTCCATGCCATATGCAACCAATCCAAGCAGGGCTTATCTCTGAATCTTGAGAGATTCCCCCTGTCATGTGACTATAGGTCATGGCATATGACATCTGTTGTTGGCACGAGTGGGCATGTCCTGTGACAAATGTTGGCTGCAAACATGCAGTCATCTTTTTTGGTTTGTTTAGTGCACAGTACTGTTGTTACGTCGTGTGTCATGCAGCTTGAAGAGAGGTGCATAGGCTCAGCAAAATGTAGCTGCACACTGCTTTAGGCATACATGCAGACAACATGAGTTGGGTTTGAGTATCGACCCTTGCTCTTTTCAGATTTCAGACTTGATGGTCGACCTTCAGTTTGGGGTCGTAGACACACCTGTAATGCACAGCTATGAAGCCCTCGATACTCTCGAAATGCTATTGCAGTGCCTGACCGTCACTGAAGCATATCTTTGTACCTCAAACTTCTAGCACAGCAGACAGTGTGAACAGTTGCACCAATCAAACGATAATAATTATTTATAAAGCATAATCACGCAACAATGTACACACTGAGTGACATGAGCAGTGTCAACCGCTGTATCTACTGACCAAACTGTCAGGTGGCTTTTCAGCCATGATGCCTGGATTTCTAGAAAGATATTGCCTAGTGGTAGTTGTGCGGTCAGCTAGGTAGGTGTGGTCAAGGAAGCTGTCACATGCCAGCTGGCCCAGCTTCTGTGATGCAAGGACACAGTGGCGCAGATATACACGACATGGTAACACATCGTCCCTGCAATGCAAATGGCTCCGTTGGTCCCCTACTCACGCTGTTGAATACTCAGGCTAGGATCTTGCTGCATTCATTTTGGGCAACTGCCTGGAACAAAACCTCATCATTGAGAAGTCAAGCAGCCCTTATGTCTGTTGATGATTGCTTGCAGCATGTGCACCTCTTGCTGCATGCTTGTTCGCAACTGGTTGAGCGGGTCAATATCCTAAGCACGGTGCGCAGCAGTCAACAAACTGCATGCAGCTTCTTGAGACCCACTAGGATACATTTGCTCATGTCATGATGACGACATGCAAAACAGTATTGGCAGCTGACAATTTCTATTGATTTAGGGGACAAGATGTTATTGTCGCAATGTGAATGACCCAATCGATGAATTCGACCATACCTCCAGACTCTGTCAATGCCATATTGTGTATATCTTTTGGCCCACTCTTCTGGAGGGCACCTGTGCTTCTTGTACGTTTCATCATCCCACTTGGTACACAGCACCTGGTGTGCAACAGCCATACAGTTGGGTTACCCAACTTGGGTACATACCTGATCTGGGCTTGTAATGCAGGCTGGCAATGCCGTGTTGCTTCATGACATTGCAATTGTTTCAAAAACAACATAGCTGTCAAGTAAGTTGATACAGGAGCACAGCAGCAATCACAATGCAAGCAACAAGTAAATTTTGAGCAGCAGATGACAGTGCTGTCCAGCTGATGAGTACACTGAGTTCTGCATGTGCATGCTGGTTGACTTCAGGTTGATGCAAAATGGTCGAGGTGAAATACAGATAAACTACATGATATTATTTTAGCAGCTTTGCAAGGTGCAGCCTGCAGAGCTGCGGCCAAGAGACTCACTGACAGATTGGGAAGCTGCACATTTTCCAATGTCCATGTCTGCACTGCTACAAGCTTGAACTCATGTTCGCGCTCCAGGAATGCCTATGAAAGCAGACCATGTCAGTGACAGCAAGTTCAGATGCTCATTTTGAATAATGCAATAACTTCAAGAGGGCGTGCATAAGCAGAAGCTTGGGGGATGGCCCATGTATACGCTGTTATAGTCAGCTGCTGTACCTGAATGGCTGTGGGATGACCTGGCACATCAAAAACAGAGACAACTATTTCCTCTCCTAATTGAGATTCACAGCTGAGGCTGGAAATCTCCCCTGTTCCTGGACGTGCTATGCCCCGCTGGAAAAGCACAGATGCTGTGTGGGCAAAAATGCGCCGATATCCTTTGACCTTGCCTGCGCGAAAGTTTCGGAGATCCGGGAAGGTTGACCTTGCACTGCACTCTGACAGCAGAGACCCGAATCCAGCAACGCTGATGACACCTTGTTCGTCCTGGAAGTCAGTGACCATGTAGGATGAGTGCAAAGTTACATCATCCCACGCCAACTCGACAATACGTAGGCTGCGCGATCAGCCTCACAGCTAAGCCAGTGAAGTTGTCATCGAGCTCCTGTCCAGATTCAAGCACGCTATCCATGCAAGACAACGACACTCCTTGTGCTCTTATCCTGCATTTTGTACACGGCGCGCATCTAATGACGAAGTCCGTGTCCTTCACCTGCGTTGCATGCATGCGCAACCTTCCTTGTCAACTTCCGCCACTGGAAAGACGGTTTAGGTCATGAGTCTAGACCTACGCCTATGCAGCAGAAGACCATCCGCCTAGCTGACTGTGCTCAACGCGCGCGTCATGACATCAACACTTCTGTCTGGCAGCAGTTTCTGTCGACTGCACCATGCTTCAAACAAGCGTCCTGCACCTATGAAGTTGGCGCAGCAGAGATCAGCTAAAACAACATGTCAAGCAACCACTGTAGAGTTTACGAAGTATCAAGGGCTTGGCAACGACTTCATCCTGGTGAGTCTCAGCGACGACTGCCAAGACCACATAGCTTTTTGCGCTCAAACATTTGAATTCACGAGTAAGTCAGAGTAAGCCTGCCAGTGGGCTACAGGTAGACAACCGACACCAGGATGAGTTGCTTGTATCCGCTGAGGCGGCAATAAAGCTGTGTGATAGGAACTTCGGGATTGGCGGTGACGGGGTGAGTTGCTTGGGAAACCCTTTCAGTGTGCAGTGACAGCTCTCAGTTTGAAAACGTATGTAAGCCGCTTGCCTGTCTCCCAGGTCATCTTTGCACTGCCTCCAAAAGGTGACGTTGACTACACCATGCGGATATACAACTCAGATGGCAGTGAGCCAGAGATGTGTGGCAATGGCATTCGCTGTTTAGCAAGATTCGTTGCAGAAAAGGACAACCAAGGCCCCAGACAATACAAAGTGCTTACAGGCGCAGGTAAGCCTACACCCTCTTCACACCCTACAAGTCTTTGGCTTAGATTGCTGTGCAGCTTGTGCAGCATTTGCCAGTATTTAGATGGTCCTCCACAAAGAAGTTGTGAGTGCTGCACAGGATTGATACAGCCAGATCTGCTAGAGGATGGCCAAGTGTGTGTTGACATGGGTGAACCCATTCTTCAAGCAGATCGGATACCTACCACATTGACACCAACGCAGGTCAGCAGAAGCATCACCCGCCATAATCTTTATTCAGTCAGTTCATACCTCACTGCTCACCAGCTGTTGTTGCTTCTCATTGCATTGTTCATTGCTGGCAATGACAATGATGGTCACGTTGTACAACCAAGCTTTGAGGATGAGGCTACTTCTTTGTGTATCACATGCAGCTGGATGCTGGCAATCTATGTACACATGCAAGTACTCTCATGCATGACAGATTGAGCCAAACTCAGGACTGTACGCACCTGACCCTACGGAGAAACGTGTCCTTACTGAGTAGACAATGAGCTTATTTTCCTTGCTATGGCTGCTCACCAAAGGTGATGCACTCTGCAGGGTAGCACAGTGGTGCAAGCTCCTTTGCAGCTAGCAGGCCAAGAGTGGCTGGTCTCATGTGTCAGCATGGGGAATCCGCATGCTGTTGTTTTCAGCAACAGCAATGGCAACCTTCAGGTTTGCACTCCAACTGTGTACAATTGCAGGCCAACCTGCAGCATGCGTGTACTGAGTGCGCATTAATGTAGCTCTGCTGCTGCAATCTTCATGTAGCGTTGTTAGGCATGCACATCTTTTCACACTGCTGCAGTGCACAATCAAAAGGAGTCTGCCTGGTCTCTGCAAATATGCATGAGGCTTAAAGAACATCTTTCCTGCTTGTTGAAGTTTGGGTTAGGCTTGGCAGTAGTGATGCTAGCGTATGGCGCTGCATTGCGCAGGTTAGGGCACATGAGCTTGTTGTCCTTCCTGCTGTGGTCTGGCAGGCCACAGATACAGAAAGGACAACAAGCTAATGTGCCCTAACCTGCGCAATGCAGCGCCACACGCTAGCATCACTACTGCCAAGCCTGACTCAAACTTCAACAAAAATGTGAGAGTGCAGGAAATCAGCCTCCTGACAGGCTAGCAATGCATCTTTTACCTCAGCTCTGCTACATATGGTTGTTGTCGCTTTAGCAAAGCGCATTGGGCTGTGAAGCTTGCACTTCATGGTCGCAAGTTCGATTAACGCTTCCGCATG
>JAABUP010003134.1_pt1 | contig 29827 bp, 34 predicted proteins | sample 5559201 | NCBI WGS metagenome assembly JAABUP01 (sample SAMN10711887, study PRJNA513373) | rock metagenome | isolation source: Antarctica rocks | place: Antarctica | reverse complement strand
TATCAAGGCAGGATGTCAGATGAGTCACAACTTACTCCACACCCCAGACTGTAAGAAACTGATTAGAACAAATGCCATACAGTTGGCGGCCATGTGCCCAATCTCTATTTCTACACAGGAATAATTTCTGCATGATGGGGGCAGCCTGGCTGCCGGCTGCATATTGTTCGAGTGCATACCCATGCCGTTTGGTTTTAGCTCTGCCTTCAGATTCCACAGGAAATTACACTACACAAGAAGTACTCCTGTAGAATCCGTAGGCAGAGCTCAAACCAAAAGGCATAGATCTTCCCTTCAACCATATGCAGCCAGTGGTGAAAGTTTCCCCATCTGCAAGCTGTAGGTGTTGTGCTGCCAAGCTCAACACCACATCAGGTTGCAGTTGCACTACTGCCAGGCACACATCTACCTCAGCCCTGGCTGCATGTTTCCAGAAGGCAACCTCATGCCTTTCCCATCCAAGTCTGCCTTCTGTCTCCGCTCTAGAGGGCAATCTCATGCCTTTTAATGCCAAGTCTGCCTTCTGTCTCTGCAGGAGTACTTCCTGGGTAGTGGGGGGGTGTTTGGCCTGCTGCAAGCCCTGGTGGGAGAAGTGCTGCCAGGGTCAGCCAGGTGCGTAGCAGTGGGGAATGCCCTGCTGCAGGGCCCCGTGGTCTTCCACTTCCCTCAGTATGTGGTGGGCAGGATCAAGGAGAGGGCCATGGAGGGAGACAAGGCTGTCATGCAGCTTCTGGTGGATCTGTACAGGTAGGGTTTAGGGTTTAGGGCTTTGTTGTCAGGGCCAGGGGCAGAATCAAGGAGAGAGCCATGGAGGGAGACAAGGCTGTCATGCAGCTCCTGGTGGATCTGTACAGTTAGCCCTCCCTTGTTGCACCTGGGCAGCCCCGGTGTAGTGCTTGGCTGCTCATCACATTGACGCCAAAAGGCGTAGTCTTTTCTTTTCTTTTTCTCCCTTTTTGTTAGGGCCAAGGGCACACTGGGCTCAAGTACATTGAGTTGTATGAAAGCATCATCTGTTCTTTTTCTTGTCCATTGATGGGTGTCTTGTTGCATCAGGCATGCATTTTGCAGCTGGGTTGCTTGACAGATTTTTGGCTAATTAGGGAGGAAGAAATAGACAAGACTGAAGATGTCATGCTTCAACTGCCCCGTTGCGTTGAAGCACTTGCAGCTTGCAACAATTTCCAAGCTCACCCACCCGCACAACTCTGCTTCCGTTGTGCGGGTGGGTGAGCTTGGAAATTTGCTTTGCAAGCAGGCTGCGCTGTCTTACTTTGAGTATGTGGCAGTCAACAGGGATGCTCATGTTAGGTTGCACTGAGGAACGGTTGTCTTTGCTGCTTTTTGCTAGCGCCAAAGGCAGCCCTCCTCCTGGAGAACCTCCCCCCTCCTCCGCCCGCACCCCCCCTCACCCCCCCAGCCAGACGCGTCCTGAGGTAATCAGTAGCATCGAGGACCCAACAAGGTGCTCAGGCACTCATAGAGGGAAATGCTATTGCAAAAGTTTGCACAGGTTTTGGCCTTACCTAACAAGACCCTACAACCGCTCTCTCTACACAGAATGCTACCAAAAGAAGAGTGTGCTCTGTCACAGGCTGGCGGCGCTGTTTGTGGTGGACAGGCTGAAGTCAGAGGTCGTCACGTCAGCCATCACGCACTACCAGCATGTGGCTGTGCTGCAAGCGCGCCGCCACATCCTGAAGCGCATCATCAACCGCCACAAAGTAAAGAAGCCAGATGAGCGCAAGGTCTGCCCCTCCACACCTGCTGCAAAGGATTATGTAGTGATCATGCTAATGTGCTGTTTCAGATGGTCGTATTGGTATACACATTTGATGCACTACATGTTACGCTTTAAAGGCATGAGTTATGACTTCAGCATGTTGTTTTGGCTTGCTGCTTTGAATTGCAGACAAACCAATACTTTGCCAGCAAGATTGCATGTGTGATGTAGACTTGGCTTCCTGATGCTCACATCTATCTTGTCGCGCTGATGCTGTAAAGCAAGCTGAGTTCTGATTGTGTACTTCCAGGCTTTGCGGCATCAGCTTTGCAGGGCTTGGTGAGGGTAGCACTGTGCATTGTTTCCAACTGCTCTTGCATTGTTTAAAGTATGGGCAGAACTGGCAGCCTTGCTTCTTGAAAACAGTGCATCAAGTGCAGTCAATTGTAGTCAGTCAGCGCTACAGACAGAGCTCTGTGCATGGACTGTTCTGCTCAGTCCTTGCACAGATCTCTGTCTGTGTCGCTGACTAATGTAGTTGGTCTCACAGTGCGCCATAAGCATTGTCAAAGTTGTGAAATAACAAGTCTGCAAAGGATTATTTGCTCAAACTTGTGTTTTCTACCCTCAAAACAAGGAACATTGCCTGCCGCCAAGAGCAGCAAGTGCACAACAGTTGCTAAGTGGCCATGACAGTGCAGAATTAGCAAAACAAGCGTAACCATTGTGTTGATCCTGAAAAAAATGAATGCCAAAATGCAGTCGGTGGCATTGCTGTGGGCGCAGCACAAGCACAGCGGCGCCTTCAAAACCATCGTCGCTCAGGAATTCGAACGAGCCCTCACAGACCTCTCTGCTGAGGTCATGCAAAATGAAGCTGAGGTATGCAAACCCTAAAAAGCCTGACCAGCAACCTTGTTACTGGACATGTTTTGCCATTCTGTGCACTACAGAGCTGTTATGCCCAAGCATGTGTGGTTCTAGGGCATGGCCTTGAGGGTTGAATTGCATTGCGTGTGATCGCTGATGCTACAGTACTACTGAAGTGTGCGCTGTATGTGCTGATACGTGGCAGTTTTCAGCAGCGCCAAATGTAATGCGCGATCACATTGTCTGCTCGTCGGCATTCCTTCATGAACAGTGCCAAAGCAGGTCCCAGTCACCATCTACCCAAGTAATGCTAGTGTGGCTCTGTCACTACACGGCTGTAGCATAGCAACCCAATGGAAAGTATGCAATAGTAATGACATTCCTGACTTTGCGCAGTCCCCTGTGGCCAAGAAGGAAATCCCAGACGAGAAGGCAGAGGGCAATGGCCCTGCAGATAAAGGCCCTGCCCCGGCAGCTGCCTCATCCAGTGCTGCATGGAATCCCTTCAAGTCCCGGTCCAAATCCCCTCCTCCTTCAGAAACTGAGCAGGCAGCAGGTGCTTCTGGCGGGAACGAGGCTGCCACTGCCAGGCCTGCCCGGCCACCGCCAGCTGTGCCAACAGACCATGACATCTTGACCAGCCTCCCCTCCGACACAATCTGGGATAACATGCAGCAGCACGCCTCAGAAGGTATCAACCTGTTCTTGAATGTTCAGAGGCTAGGGCTTTTTGGGAATTGAGTGATGCTTTGCTTTGCAGGCATTCTGCCTTTTGCTTTCTGCATTTCGTTGGTTGAGCAAGCAGCTGTTCAGCACCTGCGCTTGGGGATCCCAGACATGTGCCGGCAAACAGTGCAAGGCAATGCAGCTGGGCATGCATCTGCATTGTGCTGCATGTAAGTTTTGTTTTCATGCGCCAAGTCCTACAGGCAACCACAGGACAGGTCTTTCCACAAAACAGCAAGACTGCAACACCAACACTGCCTTTGCACCTGGCTTGCTTACACTGGCACACACTTCGTTACTGGTGCAGTTTTACCTTCTGCGCATCAGATTCAGCCTGTTTCTGCAGCTCTGGGAGAGCACCAGTAACAAAGAGTGCTGGTACTGTTTTCTGTTCTGCACATCAGACTTGCGCTGTTTTTGCAGCTCTGGGAGAGTATCAGCAGTGCTGGTGTTGTTTTGCCGTGTGCACATCAGACTTGCGTTGTGTCTGCAGCTCTGGGGGAGGTGAGGCATGGGCTGAGGGATGCGCTGATGCTGGAGCTGAGCCCTGGAGAAGCCTTCTATCAGGAGTCCACAGTGGTGCTGCTGCGCGGCAAGCTCCTCATGACCGGCAGAGCTGACACCGTGCCCCTGCAGCAGCTTCCAGGTCAGCTTCTTGCATTAGTCACTGTGCTGATGCCAACAGCAGCACAACTGCACAGACAGACTGAAAACTAATGAACACAACAGTCATCAGAGGTAAGCTCCTCATGACCGGCAGAGCTGACACCGTGCCCCTGCAGCAGCTTCCAGGTCAGCTTCTTGCATTAGTCAGTGTGCAGGTGCCAACAGCAGTACAACTGCACAGACATACTGATGAGGGTGACAGGCATCAGAGGCAAGCCTTTGGTGACTGGCTAGGCTTGACATACAGTAGCGCACCTGCAGCAGCTTCCAGATCACCTTCTTGCATTAATCATTGTGATGTCACCAGCACAAACGCACAGACAGACTGCTGAAATAAGGGGTCAAAGGCAAGTTTGTGATGACTCTCTGGGCTGGCCTTGTGCGCCTGCAGCAGCTTCCAGGCTACTTCTTGTTTGAACTGGTGTGCTGATGCTGACAAGGCGCAAGATGATGATCAGTGCATTGGTTGCTCCCCCCTGCAGGCTTTGATGCATGTCTGGATGTACACATCCCTTCTGACCCTATGTACCCATACACACTCTGCAGCACACAGGCACAGACACAGCTGATAAAGACGCATTACCTAGGACTATGTTGTGCAAAAAGTCTAACCTCTAACCTTTAGACCCTTCATGCAAGAGCTTGCTGACAAGTCTGCTGGCAGCCTCATGATCCGGCATTAGTCATGCTACACATGCATTTTGGCGCCAGCAACTGACATTTCTTTGGTGCTCTATTGTCGAACCCCTTGAGTTTCTAGTGCTTAGTGTATGCTGTTTTCCCACTTATTGTCTGTTGACCCCCCTTATGAGTCCTAAAGACAAGAAATGCAAACTGATTGATTGAATGAATTGATTGGTATTCTGTTCATGTCATCTGCAGAGTCTGAGAGTGTGGAAACAGCCCCTGGAGGGCAGCCCCAGGGGCCCTTCGAGGTGTGCTTGCAGTACAGCGGCCCTGCAGTGCTGCTGTGGCTGTGGAGCAATGCACACAGCAGTGAGGACACCGGACTCAAGGCTCAGCCCATCAAGCACACTGCCGGCAACACAGGTCAGTCCAGCCACTGCTTTGCAATTGCAATCAGTTTGCTGAATGAAGCTGCTTGTGCATCACAAACTTGGCTTGTCTGTAGAAAAGATGGCCCCAAAGCTCAGTCTGTCAACAACACTGCCGATGACTTCAGATGGACGGACACACGATGTCAGGTTGTAGATTTGGTGCTATACCAGAGTTGCTGGTGCAAACGCAGTCTATTACACATGCACTCATGCACGCACAGCAGGCAGCACAAGCAAATTTTTTGACTGTGTATGGACAAGGATTCACTGACACTCTTCTCTGCATGGAAGATGCACACCTAGCAGGCAAGCTTTTGGCAGCAAAGGTGGTGTTGATACATCAGCCAAGGAGCTCCTTGCAATGTTTGCACCCTCAACTGGTCATCTGTAGGCCAAATCAATTGTAATGGTGCAATTTATGTGACCAGGAAACACGACATCATAAGAAAAGAGTGAAATCATTGAGTCAAGGTGGTTTGCAGGAGCTGTGCTGATGGTGTGCCCCCCAGTTCCCGCCATTCTCAACCTGGATCAGTCAGACCAGGAGCAGGATGAGTCAGAGACTGATGAATCAGGGAATCTAGATGAAGCTGAAGATACCAGGTCAGCATGCCTTTTGCCTGTCAGAGCACTGCAATGCAATTTTGCCATTCAGCACTGCATTGCAGGCATGTGATATGTCTGATGATCCACAACTGGCAGATGATGGTACATGGCAAAACCAAAGGTTAGCTTAGGGAGGCAAGGCAGCAAAAGGTTGGTGTTGCGGTGCAGGGGTGCGTGGGAGAGTTCAGGGGAGGTTAGGGACCAGGCGAGCAAGCAGCGGCAGATGATGGCAGATGGCAACCTGCGAGGATTCTGGAGCAAGCAAGGCCGCTTCAGGCTCAAGAAGTATGCTCACACACCTTGCTTCTACATCTTTTCATTATTGATTTCCTGATCAAGAAAGAGTTCCTAATGCACTCATCAGCGATTTCAGCAATGGAGTACAGAGATGCCATTGTGTGCAGCGTGCAGTGTGTGCACAACAATCTCAGATGCACTTGCTGTTCAGAGTGTTTAGAAAGAGCTATACCAATCCTCATACCACACTTACACAAAGTCACCTGGCTTTCTGCTGATGTTCCTTTCAGGAGACTCATCCTCATGGACTGAGTCGTTGATTGAATGTGATGGACAGGAAGATATCTGTAGTATACAAACATTGGCTGTTGTACCGACCAGCATGCCTGTGCCTCATCCTAAAGACCTCAATTGTCCCAGCGAGCCCATTGTTGTTGCCTGGGGTCTGAGTGCAAGCTTCCACTTGATCAGGGTCTCCATCAATGCAAGATAAGGAGTAAGATTGGCCTTCTGACATGCAGGCTGAAAGGGGTATCAGGCACATGTGAGATGGTGGCTCCCTCATCAGCAGCCCAGACCAGCACCAGCCGCCTCAAAGTTGTTGGGGTCAACAAGCTGGAATGATTTGCGTAACTAGTGTCAGTAGTTCTGTACTCAAGACTGGTCACTTGACTTAGTGGCCAAGCATGCAGCAAGCATTTGTGGGTGCATGTAGGTGCCTGTGCAAGCTGCCTCAAAACATAGCACACATGTAGTACAAGGTTGGCACAAATTCTGGGCCTACGCTTGTTTGATGTTCAGACATGTTTTGGTTTTAGCGTAGTGTTTGCTTGCACAGCTTTTCCCCTGTGTAGTGATTGGCTGGTGAATGTGTTGCTAACGCACATGCCTGACAAAGCAGTAGACTCGTTCTGCTGAGTAGACAGTCCTGCAAATAGCCCTGGTTAGTTAGGTTGTTTCAGTCACAGCTTGTTTGTTGCGCAGCTATGTCTCTGTACTGTGTTTGTGCAATTTGACACAGGTCACATGTGTAGCACCTCAAAGATCTGTGAGCTTTGCGACAGCATGAAGCGCCAGGCAAGTATCTGGCTGCAGCTGAATCATGTTCATATTATGCAGTCATGAAGCAAGGCCATTACTGCAGTCGTTCAACAGGACAGACTCCTTTCAAGACTATCTCACACACTGTTGTAACTGCTTTCAGTTAACTGTTAACAGGCCGCTGGACTCTGTGCATTAGCCTCAACAGCTGAAGGCGGGACGTTGACACGAACCTAGTCATGATCGACACATATTACCCAACTATGACTAACCAGTTCATGAATGACTTGGATTAGTGCTTACCACAACTGAACATGCTGTGATGGCTACATATGATTACAAAAGTGTACTTTCAGGTGTACTGAGTGTCCTCAGGATACTAACCTGGCGCTGTACATTATAATCAGGTGCATCATAAGGCGCTAAGCACATGTTTGCTTACAGTGCACTGCCAATTTGCGGCTACCATTCACCATGAGCGTCACTCCAGGGCGTTGCACTATCAGACCCTGCACCAAAGCTGCAAAATCTGCAGGTTTCTCTGCAGTCACATGCTTGCTATTTAGAAAGGTCACACACCTAAGACTCAATACTTGAAGCAGCTCCAGCATGTTTGGACCGAATTGCAACCTGTCACTCTCTACATAAATAGTTTGTAGAGACGACATTGCACCCCAACTAACATTTATCGCCACAGACACCAGAACCACATTGTATCTGCATGGCACAGATGCTCCTATCAACTTCAAGCTAGTCAAGTTACTCAACATTGTCAACTTCTGATCAATCTTCAAATCCTGGGATGTGTAGTGCAGTGTCAATGCTTGCAAAGATGAGAGGCAGTACAAACAGACCCAGTCAATAGGCTCATCATGACCAGAAGCATTCATGTACAGCACACTCAGAAACTTCAAGGGTGATAGATCTGGACAGCTATAGCTCTCGTAGTAAGGACTTCTACCAAACTCAACTACCTTGCCATCTGATGTATAGCTACCATAAACACTGCCACTGTACAGGTACAGTTCTTGCAATGTGGTGTAAGCCAAAATGCCATCACTATGATTGTTAAAAAAACGACAGCCAACAACCTTCAAGTTTTGCAAAGGTACCACACTGGTGGTGAGTTCTACAAGTTCTAGATTAGCGTCTTTTAGTCGCAAACTCAACAGTCCTTCAGGTAACTCCTTGATGCTATACTCCCCCCCAAAAAGTGACAGCGTGCGTAAATGTGGCAAGGCCTGCAAAGCACTGATGTCAAAGACATTGTTTGTGTCTGAGGGACTGAATCCCAAAGTTGCAAGATTACTGAAACATGCAACCATTCTCAAGTCTGACTCTTGTGATGGGCCCAGTTCCAGAGTTTTCAAACGTTGTGGCTGTGTCAGAAGAGCATCAAGAACCATGTCCAGGGCGTATGTATCACAGTCTGTCATTACTGTCTCCACACAGCAGCTATGACACCTCAACCAAGCCAGTAAACCAGGGGTGCAAACAGGCCGCAATCGCCACTCTAGAATCAGACAGCTAGAAAGCTTGGGAGACTCAAGGAAGAGCTTGTTAAATCTACTGCAAACACTCCTCACTCTGTAGAGATTCCTTTGATCCTGCGCCAGCTTTTTGAGGGAGACAGTGTGCAGCTCCAAAACACGTTCAGGCGCTAGGCGGGACAAAATTTTCACCCATAGCTCGTCCGGCAATATGCTTGCTGTGTTGACGGGGCCCGACATGGCCTCTTTGCGTCAATGAGGGCCTGAGGAGGTTACGTGCTCCTATCCAAAAGAGCAACACAAAGTGTTTTGTCGCAGTGATCAAAGAGGTTGTTGTCAAACGTTGCAAACAGGCTCTCGCACCAGCAGCACAGCTCAACAATGTTCTGAGTGCTATGGTAACTGCCAAATGCAGGTGAGACTGGAAGAACAACGTGAGGCCTGGCGTGAGTCACTAATCTCACTTAGACTGCGGCGATCAGTACTCCAGCCACCATTGCTGATTCGATCTTTCGTCATCCTTCCTCTTTTTGGCGCAAGCCTTATGAAGTTACCCCTGAAAGAAGAAGAGCTCCGGCCGGCGAAGCCGGCCGGGAAAGATGGCACATGAGGAAATATGTCTGTCACCTCCTGTTTAGGCAATGCACACTGCAAACTGTGCTATGCTGTTCGAGCGAAGCTCGAACAGCGTTGCGCTGGGCAGCGTGCACATAGCTAACCATTGGGCACTCTTGATCAAACATTGCTGTAATGCTGAAGAAGGCTATCAAGTAATTCTGCGTTTGCTTTGTGTGAAGTGGCTGGCAACATGCCAGTCAAAAAACATAAGGCAAACAAGAGCAAGAAGAAACAGGTCATAGAAGTATCTCAAAGGACACCGGCGTACAGGAAAGCCGCAGGGCTGCAGCTGCAGCAGGATGAGCTGCACGCGGCACTCGCCGCGAGAACTTGCACCCAGGGTGATCTTGCATGGTGCAAACATTGTATCTGCCACAACTGTATGGGGCACGCTGATCTCGGCATGACATTGACCGCAGGCAAGCCTCTGTGACGGATGTGCACGCAGCGCCAGTTGCGACCGGCATACCCCCGCAGGACGCAACCTGCCTAATCTGTCTCACCAGCAAGCAGCGCAGCCGGACGCAGCGGAAGTGACTCGTAAGGCACGTCGCGCTCAGCGCAAACATGGCACAAGGTACCTCCAGCAGCAGCAGGCTATACTGCACTATCAATGACAGTCATGGCAACTCTGTTTGGTAGCAGTGCCGCAGCGTCACAGTCTCCTCAGTAGCCAATGTGGCCTCAGCCCAATGCCATCACAGCAAGTGGACTCATACCTCCAGGTGTGATACCAATGCAGCCTCAGGCTCTTGCACCCTTGCCACTATTGCCAACTGACCCCAGTATGAACAGTGTCAATTCCAATCAGAGTATCATGCACGATCCATCACAACCATCACAAGCGCCTGTATAGCAGCATCCCTCCTCTTTGCAACCCTTTCCACCAGTGCCAGCAGACCCAAACATAACAGGCTCCACTCAGGTCAGCATGCATGTACCTCCCCTATCAGCACAGGTTCCTGACATGGAGCCTGCAGAGCCACAGCAACTTACATGGCTTCAAGTAGGTGCTGCAAAGCAGACAGCCCCGCGACAACCTGCTAGGGGTCCTGCACCCCAAATCCCCAGCATCAACCCTGAGGATCAGCCACCTCATTCCCCACACAGCACCAGTATATACGCAGCAGACCTTCATTGGTTGCATCCAGCAGCAGAGCGGCAGCAACGCTGTCTGGACTATCAGGTGTTATTGGCCATGCAGTGGCCAGAAACACTTGTCACAAAGCTTTAAGTGGCAGACCTGGTGCATTGCTTTCCTGATGACTCAATGAGCCAGGTCTGCGATGTGTTTGCACAATATGCCAGGCAACATGACCAGGAGCAGCAAGTCAGAGCATGGGCTGAGCAGCTCATGGGTGACATGCGTGTTGAAACAGTCTGTATGAATGGTTCTGACAGCGTGCAGACATACAAACAGCTGGTGAAGTATGTCAATCAAGACCTTGACATACTGCTAGCTGAGTTGTATTGGATGTACTATGACACAGCTAGCAAAAAATGTCAGCTTGATCAACTTTGGCAGTGGATACAGCAATTGTCTGAAGGTCCAGACTGCCCACCTCCACTTGCACCAGCCAACGCTACCCAGCCTGGTGGTAGCGTGTTATCACAGCAAAACGCTGCTGGTGCTGCTCTTGCTGCTGTCAACCGGATGGCATTGAGAATGAGTTGACAATGAAGATGTGGGCAGGCAGAGCCGATTACATGGTGATAAGGGTACTGAACCAGGCTCCACTGTTCCCTTGATAGATTGGATCTCAGATACACTTTCCCAAGGATACACTAATTTGCAGAGCTTGGTAAAGTGCCTGGATCATAGAAATATTGTGTCAGGCTCCAGGCTCCACTGTTATTCAAACAATGATGCCCAGGTTTCAGAGCACAAATTGACGACATACCTTACAGCGCTACAATTTCCCCTAGTGTCGGCATGGTGCATCACCATTCATGAGGTGCCAGGCTTGAGCTTAGATAAGGCAGTTATTGACATAGGCAAAAATGCATTTGCTCATGGCCAAGCATATGTGGCACTCAGCAGGGTGTGCAACCTTGAGGGTGTCATGCTTACAGGACTGCAGAGGTCAAAGTTGAAGTTGACAGACAACGCAGTGCATGAGGAGTATGCTAGGTCGGCATTACGCCCTATCTCGTCATGATCATCGTTGTAAAGCAGGTGTCTGTGCATGATGCTCTCTGCTTGTTACCAGGGGCTAAACTCAAATGCCCTAGTCAGTAGCGGGCTTGCGCCGTTTTTTTAGCCCTAGGCGAACCTTGTCGTTCAGCTTTTCGTTCCTCCTCTGTAGCTATTGCTGTAGCTATAAAACACTTCTCTCTTTCTCTCTTGCGTAAATTGGTCATCGGGTACATATCACCTTCGGGAGAAGGAAGTTTCACGGCGGTGCCAACTCACGGAGGAACGGCACGGGTCGGACAAAGTCTGCTCGGTGCGGAGCAAGCGCATCGGTTGGTGTGCATACTCGTGTTCAGCGCGCCGTTTGAGATACCCGTTGCACGTCTGCGTCGTATGTCAGCGTGCCGGAAGGACGAGCTTGTAGCACCCTCGAATTTCGTGCAACTGTAGGAGCTCGAAGTCGTTACTTTCCTCAGCGACGGTAAGCCACAGCGTGCAGTCAGACAAGTTTGCTTCAACACAGTGCAACCTTGTGTACTTGGTCACAACCAACTGTGGGCAGGTCTGCTCCTCTAGCGCTGCTACGACTTGATATGACTTCTTGCCTTCCCAGTGACCTACAGCTAGCACAGTATCCTTTCTTATATCTCTATCACATGCACGTGACAGTGTTCTCCAGGCAGAATGGCAGAATGGCAAGCCCTGCATGATGCCCAACACAGGGTCGATCAGCTACAGAAGCAGTGCAAAGAGGCCTTGGATGCATGGAGGGCCAACCCGTCCAAAGAGATTGAGAACAAGCACTATAAGGGCCTGAACGTCTCACTTCACAGCGCAGAAGAATCTTGGAAAAGCTAACAGCAGCTGCAAGCACCTCAGGTCGGCATCTCTGGCCTGGAATAGAAAAAGTTTTTGTGTACTGTTGTATGAGGTCACACATTGCTTTTCAGCATAAGACTTTTGAAGTTCATCTAGCTACCTGCATCTCACAAGGCTGAGAACATTTAATGTATCTGCAGCTCAGGTTTGTCACTGATCTCACGGCATATCCAGGAGGCTCTATCACATATTTGTCTGCACGTCAGGTGCACAGCTTGTATTCAGCCTCCTACATTCCTTTGTGGCAACAGGGTTTGCTGTTGGTCTCACAGCATATCAAGTTACTCGTTGGTATGCAGCACAAAACTGCTCAACAGATATAGTGCACCTCTCAGCCTCTTCTGTGGCTTGAGGGTTTGTCACTGACCTCATGGATCACCCAGAAGGCATTGCCACATGATTGTCTGCACGTCAACTGCACAAGCTGGGTTAGGCCTCCGCCCTGCTTCTGAGCATATATAGTGCACCTCTTGGGCTTGTCTGTGGTTTGAGGGTCGGTAACAAAGTTCTCATAATGCATTGGGGCACAGCAGTAGAGCACAATCACAGCCTTGACTCAGCTCTTGTCGTGACTTCAACACATACTGAGCTGTCAGAGCATTTTCAACAATTTCTCAGGCTTTGTTCATGAGCTTGAACATGCCTTCTCAACAGCTTTTGAAACTATATGCCTGTTATGTGAACTGTACCACTTGGATGCATGTGGCAGTTTGTTCTCACTTGACAATAACATGGCTCTTGCAGGTGCAGCTGCAGGTCAGAGGGCCTTTTCTGTAGCCAATCCTGGTGAAGGTACGGTTGGCACAACATTGTGCATTAGGAAATCAGCAACTGTGCATACAAGGTTAGAGGACATACAGACTGCCTGTGCGGCTTGTTGGTAGATTGTCATGTTTTGGCCATTTAAGTTGTGTATGGCCCTTCAATGAGCTTGAGACGTAATTTGTTCAAGATCCGCATCATCGTTGAGCAATCCTGCATGCCAGCAAACACTGCTGACAGATTTGGCAGTGGCTTGGACTGGTTTTTTACACATGTTTGCAGTTCATGCTGAATATCTGAGCATTGCTAAATGGCTGCGCAGACCTAGAACTAGTGGACGCTGAGACAGATACAGTACCTGTCAGATCTATGAAGGTGATAAGGACTCGTCAGGATCAGCTGTTTCTGGACGGCATCAAGGAGGAGTTGGCCAGCAGAGGGCAGATGCTGGTGAGCATCAATGATGGTGGTTTTCCTGCGTACCATAAAGGGTGGACTTGCAAGACATTCCTTACAACTCCTGTCCGGCTCTGCGTAGTGCCCAAGCCAGGTATGGATACCATGCGTGGCTCAGGGGTGTGTGTGCGCGCCCCAAAACTGTCAATGTGTTTAGGCACTCAAGTACAGGATGTTGGTCTGCATTCTGCATACATACAAAATGTGCACAACCGTTTACTTGACAGACTTATTCCGCAGCTGTCCAAGTGCAACAATGCAACAAAAGTCTGCTTCAGGGCTGCCTCATAGTTGCACAACTAAGCACAACTCATTTGGTTTTGACTACAGCTTACTTGGTTGCAGGTGTCAGGTCCAAGCAAGCGGTAGCCTATCCTACTCAACAGTCTTTTCTTAAGCAGATATGGCAGGCAATTGTGGGTTGATCTGTTTTTGCTGAGACGGTTGCAGTGGAGGATGAGCACTACAACATTAAGGACCTCATCTTCAAATCCTTGATATTACTGGTAACAGTGTGTGCTTTGGTCCACCTATGCGCCCCACAAAACCCTCTGTTGTGTACAGGTGCTAAAGCAGCTACCATTCTTATAGAACACATCACCAAACATCCTCAGAAGACTGTTGTAGCGTGGCCAGTTGTTGAATCACAGAAGGGGGGACCCAATATGGCACCCACCCTCAAGCACACCCTCTATCTGCTCCGCCTTGCATCCTGCCTTTCCTTCCTTGCAATTGCATGTGAATTCAGCAAACATTATGGGACAACGTTGCTCTTTGTCCCACTGAATACCAAGAGACATCCTGCAATTGATCATTGCACCCAACCGGACTCTAGAAACACAGGTGTCAGTTCTGAAGGTAGTTTGCAACCATTGCTGCATGGGTATGATGTACGTGGCACACAACAGACGTTTCCAGAATGATTGAGCAACTCAACCCTACACATTCGACACTGACAGGCCAGTACTGCACAAGAAGAGAAGTGGTGTCTACAAGATGTCGACTTCAACAGAAATGTCAGACTGCCTCTGACTGACAAGGTAGTCAAAGCAATGCCAGTAGCAGTAAAGCTTTCTTGGACTCAGTAGCTGCATTGAGAAACGCCTTCACTAGTGTTCTGATTGGAATTGCTGAGTTCAGCAAAGCTATACTGTTACTGACATTCCTTTGAATACTTTTCCAGTCAGTAACTCCACAAAGTATCATCATTTGATATAATAATCATTTTACGAGCAGTTGCTGTACAGTCACAATCCTAGCTTGGCTCCATCAAAAAAGCTTCAGAGTAATAAAGCTTTCCTGGTGCTGGAATATCAAGCTGGCTTGAGACCACATAATGCCAAACTGCACGACCAGATTTCTCTCTCTTGAGTCTAGACACATGCAGCCACTGGACCACAGCATTCAGCATAGAATATATTACACTCAGATCAGGCATATTTGACCTCATCTTGGGAGGATTGTGTGCAGTGCAATGTGCACACACAAGCGTGCCGTTGACGTGGCTCACAAATTGTTGAACATAATACAATCAAGGACTAAGCTTGCGCTCCTTGTCTCCCAGGCCATTGGCATGCTCAACAGCCTTCTTGGCTTCATCCTCGACACTCACAGGCTTGGGCAGAGCGAGCTGTTTCTCATGCTCTGCAAAGTAGTCATCGATCTTGCGGAACTGCATGAAAGTGCTCCTCTGCTTCTGAAGTTCTGCCTACATCATGCAAACCCACTGTCTCTGGAGGCACAACAGCTGCATGATAGGCCTGAAGATCATGGCTGTCTTGCTAGTGCTTTTCCTGGCACATCCGGTCACGCTATCAGTCACTGTAGGGCACTACACAGCAGCAGGGCAGTAGATGATCACACGCATGCAAGACAGACCAATGCTCTGTAGGCTCACACACCTTAGTCTTCTCGTGAGCAGCCTCACTGCCCTCTGCACGCTTCTCAGCGGCCTTCACCACTTCTTCCTGAGATGCCAGCTGCTGAGCCAGATCAGCCAGCTGCCTCTGGTGCTTCTGCTCAAGCTGAGCGATAGCATGCAACTGATGGTGACTACTGGGCGCCACCTGTCAGCAACACAATCTTTATGTAGAACTTGCAAAAATTGCTGCGTACGTCTGGAACGGTATGCAGACACCTGCAGGTGCTGACTTGCATGTCACTGCTTCATCACAGCTTCCTGAGTGCGTGATGACATCAGAGAGGTGGCACACACAAGAAGTGCAGGTCATAGCAAAGACTTCACACACCAACTGCAGAATGGAAGGTTGTGAAGGTAAGTCTGTGCACTGAAGCAGATGAGAAGGGCTCAAAAGCCAAGGAGTGTCACCTGAGGCTTCTTGAGGTACAGCTGCCGGCTCAGCTTCTCCACCTCCTGCCTGGAAGCCTTCTCAATTCCCTGCAGCCTCTGCAGCTGCTTCTGCAGAGCTTCCACACGCTGCCCCTGCCGCCTCAGGGCTGCAGCATGCTGGCTGATGAGGGCTTGGCGGTCTGCCTCACCATTAGTCAAGGCGCCTACTGCTTGCCTCAATTCTGCAGCCAGCCTCTGCTCTCGTTCCTGAATCAAGCCATGACAAATTGCAGACCAGCAGCTGCAAGAGTATGACAGTTGAACCTGCAAGCAAAGGAGATCAGACAACAGCACAGGGAACTGAGTGAGGGAAACCCAAGGCAGTTTGTGCATCAACAGACGCAGCAGTGCCAATCAAAACCCCCACGGCAGCTCAGCAACACACCAAGAAGGGGTTGCACAACGTCACACACAACCGCATACACTGCCTCAGAGAAGGACAAGACAACTGCTCGACTGCCAGGTCAGAGAAGGTGAGGGTTGCCATGGATGAGCATACCTCAGCAGCACGCCGAGCCTTGAAGGCTGCTTCCCTCTGCTGGTGAGCGTTCCTGCTGTTCTTGAGGGCCAGCTCCAATTGCCCCTGCCCCTGGGTAGCCTTTGCACACTCAGCCAGGGCAGTCTCCAGCTGGCCTCCAAGGCTGTTGACTTCACTCTGCAACTGCTTCTCTGCCTCAGCAGTGCTGGACTGCAGATCTTGCAACTCCTGCTGGAGCGCTGAAAATTCCGCCTGCGTGACATGGAACATGCATCGATGATTGCATTCCTGACATCTGAGCCAGAAGATTGTGGCCAAGCTCACAGGCACAACCACGATGGATGCCTCTGCAAGTGATAGCAAAGTGATGCATGCTGTACATGTCTACCATATCCTGATAAACAACGCTAGCTTTATGATTGACAGACACAACGTCGGGGCAACGTCGGAGTACTCACATGGCGCATCTGCAACTTGCTGAGAGAAGCACTGTTCCTGACTTGTGCTTCATCTAAAGCCAGTTTCTTTTCTGCTGCCTCTGCCTGGTTTTTTGCTTCAGTCAAAAGCTTTTTCAGGTCTGCCTCCCTCTTCAGAGCCTGCGACGCACTACAGCCTGAGTTGCCAGGGTAGCAAGCATCAGATGACACGTCTTTCAACTTTGCAGATGGCTGGTATTAAAGGACACTCAACCACGCTGCAGACAATGTGACCTTTGACAAGCCAGCTTGTTGCACAGCTCAACCTATATAATACATGTAAATGTCATTAAAAGATACAGCAAGCACAGCGCAGGGACATGCAACTATCTTGTAACACATGCATGGTACAAGTGTGCATTTCATTTGCAACACGTGATGAGATTGTACATGGTGTGCCTGACCTGATTGTATAGCTGGTCCAACTCAGATTTGATGGCTTTGCCTGTGGCAACCTTAGCCATACTGTCCTTTAGTGCTCCTGCCATTCGGCATGACTCCTGCTGGGCGTCTTGATAGCTGCCCTGGCTTTGCATTGCTGTGGCACAAGAAGCAACAAGCATTTAGCATCATGACAGGACTTGCATGAGCGGCGGAATGTATGGAATGCTGTGCCACCTCATGCAAAGGAGGGGCTTATAGTGTGTATGCTGTTTGTCGGTGTGTTTTAGTATACATGATATTGCTTGAAATCTGTAATACCATATTGGTAGTGGACTATGAGACTCGCGGGAATGCGTGAAGGCCTTGGGCAAAGAGGCTAAGCGGTCTGACCTGCTCATCCAAATGCGCAATTGCATCCTCAAGCGCAAAGTTGCGAGGGAAGCAAGTGGTCTGATCCCCTGGCAGTGGGTATCTGCAAGTAGGGCAGCTCCTGGATTGCAATGGAGACTGACATACGAGACCTGCAAAAAGCACGCACATTCGTCTTAGAAGTTCAGGTCGTTTAAAGACTAAAACAGTTTCATCGACTGCTCTTACACAGACATCCCGAGCAAACAGTATGGCCACAAGGCAGAGTCCGAGGCTGCCTGGCCGGGGCCTGAGGATCGTAAACATCCCAGCATACACAACAGCATGGTTGCATCGCCATTTCGGGTCGATCGTAGCGATTGTACATTGCTGCAGAGGCAGGTCAAACTTCGACGAGCCAAGTTTGGGATCCCGTGCAGCGTCCCCAAGACAAACATGCTAACGCACCTTTGTAGTGAGATTTCAGATCAAGCTGATGTTGCGCACCAGCGGTGTCTGCTCAGCCTGAGCGCCTAGGCAGGCCAGCAAAGTGACCAGTACTGACGAGTCCCGGCATCTCTTTTAAATTGTACATGCATGTCACTGAATTCATGAGACACATGTACAAGCCTCCAATGGTTTAGCTTTGAGGTGCAACTGCTGCTTGCTTGACGACATGTACTGGCCTGGGCCTATGCCTGCTATGCCTGTTAAGTTGTTTCTTGTCTTTTGGACAAGTGCAGGATGCAGGCATTGCTGTGCATGTATATTGGCACACGAATCACATGCGTCTATAAGCTGAGCTGCATAGGCAAATAGATATATAGTTTACACCTTGTCACAGTGATGCATACGAGCTTCACACAAAGGGAACGAACAGGCCAGCAAGCAAGGAAATGGGTAAATTTTGAGGCCGAAATTGGTGCTGATTTCGCTGAATGAGCAGCCGAGATCCAAACAGCAGCGACAGCTCGCACGCAAATCATCGAGCAAGAAGCACCGCATGATTCATACGCCAATCTTCTTAAGGCAAAGTGTTGCAAACGATATTCCGAGCACAGCCATTGTAGCGCTGTACAAGCCTCACAAGCCGTCGGCATGCAACCCTCGACGAGGCGAGCAAGCACATGCAAGATTGAGGGACACGACGTCGGGCTTTGAACTGAATCATCAGATAGGCTTTAAAGCCATTGTTTGAAGTCAACACATGTAGGCTTCTATCTTCAAGTCAGCCAAAGCACGTTGACCAACACAATGCATGCTAGGGTAAACGCGAGTAGTTGGACCGTCTGTGCGGCCTGACAACGGCATTGTGGCAATTGCAGGCTGTCCGTAAAACAGTGAGCCGATTGTACACCTCTTTGCAGCAACATTCCACCGCAGAGTCTGTACATGGGCAGCAAAAAGAAGAAAGGCAGTGCAAATAAATCTCAGACACCTTCAACACCACACCACATCCCTCTGCTACAACTTGATGATGTGCCTCAACACGTGCTGCAAAGCCTAGGTCAGATCTTTCAGGAACATAATGGGCTGTTTGTAAGAGGCCGTGTTTTCCATGTGTCACTACAGGCACATGAGGTAAACAGGCATTTCAGTATGAAACCCATGGAGTTACATGCAGGAGCTCCATCCCTTGCGGCTGAGCACACTGCACAGCCTTCTCAAGTCTATACAGCATCAGCTGTGCTGAGTGCATGTCCAGAGCAGCTTGCTAAGGGTGCATTATCCAGGCATGAGGTCTGCTTGGTGAGTTCTTGTCTCTGCTTACTGCCATCTCGAGACTGGGTTTTTGCATGCCCAACAGTCTCACACAATGCCCCAAGGTGCACGCATCTGTGAAGTGGGTCTCAAAATTGTACATTCCCCATAGGTCGGAGTTCAAAGGAGGGCTACCAGTGATGCTGCAGACACACCACCATCACCACTCCCTGTGACAGTGCTCACTTTTGACCAGTCTGACCGGCGTGACAGGCAGTCCTTACTGCAGCCACTACTGTCGTCACAGCAGCTGTTGTCATTGTGGGAATGGTACAGCAGACAGCAAGGCTGGTCACTTTCCACGGCACCTTTGCCAAGTCTTGGAAGCTATGTTTGGCCAGCAAGGGTGCAGCCTGATGCGGCATTTGCATCTGGAACCTGTTGCCTGTCTGGCAACCTCATCAAAGGCCTTCATAGTCTTGGGCAGGACTGCTGTCTGGGACTGTACAAGGCAAGCCAGCCAGTGGCTTTGCAAGCAGGCGGTCAGAAGCAAGGTAGCAAGCAGATTGTCTACATGCGCTTGATGCTGGACCAAAATACAGGTGAGAGACTATAATGCAAGCCAAGATCACTCCATGCATGTCAGCTTGCATGAGGCACAAGCTGCTGAGCAAGTGTCACAGCCTGGGGGGTTGTGGTCATGTTAGTTCTTTGCTCTTTGCCTAGCAGCACACAGCTGCTCTTCAATCGGGTCAGATTCAGGTCACATGTTGCAGGCCAGCCTGATGCGTACAAAAGGTTTCTGCGGGATACAGACAAAGCTGACTGGTCATTGGCTTGTCCTGTGTCATGCAGCATACATTGTATCAATGTCATGTTGCAGTGCATTTCTTGTATGCATGTACTGCAACAGTTGTTTTGACAAAGATGAAATGCATGTTTGCCATCCAGCAGCTCACACAGTATGCATCTGGCAGTATACAACAATTTTGCCTGCAGGTCTGCCTGCTGTTGTTAATCAAGCGTCTCCAGCCAAGGCAGCCACCAAAGCCACCTCCCCGGCATCCAGCTGGGCATTGCGTGCGTTGAAGCAGAACAGCTCCAAGCAGACACACATGCTTGAGTCCCTACTCATGCAGCACCTGCAAAAGCAATTGCTACTAACAGGCAACCCAATCATTGTGCCGGTTTTGGGACATTGCTGTGTCTTCAGGTCAGTACACATCACAGCACTGCCTGTCAGCTCGATCATGCCTACTGGTCTGAGTGCATGTTTCCTGACCTTTGCAACGCTGCAATAGAACAAATTGCAAATCCAACAACTCTGCCAACTTCATGCATGTTCTCTGTGGATTGATTTGGCAAGGATTTGGCCTGATCAGATGTCCAATGCTTGCAAAAGGCCTGTGTTGCTTTGTCATTTGGTCGCGACAGCAACAGACATGTCGCATTTTGCGTGAACAATGTCGATGCTGGTTTGCCTGCCTAGTGTGTATGCACCTGCTTGCTGATTGCTTATACTTGCAAAGGGTAAAGTCAGCTCTCATCTGCAGCCTCTCATCACTACACCCTTGACCCCAGCAGTCATCGTGACACCTTCTTTTTGAGCGTATCATTATGCAATTGTGCTAAAAGTCATTTGCATGCATGCTTGTTGTCACTAGCATGCATGCAAATCCTGCTCTGAAACAGCTCTCTTGGTTCAGGGTGGAACGCATCGTTTCAGATGCTGCTGAGAATGTAGCCACAGTTGTTGATGAGAAGACAGAGGTGCATGTGCTGCAGCCCGATGAGGCCCTGCCCCAACAAGCCCTGTCTGCCCCTCCCAAAGCAGCATCACAGGTCAGATCTGTAGCAACTGCGTTCATGGCTGATGCCATGGTACTTGACATGGCTAAGTAAGGCTTTTGTCACTATTTTACTGAGCAGCAGACAATGTTGTGATGCCCTGTCTACCTTTGAAGGCTAATTCTTGTTTGTATATTGCCATTGTGAGTTGACAACATCCTGGACTACAGGCAAAAGAGACATCCGCCCCACCTGAGAGAGACATTGTTGCGGAGGCGCGTGCAGCAGCCGCAGCCAGTGATGAAGAAGAGGGTATGGAGGGAGCAGCTGCTCGAGCAGCGGCAAGGGCAGCTTCCCTGGGCCTGGCAGCTGCTTCCACTGGCTATGCATCTCTGGGAGGTGTCGATGATCATGTGAGTGCTGACACCTACTTGTAAAGAGGTGCTCAAGCTCATTGGCTAATCAGTCATAGAATGACAGTCATAGAATGCATGCAGCTCCTGACCATCATTGTCTGCAAGTCATCACATGCAGTGCGTCAGTCACAGGAGTGTCAGATTGACTGCAAGGCTGGAACTTTGTGTTTCAGACCTGTCAATGCTTGGATGCATGGGCATTGTGACAAAGGCTTGCGATAAGTGTGTTGTGAAGCTGCTTCGCAAGTTGCTCTCTGCTTTGTGTAAGCTGGGGTGTCGGCCTCTGCTTAAAGTGCACTCACTGTGCTGTTATGCTGCATAGTTGTTACTTCATTGAAGTCTGATGCAAAACAATGTGGGCCAGGCGATGTTGTTAGCAGCATGTTGACCCCAGCTTGAATGCGCTGCAGGTGAAAGCCCTGCGCCAGCTGGTCACTTTGCCTCTTAAGTTCCCTCACCTCTTTGCACGCTACAATATGCGCCCCCCAAGAGGGGTGCTGCTGTGGGGTCCCCCAGGCACTGGCAAGACCTGCCTAGCTCGAGGAGCTGCTGCAGAAGTTGGGGTGCCTTTGTTTGTCATCAATGGCCCTGACGTTGTGTCTGAGTTCTATGGGGAGAGTGAAGCTAGTCTCCAAGGCAAGCCTACTTCTTGCTAATGCACACTTGACTTGCAAAACATAGCTTGCATGCGCTTTTGCATTCAGTCCATAGGCTCCTGATGTGTCTTACATGCGCCAGAGGAATACATCTTGTTAGCTGCCAATTGCAATTCACACGGCATCACGTTTGTCGGTAAAGCAGATGGCATCTAGCATACTTGAAGCTGCAGCGCAGGTGACAGGAGACTATTGAAGTGCAATCCATTGATTTCATGGCTCGCAGCAATTCTTGAGGGAGAGTGATGATGCAGGTATCTTCACTGCAGCACGTTCACTGGCCCCCTCTGTCATTTTCATTGATGAGCTGGATGCGCTTGCCCCAGCCAGGGGTGGAGGAGACAGTGAGGGGGGTGGCGGAGGGGGCATGGCTCCAGAGCCCGCTGCCGAGATGTCTGGCCGCATTGTGACCAGCCTGCTGACAGCCATGGATGGCATCAACACTCACCCTGCCTCTGCTGGTGGGCCACTTGTACCCCCTACTGCTCTTGACATGAAATGCAGCAAACTTGATGCCAGCAGTGAGGGGCAGACGTATATGTACATACCAAAGGATGTATGTGCTCAAACGTCCATTCAGGGGATGTTGGACATGCTGTGTACACTGTGCTACTTTTGACAGTGCCTCTGCTGTAATTTGTGCAGCGCCAGGTGCTTGAGACACACCAGGCATGACAGTGCAACAAGGACTTCCGAGCATAGGTGCCACTGCAGCAGTTTCTCTCTGTACAGGTGTCTGCCCCACTGCAGATGCTGAATCTTAGCAGTGCTTTGCAAGCACATTTTGCACTGGGGCAGACATGTAGCATCTAGGCATCCGCATAGGGTGACAAGGCATGACCAATCCACTCTTGCACAGCAGTGACAGACCTTGCTGACGTAATTGCAGACACCAAGTTCAAACCTGAGCTGATTTTGTGTTTGTCTTGAGGGAAGGACATTCACCTGGTCAAGTTGAGCCAAGTTGTGAGTGTGTATGAAACAGGGGGGGCGGGAGTGGTGGTGATAGCAGCCACCAACAGGCCAGAGGCGCTGGACTCAGCTCTCAGGCGGCCAGGGCGATTTGACAGGGAGCTGGAGGTTGGGGTCCCCTCCCCCGCTGCCAGAGCCCACATCCTCAGGTAATGCCTCCTGTTGCTCTTCCTCTCTGATGGCTTTCCTTCCCTACTGCAGCGTCTTACTTTTGTTCAACAGTCAACCTTGCAAGGGGACTCTGGCTGCTGTTTGATGATAGCCATGTGCTTCATCTCAAGCTCAGTCATACTTGCTGTGCAGTGCTGTTGCGGGCCACATGATAGCAGTCTGGCACAGCACAGCATTGATGTTCACAGCTTTGCTTTACATGCCTTTGTCAGTGTTGACTTAACTGCTACGACAGCGTTGTCATTTTTGGATTTTGCTTTGACTGTGTGAATTGATCATGTCAACAGACGTAAGCACACCATCTGCATACCCTCGGGTAATGAAAGTACGCCTGCTGCATGGCCCTCAGGGTCGAGGTAAGGCATACCCGATACCAGCCCAGCTGATGTCAGAACAAGGGCATTCTGGCATAGGTCCAGATGTATCAAGAAAGGCAGTGGTGCAGGGCTAAGCTGAAGGCAGTGAGGCACTGTTTGGCAGAAGAAGACGTTGATGCTCTGGCTGCTGCAGCACATGGCTTCGTTGGCGCTGACCTGGCTGCTATCTGTGATGAAGCTGCCATGGCTGCCTTGCGCCGTGTCATTGCTGCACGCCGGTCACCACCTGCTGTGCATCACCCACAATCCCAGCAGCCACACCAAGAGGTGCAAGGACCAAGTCACAGAGGAAAGCATAAGGGCGAGCGACTGCAAGCTAATAGTCTTCAGGCAGCACAGGACACTCAGGCAGTCACTCAGGCTACAGATGCACATGGCTCTCAGCAGCAGAGCATTGCAGAGCTAAAGGCACAAGCAAGGCAGCAGCGCTTGGATGCAGCGCAACAGTCAGCAGGGATGCTCACCAGTCTAGGCGGTGAAGACAGCTTACAGCCAGCTAGACATGACAGTCATCTGAACCTGCAAGGGCTGTCACAAGACATCGGCGTGTTACACATCACAGAGATAGAGCAGGTCAGAGTGTGTGCAAATGCAGAAGACTTGTCTGGCCAAGGATGTCAGGCAGTTCTTGGTGAAGGTGGCGCTGCTGGTGCAGCAGTCCAGTCAAGCAGTGCACAGGCTGGACTGGCAGAGTCACCAGAAGAAAGGATCGAATTGCAGCCAGACAGGGCAGAGCCTGATGCTAGAGGAGCAGCGCTGCAAGGTGGCAAGATACAGCCACACAGGGAACAAAAACAGCTGCACAGCAGCAAGACAGAGCCAAAAAGTCAAGAAGGAGAGCTGCAAGTTGGAAAGGCAGAGCTGCTCATCACATTGGCAGATTTCAGGGTGGCTGAAACCAGAGTGCGGCCTAGTGCCATGAGAGAGGTGGCTCTTGAGGTGCCCAAGGTGCGCTGGGGGGATGTGGGGGGTCTGGATGGGGTGAAGCAGAGGCTGCAGGAGGCAGTGCAGTGGCCCCACTTGCACCCTGAAGCCCTGGCCCGCCTGGGAGCTCAACCCCCCAAAGGTACCAACCCCCTCCCCCAGCCCTGTCCCCAATAGACAGTCACTTCTGGTCAACTGTAGCTGGACAATACTAGCCTGGATCCTGCATTGCTTGGTTGAACACATTTTCTGCACAGAGTCATGCCTCCAGCCTTTCAGTCAGTCCTTCATGCTTTTCTTTCTTCATGCTTTTGTCAACCCTTGCTACTCAAGCAGCTTAGGCTGAACTTTTGTAATGAACTCCTCTTGTACAGCAGCTTGACTCATTAGTAAGAAGGTCACAGTCAGTGGCACAAGTCTTTCCTCCGAACCTCATCTTCAGAACTGAGCTGTGCCTGCAGTCTGTCTAGGATGAGGCTCAGCCTGCCGATTATCTATAATATCAACTCTGTTTCATCACAAGTGTGCTGTCATGCATGACCCTGTAGATACAGAGAGACTGCTCCTTGGCATCTCCTTATGGCATGCACACTTGCCATTGTGAGCAGCAACCTCATAGCCATGATCAACAAAACAGGAAACTGCTTCTGCCCTCATCATCCTTACACGTCTGTGCAATGCTTGCAGGTGTGCTGCTGTATGGCCCACCAGGCTGCAGCAAGACACTGCTGGCACGCGCTGTAGCCAATGAAGCCAAGCTCAACTTTCTTGCTGTGAAAGGCCCAGAGCTGTTCAGCAAGTATGTTGGCCAAGCCGAGAAAGCCGTTGCGGCGCTGTTTGCCAGAGCGCGAGCAGCAGCTCCAGCAATCATCTTCTTTGATGAGATTGATGGTCTTGCGGGGGCTAGGGGGGGTGAAGGGGCATCTGGCGTTGGTGAGCGTGTGCTAAGCCAACTGCTGATGGAAATGGATGGCCTTCAGGTGATTTTGGCTTGTCTTCACAGTTGCAGCATGTTTGCTGGTGCATTGTGTATGGCATGGATGCAAGCAATGCAGCAGAATCCCAAATCTGTTTTGCTTCAATTTTTGCATTTCTCATTAAATGTGCAATGTGGACATGCAGACTTTTGCGGACAGCAAGACATCATTCAGCTGTACTGTCTGGTAGTCCCCTTGGCACGATGTGTGAGTTTGTGTCTCTTGTCCAAGATGTGCCCGAAGCCCAGACGTCTGCATAGCCTGGGTCACACCTCCAGCAATAGCTTTATGCACTTGCAAGCTGCTTACGCGACAGACTGTTTTGCCTGTCAATATAAAGCTCTATGCTGCTGGAGGACTTCAAGCATTGATGCAAAACATTGTTTGCGCAGCAGGCAGCGCTGTATGCAGTGCATCTCATCTGTGGCATACAGTTTCAGGGCACACCCTGCGTGTGTCATGTATGTATGGCATACTGTGAGGCATGCAATTTGTTGGGTTGCTACAAGGGAAACGTTGTCTGCGGCTGCAACACACGATTTGTGGCCTGTGGCTTTTCCTGCTCTATGCGGCCTGTTCCAATGTGTTGCCGCAGTTGGCACGACCAAATCAGCCTTCCTGCCTCTTAGCAGCAGCTGCAGAGGCTATGTTCTAATAGCCACCGCCATGTCTACAGGCTCGGGTGGGGGTGGTAGTTGTGGGGGCCACCAACCGGCCTGACTGTGTGGATGCTGCATTGCTCAGGCCCGGCCGCTTTGACCGCCTCCTGTTTGTGCCCCCACCGGATGTGGCCGCCCGCCACGCAATCCTGGTGGTGCACACTCGCAACACACCCCTCGCCTCAGACGTCCACTTACAGGTTTGTTGCTGGCACAGTTGCTCACCGCCATTTATGCTGTAAGCCGCACGTCCTGTGAAGAACAATTGTAAGAGTCAAGGGCAGTTTTGGTTCTTCGTGATTTGAAATGGCAATGTTTAGTGACGCATCTACCCAATTTCAACAGTTTGTTGGCTGGATCCTTTGTCAGGACGGAAGAAGGACAGAAAGCGTGCTTGCATACACAGTGTTGTGCATGCTAGTCACAATCTAACCTCCAAGCAATAAATTATGACTATCCTCAACATTGCTGTCCATGTTCCCCCACCTTGAGTTAATGTAAACATGATGATCTTGACCATGTTTGACTCCTGTCAGGTCTGTACTTTCTGGAATCATTGAGTCTCAGGTATCTGTGAGCAGTGGTTGTGAAATGCAGACAGATGCTGATTTACAGAACACTCACAGTTGACACAGTATGCAAGGGGTGAATCATACCCATCTTTGAGCCAGTCTGCAGCACATGAGGCAATTTGGACTATAGTTTCACATGCACACGTTCTTGGTTGACAAATGGCAGGTGTTGAGTGCAGGCATTGGCAGAGCGCAGTGAGGGATTCACTGGGGCAGATCTGGCAGCACTGGTCAGAGAGGCAGCACTGGCAGCCCTTACAGAAAATCTGCAAGCTACTGCTGTCAATCAAGACCATTTTAGCAAAGCTTTCCAGGTTGGTCGGGGTAATGAGAATGATATCATTGCATCTCCTGCTGTATTCTAAGTTGCACACATTTGCAGATCAGTCTGCTCAGGCATTTGCGCCTTTGGCATAGGCAGGAGCTAGCATACGAATGATTTCTATGATGTTTGCCTGAATTTGCCAAATACTGTGATGCTATAGAATGATCCGCTCAGCAGTTGCTTGCGAAATGTGTTGTGTACTAGAATGCATTGTGCTACACATTAGCCAAATAACTGAAGATGACGTGATTGTTATGAGTGCAGGCGGTCTCAAAAAGCACGCCACCATCACAGGCAATGCAGCAAGTATATGGCAAGTTCAACAGACATGGTAGCACATGATTTAGGAGCAATTGTCAAATATCGTTGACTACTGTGTCATTGCTGCGCATTCTATTTGGCCTGCCCAATGGGAACCCAGTTGTACGACTTTGCACATGCCAAAGGAATGTCAAGTACTGCAGCAAGTACTGTTTTTCAGAAGGTCCTCTTGAAGTAAGGATGTCACGGCAGTCAACTGTGAAACTGGAGATAATCAGTACCAGACTGTTTTTTGCTGCTTTTTTATTTTGGTTGGGAGAGTTAGTTATTATATGAACACAATGGAAGGCCATTCGCAGCCAAAGCTGCAAGCTACCCTCACAACTTGGGAAGAGGCAAGCACAGAAGCCTGCAAAAAGTCAGCATGTCAAGCAAAACAAGCCTAGCACATGTCAGTGGGACAAGACTGTTTCATTCACTGATGTTGCTGCTTTCACACTGGTATCAGGCCGCTGGACTCTGTATATTAGCCTGAACAGCTGACGGCGGGACGCTGGTGTACGAAACTGGCCATAATAAAGAACACCAGCATGACAGCTCAGCTTTAGACCTGCCTTCGGGCTAATCCAGTGACCATAACTCTCATCCGCGCAGCAAAATGCGACCAGCTCAAAGTACACATTCAAGATGTTGCAAGGAACCATTGCTCCACCTCCCATGCCCAGCGTGCAGGGCAGCTCAGGGTACGAACCAGCAGGGCTCGAGCGGCCTATATGACAACTCCAGGCAGTCATCATCCCCTGGATGAGTTGCGCGATACGGCGGCAGCTCTCCTGCAACATCGCCAGCAGCAGGCTGCCACAGATGCTTGCGGGCTGGGGTCTTGCTGTATGAGTATGGGGTCCAGTCCACCTATTATTTCCATCACCTGCACCAAAACACTAGTCATCAGACACCTGCTGCAGCAGCAGCGCTCACTAGTAGCAGACCTCTGCACCACGCATGGCAGGCAGCCAGCTGACAGCATTATTGTCAACTTCCTCTCAGCTGACAGCCGCACAGGTATGTTCAGGCAGCTGCCTACTCTTTTTTTTGGGAGGGAGAGATATTCATTATACGAAGCAACGATAATAACCGCAAAGAAACGTGATGTCCACTGCACACCTTGAAACGGAAGCTAACAACACATCTCGATAGAAAAGGATGATCACCAATGATGGGCATCCATAAAGCATCGCTTATATCAGAGCCATCATAGAGAAGGCCAAGTAAGCATCAACAACATCGTTCAAGCCTGCCCCTTGCCCCTTGCGGGGATTGGTTGCCATGGACTGAGCGCTTAGGAACGCGTTTTCTAAGCCCTTGTTCGGCTCAAACCAGGTTCGGTTGGTACCTTCATCATCTGACGGAGGGTGGATTCCCCTGTAACCCAAACAGGAAAAATACTACATCGTTCAAGCCTGCCAACTTGCACAAAGCACATCCCAGGTGCCATACCAACGAGTGCCATACCAACAAGCTCAAGAAGATAGGCGAACACAAAAGCACCCAGAATGACAGAACCTTATAGCAAAAACACCCTAAAGTCAGACCAAAATTTAAATCCAAGAGAGCAACGTTCAGGCTCAATGTATTCAATTGTATGCCAAACAGGTCCAATCGTTGCTTCGTGTAATGAATATCTCTCCCTCCAAGGAAAAAAGAAAAAAGAAAAAAAAGGTCCAATCCAGTCATGTGAAGCAATGACATATACCAAAAGCAAAGCCACAAGTGGCTGGTCATTGAAAAGGGTGTAAAGTAAGCACTGAGCAATCACTTCAAACAGCCACGTTGCAGGCCCTTGCTAGTAGAGGTCTTACTTGGGGACTCAGCCTGTGTGCTGCATAATGTGTTCTAGGCTTCTTGTGTTCGCGTGAGCTCCGCCGCAAGCTAGGTGCATGGGAATCACCAGATGTCAAGGGCACCAGGGCCAAACTATCAGCAGATGGAGCCTCTGCCGTCCCAGAGGACTCAGCATCTCACATAGACTCAGGGCCTTTTCTCTTGTTAGCCAATGGGGAAGCGGCTTCAGGCATGTCAGCACGGGGCGTGGAAGCAACAGGCAGAGGAGTGCCCAAACCCTCAGCAGTTAAGCTTGGTGCAGGGTGCACCCGAGCCAATGCAGCTGGAGACCCCATGACTGTGGGCAAGCTGAAGCACCCCAGGAACAGAGAAGATTGCCTCGTCATCAAGCACAGCTCCTTGCTGCTCCACAACAGGCTGTGAGCCAGCAGGCTCTGACCGTGTAAGCTGAGGCGGTGATGCCTGCTGCTGCCCAGACAGTTGCCTGCTTGCCAGAGGTATCAGCTACTTTGGCCTTGCCCTGCTCGTGCTTGTTCTGCAAGCTGCGTGAGACTGATATGAGGACCGAGAGACCCTGAAACTAAATGGACCTGGGTAGCTTGCGCAATGGAGGGTCTGACGCTGGTGCTGCCACTTTGGCCACTGTCACTCAGATCTGCCAAGATGATTGGATCAGCAAGATAGTTGTGCTGGTAAATTCTCAACAAACCCTGTGTTGACTGCTACGTCTGTGCTATAGCCAGCTGCCTGAGGTTGTTATCGTTGCTGGAGAGAGAGAGAGAGAGAGAGAGAGAGAGATTACAATGCTTTAGCCAGCCAGCAAGTCTGATCACATATAGAAGAAGACGAAGGTCAAATGTGGAAAACATCAAGACAGTCTAGAA
>JAABUP010003133.1_pt1 | contig 29828 bp, 28 predicted proteins | sample 5559201 | NCBI WGS metagenome assembly JAABUP01 (sample SAMN10711887, study PRJNA513373) | rock metagenome | isolation source: Antarctica rocks | place: Antarctica | reverse complement strand
TGGAAGGTGGCCACGATCGGCCCCTCCGCGGCCCAGAGGGCGAGGATCGAGACGCTCGGGGTGATCGGCTCATGCAGGTGGATGACGTCGAAGTCGCCGGCCTCGAGCCAGCGGGACACCTTCGCGGCGCTGACCGGTCCGATACTCAGGCGCGCGACGGACCCGTTGTAGCGCACCGGGATCGTCCGGCCGGCCGACACGACGTAGTCCGGCAGCTCGGTCCCCTCGTCCGCCGGCGCGAGGACGCTGACGACGTGGCCCTGGGCGATGAACACCTCGGCGAGGTCGCGCACGTGGTACTGCACGCCCCCCGGCATGTCGAAAGAGTAGGGGCAGACGATGCCGATCCTCATCGAGGGCTCACGTCGCCCGGCCCGTCGACCCTGACGACATCCGGGCAGCCGCGACGGGATCGAGGTCGTCGACGAAGACCCGCTGGAGCATGTGCCAGTCGACGGTGTGCGCGGTGATCGCCTGCCCGATGAAGTCCGCGCAGCTCTGGATCATCGTCGCCACCTTGTCGCGGGTGGACTCCCCGTCCGGCACGGGGATCTGCGGCGAGAACTCGATGACGATCCCCTTGCCGCTGCCCGCCACCTGTGGAGCGTCCTCGTAGTGGATCGCCGCGGCGAACAGCGGCGCCCTGGTCATCAGCGCCAGCACCGCCGGCCCCTTCGCCATCCGGGCCCGGTGACCGCAGAGGTCGACCTCCAGGCCGTTGTGGGTGAGGTCGCGGTCGGCGACGAGCGCCACGAAGTCACCCCGCTCGACCGCCTTCTTCAGCCCGGTGAACGGGTCGTCGCCGCCGGTCAGCGGCAGGATCGTCATCCCGAGTGACTCGCGGAACTCGAAGAACTCCCGGAAGACCTCCTCGGGCTCGAGTCGTTCGGCAACGGTTGTCACGGGGGCGAGGTGGGTCGTCGACCAGGCGGCAGCAGTGTCCCAGTTGCCCATGTGACAGACGAAGACCACGGCACCCCGCCGCGCAGCCAGGGCCTCGCGGATCGGTCCGTCACCGGTGGCCCGGGTGGCGGCGAGCAGCTCGTCGGGCGTGCGGTCCGGCAGCCGGAAGGCGTCACAGTAGTAGCGCATGTATGACCGCATTCCGTCCCGGACGAGCCGGTCGAGAGCCCCGTCGTCCAGCTCCGGCCGCACCCGGGCGTAGTTGGCCCGCAGACGCTGGACGCCCTTCCCGCCCTTTCGCGTGGCGGCGTCGGCGATGGTGTCGAAGAGCCGGTATGCCGCTGCGGCCGGGAGGGCGCGGATGGCGGAAAACCCCGCGCGGTAGCCCAGGACGACTCCGGCATCCGTCACGGTATGCCGCAGCCCCGCCAGCACCCCCCGGGTCACGACGGCTGTGGGCCGGCGGCGACTGCCTGACGCCGGACGGTGAGCATGCGCTGCAGGACGGTGACGAAGCTCGCCATCGCCAGCAGGCCGAGGACGACCGTGAGGAGGACGACCGGCAGCCCGAAGCCCACCAGTGCCGTTGCGGCGAGGACGGCGAAGAGGCGGTCCGCGCGTTCGGCGATGCCGACGTTGGCCGTCATCCCCAGGCCCTCGGCCCGGGCCTTCGCATAGCTGACGACCATGCCGAAGATGAGGCACGCGAGGGCCAGTCCCGCGGTGAGCAGGCTGTAGTGCGGTCCCGGCCCGGCGAAGTAGAGGACGAGCGCCCCGAAGATGGCGGCGTCACCGATCCGGTCGAGGGTGGAGTCGAGGAAGGCTCCCCAGCTGCCGTGCGTGCCCGCCATCCGGGCCATGACGCCGTCGACGTTGTCGCCGAAGATGAACAGCACGATGACGATGGTGCCCGCGAGGAACGAGCCGCGGGGGAAGAAGGCCAGTGCTCCGAAGCACACCCCGAGCGTGCCCACCACCGTGACGACGTCCGGGCTGATCCCCAGCTGGAGGAAGAGCTTGGCGATCGGCGTCATGACCTTGGTCCAGGTCTCGCGCAGGAGTCGGTTCAACATGTCGTGGCCCAGCCTAGTGGCCGGGCTATGACGGCCACGACGCGACGAGCCGGGAGCGGACGTCCTCGAGGAGCATCGGCAGCGCCTTGGTCTGGGCGATCACCGGCAGGAAGTTCGAGTCGCCTCCCCAGCGGGGCACGACGTGCTGGTGCAGGTGGGCGGCGACCCCGGCGCCGGCGACGGCGCCCTGGTTCATCCCCAGGTTGAAGCCCATCGGGCTCGAGCTCGTCGTCAAGGCCGCGATGGCCTGCTTCGTCAACGCGGTGAACTCCGTCGTCTCCTCGTCGGTGAGGTCGACATAGAGGGACACGTGGCGGTAGGGGCAGACGAGGACGTGCCCGGGGTTGTAAGGGAACAGGTTCATCACGACGTAGCACTGCTCCCCGCGATGGACGATGAGACCCTCGGCGTCGCTGCGGTCGGGTGCCGCACAGAACGGGCACCCGTCCCCCGCCTCCGCGCTCGGCTTGTCCCCGCCGATGTAGGCCATCCGGTGCGGGGTCCAGAGCCGCTGGAAGCCGTCCCTGACACCGGCGAAGTCGGCTGAGGACTCGAGGTCCGCTCCGTCCCCTCCATCCCCCTGCGGCCCGGTCATGGCCACGATCTTAGGCATGATGGGGAGATGGCCCCGGCGGACACCCTGCTCGGGACGTGGCAGCGCGAGCTGACGGAGCAGCCCGAGGGTTGGGACTTTGCGGCGCTGGACGGCCGGATGCGGGAGGAGCCACCGCCGTGGGACTTCGACGCCGTATGCCGCGAGGAGATCGAGCGCTCACGTCACCTGCTCGACATGGGCACAGGTGGTGGTGAGCAGCTGCTCCGGTTTGCCGATCGACTTCCGCCGGACACGGTGGCGACCGAGGGCTGGCCGCCGAACGTGCCGGTGGCGGCGCGCATCCTCCAGCCGCACGGCATACCCGTTGTGGACTGGGATGCCGACCGCTGTCCTGCCGAGCCGATGCCCTTCGACGACCGCCGGTTCGACCTCGTCCTCAACCGGCATGAAGCGTACGGCGTGCCGGAGGTGGTCCGGGTGCTCTTGCGAGGTGGTGTGTTCCTCACCCAGCAGGTCGGCTCGGACGACGCTCGGGAGACGGCGGAGTGGTTCGGTGGGACGTCGACCCGCCGCTCGGACTGGTTCCTGACCCATGGCCGCGCTGAGGTCGAGGTGGGTGGGCTCGTCGTCGAACGGGCCGAACAGTGGGGTGGCGCTTACGAGTTCGCCGATGTGGCGGCGCTGATGCGCTACTTCAGCATCGTGCCGTGGGAGGTGACGGAGGGCCTCACCGTCGATGCCCTCGCGGTGACGATCATGCGGTTGCACCGTGTGGCGGAGGCCGGGTGGCCGCTGCGGCCGGCGACGAGCCGGTGGTGGCTGCCCGCCCGGCGTTCCTGAGCCAGCTCTCCCGCCGACGTCACCCGACGATCTGCCGGGCACGGTGGACCACCGGCGCGTCGACCATGGCACCGTCCACGACGACGACACCCCCTCGCGTCGCGGCCTCGAGGACGCGAGCCGCCCACGCGACCTCCTCGTCCGTGGGACGGAGCGCGGCGTCCACTGGCTCGAGCTGCAGCGGGTGGATGCAGAGCTTTCCCCGGAACCCGGAACGCCGGGCCCGGCGGGCGTCCTCGGCGACGCGCTGGACGTCGATGGCTGTCGTGACGCCGTCGATCGGTGCGGGGAGAGAGGCGCAGCGCGACCCGATGACGAGTTGGGCTCGGGCGTGGAGGAGCAGGTCGTCCTCGGGTGAGCAGTCGACGTCCGTCGCAAAGTCGAGCGAGCCGAAGGCGAGTCGGTCGACACCGGCCAAAGCGATCGCGTGGACGTCCCGGATTCCCAGGGCCGTCTCGACGAGGCCGACGATGCCGACCTCGTTGGAGAAGGTGGCTCGCAGTCCCGACACCGTCTCGGGTGTTTCGCACTTGGGGACGACGAGGCCTCGGAGTCTCCGGCACCCGGTCAGCGCCGCTACGTCGGCCGCGTGCCAGGGTGTGCCGACCCCGTTGACCCTGACCCACGCGGACCTCGCGCCGTCGAGCCACGCGACGACCGCGCGCCGTGCCGCCTCCTTGTCCCCGGGGGCGACGGCGTCCTCGAGGTCGAGGACGACTTCGTCGGCAGCGCTGTCGTACGCCGTCTGCAGCCGGGTCCCCGCGGTGCCGGGTACGAAGAGCCACGTCCGGGCCCGGGTGAGGGCGTCCCGAGGTCGACCCCGACGGGTACCGGTGTCTGCGTCACGAAGCGTCATCGGGAGCCTCCTTCGGGAGGTTGGTGAGTGGCTCGGGCTGCGACGTCACACCACGGCATACGCGTTGGCCGGGCTGCCGACCCCTCGAGGGATCCGCAGAGCCGCCGAGACGAGCATGAAGTCGTAGCTGCCGGTGCGGGCGCAGTGCTCGGAGAGCTGGCGCAGCCACCAGAACTCGCCGATCGCCATGCCCAGCAACGGGATCATCCGGCGGTGCAGGAACCCCTTCTCGCGGTCGACCGGGAGGCACTCGCACGCGATGTTGTCGGCCGCGACCGAGACGACGCCGTGGTTCCAGAGGTAGGCGGCCGTCGCCTGCGACGACTCGAGGCCGGGTGTGGCGAGCCCGTGCCCGACGGCGCCGCGCATCGCCTCGCGGGCGGCCCCGTCGAGCGACCGGTACCACTCGATCCAGCCCGTGCGCAGGACGAGGAAGTCCCCGGGACGGATCTCGACCCCCTGGGCGGACGTGACCTCGTTGATGAGCTCCCCCGTGACCTCGAACCGCTGGTCCGGGACGAGTGGCGTCCCCTTCTTTTCGAGGTGGCGGGCAACGTCGACGAGGACGCCTCGTCCCATCGGGCCGCGAGCCGACCACCGGTCGATGCCGAGCGCGTCTCCGGAGTCGAGGTCCTCCTCGCTGCGCCCACCCCAGTAGCCGTGCTCCTTGAACCGGACATGCCGCAGACCGTCCCACTGGCTCGAGAACTGGAGGTAGAGGTTGTCGATCTTGTCGTCCCGCCCGTTCCGAGTCACCTCCACCGTGTGCTCGTAGGGCAGACGTTCGGGGAAGATGCCCGGGTCGGGCTCGTTGACCGGGAGGGTGAGCGGGATGATCCCGCCCTCCCGCACGAGCTGGCTCGCGGCGCGCACCTCGCTTGGGCCGATGCGGTTGAGTGACCCGAGCTCGTCGTGGCGACCCCAGACGTCCCACGCGTGCCGCTCCCCCGTGTCGGCCACGAGGGGTAACTCGTCGAAGGTGGGTGTGGTGGTCCCGAAGGGTGGTGGGGTGGTCATGCTGACTCCTCCATCGGTAGGAAGCAGAGGACACCGATCCCGTCCCCTGCGTCGAGGTATGCCGCGCGTACCCGTGTCCCGCGCGGCAGCGGTTCCGGGTCACCGACGACGCGACCCGGCAGGCGCACGCCGCCGTCCATGTCGACCTGTGCCGTCACAAAGGGTGCCTGCGGCCCCCAGCGGGCGTCGCCCGTCGCCCGGCGGACGGTCACGGACGCGGCCACCGAGCCAGTGGTCGGGACGGGCACCCACTCGGAGTCACCGGACAGACACGACCAGCACATCGGTGCGACCGGGAACCGCACGGTCCCGCAGGCACCGCACTGCTGCAATCGCAGCTCGCCCGCGCCGACACCGCGCCAGAAGGGCTCGGTCTCCGGGTGGATGACAGGCTGCGGACCCCGGTAGTCGCCGGCGTGGGGGAGGTGCGAGGTCATGCGGCACCCCCGGCGCGGACGACGCCTTCGACGAACCGCTCTCCGATCAGGCGCTTGCTGACCTTGCCCGTCGCGGTGGTCGGGATCTCGTTTTCGCGGAGGACGACGAACAGCTCCGGGACCTTGTAGGACGAGATCCGCTGCCTCATCCAGCTGCGTAGCTCGTCGTGCACCTCGGCCTCGGAACGTGTTTCCCGCAGAACGACCGCGCAACAGAGCCGTTCCTCGCCGTCCTCGGCCGAGGGCCAGCCGAATGCCCACGCCTGCTCGACATCGTCATGACCGAGGAGGACCGCCTCGACCTCGGCCGGTGACACCGTGATGCCGTTGACCTTGACGACCTCCTTGAGCCGGCCGGCGAAGTGCAGCCGCGCCCGGGCGTCGAACCAGCCGAGATCGCCGGTGCGGAACCAGCCGTCGGCGGTAAAGCCCTTCTCGTTGCTGGCAGGGTCGTCCAGGTAGCCCGTCGTGACACAGCCTCGCAGCTGGATCTCCCCCATCCCCGGTTCGTCGCCCGAGGGGCGCACCTCACCGGTCGTCGGGTCCGCAATCCGCATCTCTTGCGTGGGCAGTGCAGTCCCTTGGGTGTGGAGCGTTGCCTCGAGGTCGTCATGCGCATCCGTCATCGCACTGTGCCCGTTGCCCTCGGTGAGACCGTAGACGCTGCAGACCTCGCGCACGCCCAGCACCTCGATGGCGAGCCGCTTGTCCTCGGCGTTGAACCCCGTGGTGCCGGTGCGCAGTCGCGACAGGTCGAACTGCACGTGAGACCCGGCCGAGATCAGATCGCGAGTCATCGGGCCGAGCCCGTAGTAGACGGTGCAGGCGTTCTCCGCCATGAAGCGCGCCGACTCCACGGGGTGGAACCGTTCCTGCAGGCAGAAGGTGAGGCCGTGCGTGAGGACGACGAGCAGGGCGTTGGCACAGCCGTATCCGAAGAAGAGCGGTGAGGCCATCCACAGCCGGTCACCGACGACGACGTGCTGGCGCCGGCCGATCTCGTAACAGTTGTCGACAAGGTTGCGGTGGTTGAGCACGACGATCTTGGGCTGGGCGCTGCTCCCGCTGGTGAACACATAGAACGCCGTGTCGTCGGGAGCCGCGACCGACCTCAGGACCGGCTCGACGTCGTCGAGGTCGACGCCCTCCGGGCTGCGGTCGGCCCGCGGCCAAAAGACAGTGCCCTGGAAAGGCGTCCCCTCTCGGGGAACCGTGAGGCCGGCGGCGTCGAGCAGGCCGGCGTAGTCCCTGCCGAAGAACTCGCGGTCAGCGTAGAGCAGGGTGAGATGCGTCCGCTCGACCGCCTCCTGCAGCTCCCTCTCTCGGTAGAATGTGTTGAGCGGGACGAAGACGAGACCGGCGTAGTGGGCACCGAGCGCGAGGACGAGCCACCGCCAGCCGTTGGGCAAGAGCGCGCCGATGACGTCGCCGGGGCGCAGCCCCCCAGCCTGCAGGTGCGCCGCGAAACGACGCGCGGTGTCCGCGAGCTCGGCCGCCGTCGCCTGCTGGTCGTCGGCGAGGACGAGGAGCTGGTCGGGGTGGGCCGCCGCGTAGGCGTCGAGCACTGCCGGGAGGGTCGCCTCCGTCGCGAGGTCCTTCGGGGTCGTGAGGGTGGGCATCAGTTCGCTGCTCCTGTCCGGGTCGGATCGGGTTCCCAGCCGTAGAGGGTGAACGGCTCGCCGTCCTCGTCCTCGACGGCGCGGTAGACGAGGTGCATCCGGTCACCTATCGCGAGACCGCCGGGGTCGGCGCCGGTGTCGGCGATGATGATCGGTCCCTCGTCGAGGGCGACGGCCGCGACCGTGTAGGGCGGCGGGATCGTCAAGAAGTACTGCCGGTGGAAGGTGACCCAGCTGAGGAGCTCGCCGCTGCCCGCCATGGCGGTCCAGATCCACGCAGTCGACAGGCACCACGGGCAGGCGGGACCCGGCGGGTACCAGACGTGCTCGCACGCGTCGCATCGTTGCAGGTGCAGGCGTTTCCCTTCCACGTGCTGCCAGAACGGCACCTCCCAGACCCCCCGACGCGGAGCGGGTCGGACAGCGGCCGTCACGACGCCCTCCGCGAGGTGGAGGCGCCTTCGTAGACGATGCTCACGACCTTGCCGGCGACGTCCGACACGTACTGCACGAGACGGGCGCCCTCGACCTGACGGTCGCCACCCTCGCCGCGAGCTTGGCGTACGGCCTCGACCTGGTGGTTCCAGCCCTGCATGTAGCTCTCGGACAGGTGGCCACCTGACGTGTTCACTGGGAGCCGCCCTCCCGGGCGGATGGCACCGCTCTCGAGGAAGGCCCCGACGTCGGCGTCGGTCGTGAAGCCGAACCCCGTGAGGGCGAGCGGCACGTGACAGCTGAAGCTGTCGTAGACCTGGAGGGTGTCGATGTCCTCGGGACCGCAACCGGCCACGGCATACAGCGTGTCCGCGGCCCGCGCGTGGGCCGAGTGGTAAAAGTCCACGATGCGCGGTCGCAGGCTCGTCGCGTCGGTGTTGAGGTCGGCGCGCCCAGTGCCGCGGATCGTCACCGCACGCCCCGGGTTGTGCCGCCGAGCGCGTTCGGCGGACATGAGAATGAGCGCAACTCCCCCGTCGTTGACGATCGTGTAGTCGAGCAACCGCAGCGGCTCGACGATGAAGCGCGACGCGAGGTAGTCCTCGATGTCGATCGTCCGGCGCATGACGGCGTTTGGGTTGAGTGTGCTGGACATCCGTTGGGCGACGGCGACCTCGCCGAGGGCCGTGGCGGTGAGGCCCGAGGTCCCGAGGTAGCGCCGGGTGACCATGGCGTAGAGCGCTCCCTGCGAGGTGAAACCCCACGGGGCGTAGTAGACGTAGGACAAAAAGGCGCCGCCGCCCATGGCCTCGCGGCCGCCGTACTGTACCCCGGCGGTGCGCTGGTCGTTGCCGTAGACGAGGGCGACGCAGTCGGCCTGGCCGGTGACGATCGCCGCGGCGGCCTGCACGACGGACATCGCAGCGTCGGCCTGCGCCGACCACCGCACGTCGAGGCCGAGCACCTCGGCGGTTCGCTCGTAGGCCAGGGTCGGACCGACGACGAGGCCGTCGACGTCGGCCTTAACGACGCCGGCGTCCCGCAGGGCCCGCGTGAAGGCCAGCTGCGCGTGACCGTAGGAGTCGGGGCACGGCTCCCCCGCGCGGGCGCGGCGCCAGTCTTCGGCGTAGTCGGTGTCCCCGACCCCTACGACCGAAACCGTACCCGCGATGGCCTGGGGCCTGGTCGGCCCGTCAGTGCTCGCCGTCACGAGGGCCGCACCGTCCCGAGGAAGGCGTCCTCGACCTCGGTGCTCTCGCCCAGCTCCGCGCTTGTGCCCGCGCGGACGACCTCGCCGCGTTCGAGGAGGTATCCCCGGTCGCAGAGGTCGAGCGTGTCGGCGACGGACTGCTCCACGATGAGCAGGGCCATGTCGGGTCTCGTGTCATGGATATGGCGCAGCGCCTCGAAGACGTCGTCGACGAGTTTCGGTGCGAGACCGATCGACGGCTCGTCGAGCAGGAGCATGCGGGGCCGGGCCATGAGGCCCCGGGCGATCGCGAGCATCTGCTGCTCACCACCACTCATCGTCCCCGCCACCTGCTCACGCCGGTCGCGCAGTTGGGGGAAGACGCCGAAGACCATCTCGAGGTCCTCCTCATGGTCGTGTCGCCGCCCCTGGGCGTAGGCGGGTGTCCTGAGGTTCTCCACGACGCTGAGGCCGGCGAAGAGACCTCGTCCCTCGGGGACGTGGACAAGCCCTGCCCGGGCGGCTCTGAAGGGCTTGGTCGTGCGCAGGTCCAGGCCCTCGAAGGTGATCTCCCCACCCGTGACATCGGTGAAGCCGAAGAGGGACTTGAAAAGGGTGGTCTTCCCGGCGCCGTTGGAGCCGAGCACGGCGACGAGCTCGCCCTGCCCCACCACGAGGCTAACGCCGTGGAGGACGGACACCGGCCCGTAGCCGGCTGACAGCGCCGAGATCTCAAGCACGGTTCCTCCACTTGCTCCCGAGGTAGGCGTCGATGACGCGCTCGTCCTGGGTGACCTCCGTGGGCGTGCCGTCCGCGACGAGCTCGCCCTGGTTCATGACGATGACCCGGTCGCAGAAGCGCATGATCGCCCCGATGAGGTGCTCGATCATCACCACTGACCACCCACCCTTCCGGCAAATCTCCTCGATGACGTCGAGGATGTGCTCGACCTCGATCGGGCGCAGGCCCGCGAGGAGCTCGTCGAGGAAGACCACGTCGGGCCCGCTGGCCACGACCCGGGCCAGCTCGACCTCCTTCATGGCGACGATGTTCAGCTGGCCCATCCGGGTGTCGGCGAAACCCCCGAGGCCGAGCGTCTCCAGCGCCACCATCCCCCTGTCCCGGGCCGCCGCGACGTTCCGCCCGTGGACGAGGGCGCCGAGGGTGGTGCTCTCGAGGGCGGTGAGGGACGGGAAGGGGTTGACAACCTGGTATGTGCGTGCCAGCCCGAGCCCGAACAGCTTGTGGGGCTTCATGCCCGTCACAGGACGACCCTTGAGGGTGACGCGCCCGCTGCTGGGCTTCAGGTCGCCGGCCACGCAGTTGACGAGCGTCGTCTTGCCCGCGCCGTTCGGTCCCAGCAGGCCGACACGCTCGCCCGGACGCACGTCGAAGGTGATCTCGTTGACGGCCTGCAGGCCGCCGAAGCGCTTGCCGACGCCCTCGAGCGTGAGGACTGGTTCGGTGGTGGTCTCGGTGCTCATCGCCGCTCCCCCCGGCCGCCGACGGCGCCCTCGGGCGCCAAGGCCTCGACGTCGTCGACGTCCTCGTCCCCCTCGGCCGGACCGGATCTACCTGGACCGGGTCCGGCACCCACCCCGGACCTGCCACCGGGACGCCGGCGACGACCGAGCAGCCGGCCGACGAGCCCCTCGAGGAGCGGGTAGAGACCGCCCTTGGAGAAGAGGGCGACGACGAAGAGCACCGCGGCATACGCGAGGTTGTTCAGGCCCGGGAGCTGCGAGAAGTTCTGCGCCAGCAGCTCACCCCCGGGGATGACGATGGCGGCACCGATGAGCGGGCCGAGGACCGTCCCGGGGCCTCCGATGAGGACGATGAGCAACGCCTGGACCGACACAAGGGGGCTGTAGACGTCGTCGGGGTTGAAGACGAAGGCGAGCTGGCTGTAGAGGCCGCCGGCCAGCGCCGAGAAGGCCGCGCCGATGAGGAAGGCGATGAGCTTGTAGCGCGAGGTCGGCACACCGGACGCCTCGGCCGCGCGGGGGTTCTCCCGGATGGCGACGAAGTAGCGACCGGTCCTCGTGCCGCTCAGGTAGGCGGTGAAGAACAGGCCCAGGACGACGAGGACCGCGGCGATGATGTAGTACGCCACGCTCGAGTCGAACTGCAGGTAGGCCACCGACTGACCGACGTACGGGCGGGTGATCTCGTAGAAGCCGAAGTACTTGGTGAGTACCCCGATGATGAGCGGGATGGTGAGGGTCGCGAGGGCGAAGTAGAGACCCGAGAGCCGCAGGGTGAGCAGCCCGATGCCGAGCGCTACGAGCACCGAGACCACCACCCCGACGAGGATGCCGACGAACGGAGAGAGGTTAAACCTCGCGAAGAGCATCGTCGTGAAGAAGGCAGTGAGCCCGAAGAAGGCGCCCTGGCCCAGCGAGAGCGGACCGGCGTACCCGGAGATGATGTTCCATCCCATCGCCATGAGGCACCACACCGCAGCGAGGGCCGCGGTGTGGGCGTCGGACTCCGAACCCATCGCCAACGGCAGCGCGAGCGCGAGCACGACGGTGCCGATGCCGGCCTGGATGTAGGACGACCGTGTTGCCGTGGTGATCTTCCTCATCAGACGGACACCTGTCCCTGGTCGGTGGCTCGCCCAAACAGCCCCTGGGGCCGGACGACGAGGAAGAGCACGAACAGGCCGTACACCAGGGCGTTCTGTAGCTGGATGTCGAAGAACGTCGTGCTGAGCAGCTGGAGCACCCCGACGATGAGGCCGGCGATGAAGGTGCCGCTGATGCTGCCGAGGCCCCCCAGGACTGGCACGATGAACATGAGGATGAGGAACGTCCAGGCCGTGGACGGGTCCACGGGGGTCGAGACGACGAACACCGCGCCGACGACGCCAGCGAGGGCGACGGACAGCGCGAACGCCAACGCGTAGACGCGGGTGATGTCGATGCCGTTGTACTGGGCGGCCTCACGGTTCTGGGACGTCGCCCGGATCATGACGCCGAGGGGTGTCCGGGTGATGATCCACCACGTCGCGACGAACGCGACGACGGCGATCGCGAGGCCCATGAGGCGTCCCGTGTTGAGGAACAGCCCCCCGAGGTTGACGGCCTTCTCCGACCACAACGTGGTGAGCGTCCTCGGTTGGGGACCCGCGATGAGCAGGGCGGCGTTCTCGATGACGAGGGCCAGGGCGATCGTCGCGATCATCTGCGACCGTTCGCCGAGCTTGATGAGGCGACGGACGAGGAGACGGTCGAGGGCGAAGCCGACCAGCGCGAGGACGATGACGACGAGGGGAAGCAGGACGAACGGGTCGGCGTGCGTCACCGTCCAGAAGAAGAGCGTCAGGTACATCGCCAGGAGCACGAGGTGGCCGTGGGCAAAGTTCACGAAGTGGATGACGCCGAGCACGATCTGCTTGCCCAGGCCGAGCAGGCTCCAGACGGCGCCGATGAGGATGCCGTTGACGAGTGCCTGTACGAGCACCATTGCTTGTTCCTCCAGGTTGTGGCGTTCGTCGAGGTGGCGCGGTCACGCGAACGTCGGCCAGACGGTCTTGCCGTCCGCGAGGTTCTCCGGGAAGACGGTAAGGGTCTTGTCGTTCTGCCACTGGACCATCGCGGCCTGCCGGTCGACCGCGCGTCCGTCAGGACCAAACCTCATGCGCTGGGCGGGCCACACCGACGACACCCCGCCTTTGAGGTCGGTCTTGGCCATCTCGTCACGAATGGCTTCGCCCTTGCGGCTCTTGGCCCGGTCGATCGCCTGCACGAGCATGTGGATCTCGGCGTATGTCGACAGGTGGTACTCCTGCGGGTAGGCGTCGCCGGCCGCCTTGACCTTCTCGGCGATCTCGCTCGCCTCTCCCTTGAAGACGCCGGAGGCGGCGACCGCGAAGGTGCCGTTCGCCGCGCTGGCGCCCAGTGCCTGGACGAACGCGCCGCTGAGGAAGGGTGCGCCCGACAGGACCCACGGCACCGGCACGAGGCCCTGTTCCACCTGCCCCTTCGAGATAAGCGCGATGTCACCAGTGGCCGGCCCGACGAACAGCAGCTGCGGCTTCGTGCTCGAGATCTTACTCACGAGAGGAGCGGCGTCCTTGAGGCTGCCCTCCGGGACGGTCTCGTCCATGACGATCTGCCAGCCGTACTGCTTCGCGAAGATCTCGCGGATCTGCTTGGCCCCCTGCACGGCGACGTCGTTGACTCCCGCGATGATGCCGATCTTCGTCACCGACTTCCCGTCGGACTTTGCGAGCACGTCCACGGCCTCGCAGAAAAGCCTCGTGAACTCCGAGGTCTTGGGGCTCGTGGCGAAGGTGTACTTGAAGCCGCGGTCGGTGATCTGGTCGGCGAAGGAGACCGTCGTCCACGGGATCTTGCGCCGCTCCGCCAGCTCGGTGACAGCGATGGTCGGCGACGAGATCCCCGTCCCCACGCCGGCGACAATCCCTTCGCTGAGCGCCCGGTTCATCGCGCTGATCGAGCTCTCCACGGTGCCTCCACCGTCCTCCTCGACCAGCTGGATGGTCGCACCATCGAGGGACTTGATGCCGCCGGCCTTGTTGATCTCGTCGACCGCGATCTGGGCGCCGATGTGCATCATCCGCCCGGTGTCAGCGAAGGGGCCGGTCTTGTGGATGACGAGCCCGAGTTTGATCGGGCCCGAACCACCCGCACCGCCGCCCGATCCGCAGCCGGCTAGCGCGGGGACCGCTGTGGCTGTGGCCGCGAGCCCTGCGAGACCGAGGAAGTCTCGGCGACGAATCTCCTTGAGCGGCATGGTGCACTCCTTCAGCTGGTCTGCGCGGCATCGGTCGACGCGGCGCTGTCGGTGGCGGGGTGGGTGGCAGGTTCGGTAGCGGGGTGGAACACGACGAGGTGCTGGTCGCCCTCGTGACGGAACGCGGCCTGCACCCGTAGGCCGATGGCCAGGGCCTCGTCCGGCAGCCCGACGATGTTGGTGACGATCCGGGGACCCTCCTCGAGGAGGACGACGGCGACGTTGTAGGGCACGCTGCGGACCTCGAGCGGGAAGTAGGCCTTGTGGAAGGTGACGAACGACCAGACCTCGCCCTCGCCCGAGGAGCGGACCCACTCCAGGGTCCCGGCGCCCGAGCAGCCGTAGCAGACGGCGCGCGGCGGGAACTGGTGGCGGCCACAGGCCGTGCAGCGGGTGATGAGGAGCTCGTCCCGTGCGAGGCCCTCGTAGTGGGTGTTGATCGCGTCGGCGAGCGGTGTCGTCACCATGTCGGCAGCCATGGGGATCACCGGTGCTTCCCGTAGATGACGGACGAGACCATCGGCGAGGAGCACACGTACTGCACGAGCCGTGCGTCCTCCACCTGGCGTGGGCCGCAGCCGCCACGCAGCTGACGGACGGCCTCGACGTTGAGGGCCCAGCCCTGCATGTAGCTCTCCGAGAGATGCCCCCCGGAGGTGTTGATCGGGAGCTCGCCGCCCAGGCCGATCCGTCCGTCCTGGATCCAGTCCGCGGCCTCGCCCTCCCCGCAGAACCCGAGCCCCTCCAGGGCGAACAGGACGTTGGGGCTGAAGTTGTCGTACACCATGAGGGCGTCCATGTCGGTCGCGGACACGCCGGCCATCTGGTAGGCCCGACTCCCAACCGCCGAGGTCGCGCCCCTCCAGAAGTCCGGTGGTGGGTATTCCGAGTCGACGAACTGCCCCTGCTGTCCGAACCCGAGGACGTATGCCGGGTCGTGGGGGTAGTCGCTCGCCTCGTCGGCGCGGGTCATCACGAGCGCGACCCCCCCGTCGTTGATGAGGCAGTAGTCGAGCAGGTGCAGCGGCTCGACGACCCACCTGCTGTCGAGGTACTCGTGGAGGTCGACGGGCTTACGCATGACGGCGTTGTCGTTGAAGGAGGCATGGTGCCGGAAGGTCATCGAGACGGCGGCGAGCTTCTCGGATGTCGCCCCGTAGAGGTGCATGTAGCGACGGAACATCAGCGAGTAGAACGCGCCCGGGGAGGCGAGGCCGTAGGGGATGGACAACCCCGGCGACGTGCCGTAGCCGCTGTCGGCGCCGTACGTCGCCCCAGACGTGCGCCCGTTGTTGCCGTACACGAGGGCGACACGGCGGCAGAGCCCGGCCTGCAGTGAGAGAGCCGCGAGCTGGATCGACGCGCCGGACATCCGCCCCTGCGTCGGCAGCTCCGCCACCCACTGCGGCTGGATGCCATAGGTTGCGGCGATGGCCTCGTAGGAGCTGACCCGGTTGACGATGAGACCGTCGATGTCACTGGTCTTGAGACCGGCGTCGGCCAGCGCGTCGAGGAGGGCCATCCCTCCGAGGTCGTCCGCGCTGTGGCCCGGGAAGGCTTGGTACGCGGTGTTCCCCACGCCGACGACTGCCGTGGCGCCTCGTAGGGACCTGTCGGGGGACGACGTCATGGGGCCTCTCCTTGATGAGTGGTGCGAGTGGGTGGGTCCGTGGCCGCGGCGGTGGCTCCGATCATGCGGAGGATCTCGGCCTCGAGGAAGCCGCGCTCGGCGAGGACCTCGCGGGCGTCGGCGCCCGTCTCCGGGGCCGGGCCGGTGAGGGCGTGGATGCTGCCGTCGAGGGCGCGCCACGGCGGCGCGAGCGTCCGCATCGCCTCGGCCTCGACGACGATGCCGAGGGACGAGATCTGCGGATGGTCGGTCACCGACGGGACGTCCTGCACGGGGACCGCGATGCCGTCGCTCCGGCGCACCATCTCCATGAGCTCCTCCGTGGTGTACCGGAGAAAATAGGGTTGGAGCGCACGCCTCAGGGACATCTGGTTCGGCATCCGCAGCTCGCGGGTCGCGAACAGCGGCTCCTCGAGCAGCTCCTCGGCGCCGATCTCGTGGCAGAAGTCGACCCAGGCCTGCTCCGAGCGCAGTGGCTGCCCGTAGTAGATCTGCCCGTCGGCAGTGGCGATCCCGTGGTCGGGCGGGTAAGTCGCGGCATTCGTGTGGAAGCCGTCCCAGGTGTCCGGGCCGTCAAGAGCGGCGATCATCACCGTGTTGGCTCCCATAACCGCCGCGAGCTCGGACGTCGACACGTGCTGGCCGACGGCATCCTCACCACCGGCGAGGGCGGCCATGACGGCTTGGAAGGCAGCGCACCCGCCGAGCACGCCGGCCACGTCGGCGCCGATCCGGAGCGGCGCCTCACCGACGACGCCGAGGTAGCGCCAGATACCCGTGGTGCTCTGGACCTCGAGCTCGGTGGCCGGGAGCTCGGACCAGGGACCGGACTCGCCGAAGGCCGTCACGGAGCAGTCGACGAGAGCCGGGTTGAGGCGTCGCAGTTCCTCCGGGCCGAGCCCGCGGGAGAGGGCCTTTGCCTTCGTCATGTCGTGGAGGAAGACGTCGCTCGTGCGCAGGAGACGCCGCAGGACGTCGGCGTCCCTGTCGTCCTCGATGTCGAGTACGACAGACCGCTTGTCGCGGTTCAGCTGGTACGCCGTCGCGGCGGTGCCGTCGACGAAGGGCGGCCCGCACCGGCGGAGCCAGTCCCCGTCCGGCGGCTCGACCTTGACGACGTCGGCACCCAGCGTGGCCAGGAGCAGGCTGCAGTAGGGCCCGGCCACTCCCTGCGTCACATCGAGGACCCGGACGCCCTCGAGCGCCTGGCCGACACCGGCCACGTCGTCGGTCACGGCGGTCATCGGCTCGCCTTGGTCGCGGCGGCCGTCCTCCGGCTGATCTCCTCGAGGATTGCCTCGGAGTGGGCGCCGGGCAGCTCGGGGTCACCGAGCTCGGCCGGGGTGCGCTCGAAGTGCCACATGGGCCCGGCCACGGCGAGCGTGCCACCGACAGGGTGCTGGACGCGTTGCACCACGCGGTTGTGGATGAGGTGCGCCTGCTCCTCCGGCCCTTCCTCGAGGGTGCGCAATCGCACGCAGGGGACCCCGTTGCGGGGGAGCACCTGCGTCCACCACGCACTCGGTCGGTCGGCGATGGCTTGTGCGATAAGGGCTTCCACCTCGCCGCGATGGGTGACACGGGCGTCGTTGCTACCCCAGTCGGTGAGGAGGTCGTCGGAGAGGGCGAGGATGGAGCACAGCGCGCGCCACGTGGCGTCCGTGTGCGCTGTGACGCTCACCCAGACCCCCTCTGAACAGCGGAAGGCGCGTGACGGGACAATCGACCGCGTCGCGCTCCCGGCCGGGCCGCTCTGGGTCCCCGAGGCGAAGAACTCCGCGAACCGAGTCACCTGGAGGCCGATGGCTGCCTCCATCTGCGACGTTCGCAGGTGCTGGCCGTGCCCCGTCCGGCGGCGGCCGACGAGACCGATGAGGACTGCGTTGAGCAGCTGCATCGACGTCCCGAGGTCGACGAGGGCGACGTAGCGCAGCACCTGCGCGTCCCCTCCCGGTGTGCCGTTGCCGCTGGCGAAGCCGCTGAACGCTTGTCCCTGGGGGTCGGTACTGCCCATCGACGCCATTGGTCCGGCGTCGCCGTACGAGCTCGACGAGCAGTAGACGAGGCGCGGGTTGGTGACGCTGAGGGCGGCATACCCAAGTCCCAGGCGGTCCATCGTGCCGGCACGGGAGTTCTCGAGTACGACGTCCGCGGAGGCTGCGAGGCGAAGCACCGTGCGGTGATCGGTCGGGTTCTTGAGGTCGAGGATCACGCTGCGCTTGCCCAACGACGTCGACATGTAGGTCGTCGGCTCGCCGTTCTTGCGAGGCAGGACGGCGCGGATCGGGTCGCCGTACGGCGGGTCAACACGCACAACGTCCGCTCCGAGCTGGGCGAGGTTGCAGGCGGCCCACGGACCCACGGCGTATGCCGTGAGGTCGAGGACCCTCAGGCCCGCGAGGGGCCCGGTTGCCGGGTCTGCGCTGGGCCGCTCAGGCCAAGCCGCCTCGTCCACGTCGACGGGCTGCGCATGCATGTGCTTTGCCACCTCCGGAGGGGTCAGTAGGACTTGGGCATTCCCAGGACGTGCTGGCCTAGGAAGGCGAGCACGAGGTTGTTGTTGATCGGAGCGTTCTTGTAAAGCCGCGTCTCGCGGAACTTGCGCTCGACGTCGTACTCCGTTGCGAAGGCGTAGCCGCCGAACGTGTCCATCGCCGCGTCCGCCGCCTGCCAGGAGGCCTCGGAGCACAGGAGCTTGGACATGTTGGCCTCGGCCCCGCAGGGCTCACCGGAGTCGAAGCGGCGGGCGGCGTCCCGTTGGACGAGGGACGCGGCCGTGACCGCCGCGTAGGCGCGGGCGATGGGGAACTGGACGCCCTGGTTCGCCCCGATGGGTCGGCCAAAGACGCTGCGGGTGCTCGCGTAGCTGGAGGCCCGGTCGCAGAACCATCGTCCGTCGCCGATGCACTCGGCAGAGAGGAGGATGCGCTCCGCGTTCATGCCGTCGAAGACCTGACGCAGGCCGTTCCCTTGGACGCCGACGAGCGCGCTCTCGGGGAGGAAGAGGTCGTTGATGAAGACCTCGTTGGTCTCGTGGTTGATCATCGTCTCGATGGGCCGCGCCGTCACCGCGTCGCCAGCCTTACGCAGGTCGACGAGGAAGAGGCTGAGGCCGTCGACGGGCTTGGCGACCTCGTCGACCGGGGTCGTGCGAGCCAAGAGGAGCAGGAGGTCCGAGTGCTGCATCCGTGATGTCCAGATCTTCTGGCCGTTCACGACCCAGCCGCCATCGGTGCGTGCGGCGAAGGTCCGGATCCTCGTCGTGTCCGACCCCGCGTCGGGTTCGGTGATGCCGAAGGCCTGCATCCGCAGGGTGCCCGCGGCGATGTCAGGAAGGTAGGCGTGCTTCTGCTCATCCGAGCCATGACGCAGCAGGGCCGCCATCGTGTACATCTGCGCGTGACAGGCCGCGCCGTTACCCCCGCTGAAGTTGATCTCCTCGAGGACCACGGATGCTTCAGTCAGGCCGAGCCCTCCCCCGCCGTACTCCTCGGGGATGAGGATGCTCAGCCATCCGGCGTCGGTGAGTGCCTTGACGAAGTCCTCGGGATAGGCCCTCTTGGAGTCGACCTCGCGCCAGTAAGGGTTGTCGAAGTGCGCGCAGAGCTGTGCGACGGCTTCGCGGAGATCGGCGGTCGCTTCGTCGCGTCGGGTCCCGCTACTCACGAGGAACCCCGGGGATGAGGACCGCGCGACCCGTGACCGTGCGCTCGTCGACCGCTGTGAAGGCGACCACAACGTCGTCCATCGGGAAGGACCGGGTGACGGGGCGAACCGCACCGGACGCCACGAGGTCGAGCGATGCAATGAAGGAGGACATGAGCGTCGAAGCCGAGCCCGTGATGACGGCCTCCTTGCCGAAGACGAAGGCCGGGAAGATCCCCACCCGGTCCCCCGTCATCTGGCCCGTGAACACGTACCGCCCCGCGTGGCGCATCCCCCTGAAGCAGCTCGAGAAGATTCCAGGAACACCGACGTTGTCGATGACGACGTCGACACCCATTCCTCCGGTGAGGTCGAGGAGGTCCTGCCACGCCTGTTTGCCGCTCACGACAACGTGGTCCGCCCCCGCCAGCTTGAGCTGGTCGACCTTGTCGGGCGAACTCGTCATGGCGATGGAGACGCCTCCGAGGGCCTTGACGACCTGCATGCCGTGGAGGCCGAGGCCACCACCCGCACCGGTCACGACGACGTTCTCCCCCGGTCGGAGGTCGGCGATGCGGACCAGGGCCTGGTAGCAGGTGCCGACGGCGCAGGCCGTGACGGCCGCGTCGGCGAACGAGACACGGTCGGGTATCGGAAGCACGGCGGACTCGTCGACCGCCATGAGTTCGGAGTAGCCGCCGTAGTTGAAGGCCTTCTCCGGGCAGCGGAGCTCGTCGCCCGAGAGGCAGGAGCGACAGTGCCCGCAGGTGGTGAACTGCTTGATGGCGACGCGTTCGCCGGCGGCGAAGCGGCGCACTTTGGCGCCGACCTCGACGATGGTGCCGGCGACCTCGTGCCCGAGCACCTCGGGCAGCGGGATGGTCGTGAGCCCCATCCGGTCGGCCTGGTCGTGGCCGCACATTCCGCACGCCGCGACCTCGATGACCACCTGCGTGTCACTCGGTCGGGGATCCTCGACGTCCTGCAGACGGAGGACCTCCGGTCCCCCGGTCTCTGCGACGACCACAGCCTTCATCGCTGCCCCTTTCCGCTACCCGGCCACTCTGCCGGCGACAGCCACTGAATCTGCGTATGCCGCACACGAAGTGGGCCGTATCCTATGGAATATAAAATGTGTGGAATCAGTTCTAGCAAGGCGTCTGGTGGAAGCGCAAGGGTTTGCGCCAACGGTCTTGGTGATGCATGCGTCCGGGGACGGCGCCCTCTATCGGATCAGCGGGCCTGAAAGAACGAAGGACCGGCCCGACCGGCCGGTCCTTCGACGACGAGGTGGGCGGGTCTCTCAGACCTCGGAGACTGCCTGCTCCGCGAGGCCCCAGAAGCCGACGGCCTCGAGGTGCTCGACGAGGAGGTCGCCCGCGTGGAGGACGTGCTTGCGCATCGTCGCCTTGGCCTTGGCCGCGCTCTTGCGCCGGATCGCGTCGACGATCTCATGGTGGTCCTCGACGGAAGCCTCCTGCCAACCGTAGATCGACGCGTAGAAGTGGTGCGGGGCGTAGCGCACCGCCGTTCCAAGGAACCACGACAGCTTCGGTGAGTCGGCGGCGAGGTTAATCGCCCGGTGGAACCGGTGGTTGGCCACCTCGATGGCGTCCTGGTCGCCGCCTTTAGCGGCATCCTCCAGCGCAGCCTGGAGTCGCTCGAGGTCGGCGACCTGCTGCGCCGTCATGGCCCGGGCTGCGCGAGCGGCCAGCTCGCTGGCGAGGTTCGCCTGCACGAGGAAGAGGTCGCGGATGTCGTCGCGGCTGAGCGGCAGTACGACGAACCCGCGTCGTGGTACAAGCTGGACGAACCCCTCACCACGCAGAGCGAGGAGAGCCTCGCGGACCGGGGTCGCACTGATCCCCAGCTCGTCAACCATCCGCTCCAGCCGGACGAACTCGCCGCCCTTGAGCTGACCCGACATGATCAGGCCACGGATGAAGGCGGCTGCGCGCTCACCGAGCTGGGGGCTGTTGCGCAGTGATGATACGGAAGAGCTCTGGACGCTCATCCTCGAGATCCGTCGTCCAGATCGAAGAGCTCGCCGGCACCGTCGTGGCGGCTCGGACGACCAGCCCTCTTTACCATGCGCCGCTCCCTTCCATCGTGCGAAGTGTAGTCGCCGGACCTCCGGTTGCCGGGGCGCTGGGCCGCGTGGCGCGGGAACTCATGCGGCCGACCTCTGGGCAAGTCAGGGTTGACGTCAACCTCCGCTCTTGCCAAGGACCCGCCCATCTTTTATAAGATATCCGAACCGGCGACGACGCACGCGGCGGGTCGCGCTGCTTCGGAGGAGCGCATGATGATTCAGATCAACGGGCGGGCGGCGTGCATCGTCGGCGTCGGGACGAGCGACGACTTCGGCTTCGACCTCGGCAGGAGCCCGTTGCGGCTCCAATCGGAGGCCTTTCGTGCTGCCCTGGCGGATGCCGGGCTGGACAAGGACGACGTCGACGGGTTCGCGACCGCGCACGGGTCCCCCACTGGCGTGGACTACGAGGAGTTCACGGCGGCGGCGGGACTGCGCGTCCGGTACGTCGAGCAGGCCTGGGCGCACGGCCGGTGGGCGACCGGCGTCATCGCCCACGCGGCGTTCGCCGTCACGGTGGGCCTGGCCGACGTCGTGGCCATCGCCAACACCGTGACGACCCACCGGGGCTACGCGCGCCACCTCGAGGGACTGGGCGGAGCACCGACCGTCGAGGGACTACGCGACATGGGGGGAGGTCACGGGGAGTGGTCGGTGCACGGCATCGACACGCCAGGAGCGTCGACGGCGCTCGTCGCGCAGCGCTACATGGACAAGTACGGCGCCAGCCCTCAGGACCTGGCGGAGATCTGCGCCTCCTACCGCTCCCACGCGCAGCGCAACCCTATGGCGACCATGAGGCACAAGCCGTTGACCGTGGAGTCGTACTTCGACGAGCCGCTCATCGCCGGCCCATTCCGGCGAGCGGACTTCGCCCTCACCAGCGAAGGGTCGACCTGCCTCCTCGTCACCACCCAGGAGCGCGCCCGGGACTTGCGCCAGCCGGTGGCTAACATCGCGGGCTTCCAGAGCATCCAGTCAAGCCGCGACGACTACGTCATGTTCTCGCGGCCGGGCCTCGGTTCCGGCTTCGGCAACGAGGGGCCCTACTCAGCGGCGCCGCAGGCCGTCTACGCCATGGCTGGCGTCGACCGTGCGGCCGTCGACGGTCTCTACGCCTACGACTCCTTCTCGAGCAACATCTGGATGGTCGCCGAGCGGTTCGGCTTCTGCGGCGAGGGTGAGGCGCCCGACTGGCTGCGGGCCCATGCGTTCGCCGGGTCGGCTTCCGTCCCGATCAACACCAACGGCGGGATGCTCTCGGAAGGCGACTACACGGGATACGGCCACATCGTCGAGATGGTCCGGCAGCTGCGCGGACGGGCCGAGGAGCGACAGATCCCTGGCGCCGAGGTGCTCCAGTGGGCGACACCGTGGGGCGACTCCCTCGTCCTCACGGTCTGAGTCGGCCAGGGACGAAGCGGGTGGCCTCAGTCGCCGGCCACTGGAGGCAGCGACGATATGTCGGGCCGGTGCTGCACGGCGGCGGGGAGATGACCGGTCCGGTAGACCATGAACGTGCGTCGGAACCGGATGACAACGGTGCCGACCTGGTTGAAGCCCTCCGTCGCCACGGTGACGATCCCCATGTCCCGCTTAGAATCCGACGAGCGGGTCTCGAGAACCTTCGACCTTGAGTAGATTGTGTCGCCCTCGAAGACCGGACACGGCATCCGCACCTCGTCCCAACCCAGGTTGGCGAAGACGTTCATCGTCAGGTCGATCGTCGACTGCCCGGTGACGAGGGCGAGGATGAAGGTAGAGTTCACGAGAGGGCGACCGAACTGCGTGTGCGCCGCGAAGTTTGCGTCGAGGTGGAGTTTCGCGACGTTCTGCGTCATGAGGGTGAAGGTCTGGTTGTCGGCGGTGGTGACCGTCTTGCCGAAGGGGTGCTCGTAGACGTCGCCGGGAACGAAGTCCTCGAAGAAGCGTCCGGTCCAACCCTCGACGACCCGCTCCGCGGTCCTGGTCGAGGAGGCCCTTCCATCAGGGGTGTCGTCCATCGTGTGCTCCTGTCAGTTGGTCTGTCCCAGACGTCGCCGAGTGGGAAGGGGGTCGGGTCAGGCCGTAGTCGCTCTGCCTCGGCGCACAGCGCCGGGCGGCCGGCCTTGCCCGACGCAGTGCGGTGGATGGCGGAGGGATCCCGGAAGAAGACCTGCGCGGGGACCTTGAAGCTCGCCGCGATCGAGCGCACGTGACGGCGCTGGTCTTCCTCGGTGACCGACCCGTCGCTGACGACGAAGGCGACGGGCACCTCGCCCTGGGCGCGGCCGGGCACACCGACGACGTAGGCCTCGCGAACCGAGGGATGGGTCTGGAGGAGCAGCTCGACCTCCACCGGCCAGACGTTGATCCCCCCGGGCTTGACCATCTCCTTGAGCCGGCTGTGCCACCGGAAGTATCCGCGCGCGTCCAGCGAGCCGAGAAAGGAACCTGTCCTGGACCACGAGCGTCGCGTCGTGCGTGAGCACCACCGGCAGGGCGTTGGCCGACGCGAGGCCGTAGAAAAAGGGAGACCCGAGCCAGACCCGGTCGCCCGGGATGACACCGCATCGGTCCCCGATACCTCGACCGTTGGCCAGGAGCGGGCCGTGCGAGAGCACCACACCCTTCGGCACCCCCGTGCTGCCCGAGGTGTAGAGGACGAGGACGGGGTCCTCGGCCGTGACCTCCGAATGCCGCTGCCTCCTCACCTCGTCGTCGACTGACTTCCGGAGCCGGAGGAACTCGTCCCAGCCGAAGCCGGCGGCGCGCGGGACATCCGTCCAGACCAGGGCCCGCAGGGCGGGGAGCTCTTCTCCCCCAACCTGTTCCGGGCGGCCAGACCGTACGGCCGGCTCGATCTCCTCGAGGCTCGCCACCCAGTCGTGGCCGAGGAACTCGGTCTCGTAGTCGAGGAGGGTCGCGGCAGTGTGTCGCAGGGTCCACTTCAGCTCGCGGGACCGGTAGCAGGTGTTCAAGGGGACGAAGGTCGCTCCCACCTCAGCGGTCGCCAGGAAGCAAACCAGCCATCGCGCGCGGTTGCGCAGGAGTCCGGCGACCGCGTCCCCTCGCTGGACACCTAGAGGAAGGAGCGAGCGGGCGACCGCGTCGGCTTCCCCGCGGATGTCTGCGTAACTGTGGTGTCCCTCGTCGTCGACAATCGCCGTCTGGTGCGGGATGCGCTCGGTGCCGTCGTAGATGAGGTCACCGAACGTGTCAGAGGTCATGATGTCCATGCCCGGCACCTCTCCATCCCGTTCCTTGCACAATACTTTATATATCTAGCGCCCCGAACCGCAAGCCACTCGACGCCAGAGCTCCCCGAGACAAGACCGCCGTGACACCCCGCTGAAGGAACCTGCCGCTCGCCCAGGCCGTGACCTCTGCGACGACGGAAAGGGCGGTGAGACCCGCAGTGCGGCTGCCCTCGATGTCGAAGCCGACGGGCGCGTGCAGGCGCCTCAGCCTATCCTCGCTGACGCCGTCGGCCCGCCGGGTCTCAAAGGGAGTTTCGCGGACCGGTTGCGGCTCCCCGTTCTCCCGAGGTAGCCAGAGGGCTCGGTCAGCACGTTGCGGACGACGGCACCCGTATCCAGGCGCCGTTGGCTGGTGAGGACGACGGCGTGACGGCCGGTGAGACTGAGCGCGGCGGGCTCGTCGGTCGCCGGTCCGCTCGCGTGGTCGACCAGGACGACCGGGCAGCCCGACGACTAGGGCGATGCACCGATCACGACGACGAGGATGGCGTTGGGCCCGGTGGCCTCAGGCAGGACAGCTTCGGGGACGCGGCTCATGTCCCGGACGCAACTCATCCCTCAGCGGCCGGCGCGCCCGGCGCTCTGCAGGGCGCTGTACCTGTGGTCCGCGGCGTCGATGCTCGCCCGGCTGGTCAGGTCGACGCCTGCGGCCTTCGCCGCGGCCTTGGCCCGCGCCGTGCTGAGGTCGGGGGCGACGAACTGCTTCGGCGTGACCTTGGCGTCCGCCGCGGCATACGGGCGCTGTTGGGCGACCATGCGGGTGGCGGAGGCGGCGGCCGTGCGCTGGACCGCCGCGGTGACCGTGACGGTGCTCCCGGTGAGCTTGGGGCTGACGACCGGCGTGTAGCCGGATGAGTGGCCGGCCGGGTTTGGGTGGTAGGACTCGCTGACGGGGCTGGACAGGCCGTTGAGCCACTCGGGGCTGTCACAGACGGCGTGCCCGATGAACGCGCTGGCTGGGCTCGCGAAGGCGAAACCGGCGCCGCTGGCTGCGCTGGCCAGCCTGCTGTTGAGCAGGTCGGCCGTCGAGTTGAGGCGGGACTCCTCGGTGGGCGAGAACCACGTCAGCGCGTTGCAGTCCTCGCCGTTGAAGATCCGTGGGTAGCCGACGACGACGACCTTGGCGTTGGGGGCCTTGGTGCGGATGCTCGAGTAGAGAGTGCGCAGGCGGGACGGCAGCGTGTTGTTGATGATGTTCTGCGCGCCGTCGATGGCGCCGGTGCAGTCGCTCATCCAGCCCGGCTGGGCGCACTCGGTGAGGACGCCGGCAAACCCGGCGTCGTTGCCCCCGACGCTGATGCTCACGTATGCCGTGCTGCTCGCCAGGGCGCTCAACTGAGTGTTCGTCACGTCCGCGACGGTGGCGCCGGAGCAGGCCCGGAAGTTGAGCGCGTAGCCCCGCGCCGCCGCGATGAGCGGCGGGTAGGCGTAGACCGACCTCTGGCAGGAGGTCCCGTCGGCGATGTAGGTCCGGGTCCCGACCCCCGACGAGTACGAGTCACCGAGCGCGACATAGGAGCCGCCGGCGGCGTCCGCCGAAGTGGCGGCCATGCCGAGGACGAGCGCTGCCGCCGAGGCGGTGCCGGTCGTGGTGAGGAGGAAGCGGGTCATCGCCATGGGATCTCCCGTGCTCAGGGTGCCGCTGCACCAATGAGCGGCCACCCGGAGCATGCCACCGACCGGCGTCCTTCGCCCGTCGAGAATCGGGGCCGACTGTCCCACGGCGACGTGAGCGGTGAGTGTTGGGCGGTGCTGGTCCCGCCGGGGACGGGTATGCCGCCCGCTCTGGTGAGCGGACGGCATACCAGGAGGTGTGGTTTCGGCTGTCAGGCGTTGACCGCGGTTGCGGCTTCGGCGGTGGTGACCTGGGTCTTGGCCTCGATGGAGGCGACGATCTCCGCGATCGCCTCCTGGATCGGGACGCCGTTGCGCTGCGACCCGTCACGGTAGCGGAAGGACACGGCGTCGACGGCCCGGTCGTCCTCACCGGCGATGAGGACGTAAGGCACCTTGGCCTTGCTGGCGTTGCGGATCTTCTTGGGGAACCGGTCGTCGGACGCATCGAGCTCGACGCGAACTCCCTTGCGCTTCAATTGGTTCAGGACACCCCGTAGGTAGTCCGCGTAGTCGTCAGCGACCGGCACGCCGAGCGCCTGCACCGGTGACAGCCAGGTCGGGAAGGCGCCTGCGTAGTGCTCGACGAGGACGCCGAGGAACCGCTCGATCGACCCGAACTTCGCGGAGTGGATCATCACCGGCTGCTGGCGCGTACCGTCGGCGGCCTGGAACTCGAGCTGGAAGCCGCGGGGCTGGTTGAAGTCGTACTGGATCGTCGACATCTGCCAGGTGCGGCCAATCGCGTCGCGGGCCTGGACGGAGATCTTCGGTCCGTAGAAGGCCGCTCCACCGGGATCAGGAACCAGCTCGAGCCCCGTGTCCGTGGCCGCCTCCTCGAGGATCTGCGTCGCCACCGCCCAGTCCTCGTCGGACCCGATGAACTTGTCCTTGGTGTCATCCTTGGTGGACAGCTCGAGGTAGAAGTCGTCGAGTCCGAAGTCCCTGAGCAGGCCCAGGACGAAGCGGAGGAGGTGCTTGATCTCGTCGGGCGCCTGCTCCGGCGTGACGTACGAGTGCGAGTCGTCCTGGGTCATGCCGCGGACCCGCGTCAGGCCGTGGACGACGCCCGACTTCTCGTTGCGGTAGACCGAGCCGAACTCGAACAGCCGAAGCGGCAGCTCGCGGTAGGACCGCCCGCGCGACCTGAAGATCAGGTTGTGCATCGGGCAGTTCATCGCCTTGAGGTAGTAGGTGCTCCCCTCCATCTCCATGGGCGGGAACATGCCGTCGGCGAAGTAGGGCAGGTGCCCGGAGGTGTGGAACAGCCCCTCCTTGGAGATGTGGGGGGTGCCGACGTACTCGAAGCCCTCCTCGATGTGCCGCCGCCGGACGTAGTCCTCCATCTCCCGCTTGATGACGCCGCCCTTGGGGTGGAAGACCGCCAGACCGGAGCCCAGCTCGTCGGGGAAGGAGTACAGGTCGAGCTCCGCGCCCAGCTTGCGGTGGTCGCGGCGCTCGGCCTCCGCCAGCCGCTCGAGGTAGGCCTTCAGGTCGTCCTTGCTCGGCCACGCCGTGCCGTAGATGCGTTGGAGCTGCGGGTTCTTCTCGGACCCGCGCCAGTAGGCGGCCGCCGACCGGGTCAGCTTGACCGCGTTGCCGAGCAGCTTGGTGTTCGGCAGGTGCGGGCCCCGGCACAGGTCGCGCCAGGCCAGCTCGCCGTCTCGGCGGCGGTTGTCGTAGACGGTCAGCTCACCGCCACCCACGTCCCCGGATGCGCCCTCGACTTCGTCGAGGCTGCCCCCGTGGGGGCGCCCAGCGTCGTTGCCCTTCAACCCGATGAGCTCGAGCTTGTACGGCTCGTCCTTGAGCTCCTCGCGGGCCCCGGCGTCGGTCGTCACCCGGCGGCTGAACGTCTGGCCTTCGTTGATGATCTTCTGCATCACCTTCTCGAGGTCTTTGAGGTCCTCGGGGGTGAACGGGACGTCCACGTCGAAGTCGTAGTAGAAGCCGTCGCGGATCGGTGGCCCGATCCCCAGCCTGGCGTCCGGATTGATCTGCTGCACTGCCTGCGCGAGGACGTGGGCGGCCGAGTGGCGCAGGACGGCCAGGCCGTCCTCCGATCCGATGGCCACCGGCTCCACCGTGTCGCCCTCCGCCAGCACGTGTGCCAGGTCGACGAGGTCACCGTTCACCCGGGCGACGACGATCGTCCGGTCGCCGTCGAACAGGTCGCCCGCCGTAGTCCCCTCGGCCACCGATCGCTCGCTTCCAGCGATGGACACGGTGATGTCGGCAGACACGGTGGCTCACTCCTTGCTCGATGCGGGCCCGGCTGACGTCGACCGCTCGCCGGTATGCCGTGTGCTCACGGCGCGCCCAAGGCTATCCGTCACCGCCGGAGCCTCGCGACGCAGTTCCGTCGGCGCCGCGCACTGGGACCACGGTCCGCGCACGGCTGCCCCCATTGCGCGCACCCACAGCACGCTCCGCGCACTGTGCCCGGTGCTCGCGGCGTGACGATGGTGCGCGCACCGGACGGCCCGGCGCTCCCGGGTCACCCGCGGGCGAGCGCTGTCGGCCGCGCCGACGCCAGGTCAGCCACTGCGCCGAGGCAAGCCGCACGGCAGGTCTCGGTCCGTTGGCGCGGCGAGAGGAAGGGCGCGGTCAGGCCCGCGGGACTGTCCGCCTGGCCGACGGCGGGCTCAGGCCGGCCGGGTCCTGACGACGAGGTGCTCGCCGGTGCCCTCGGCGGGCAGGAGGACGGCGAGCCGCCCGTCCGCGGACACCTTGAGCAGGACGGTGCTCGGCAGCTTTACCGGTTTGCGGAACCACACGGTCGAGGACCCTCCGGCCGGGATCTTGGTGCCGATGCCGGCCATGGCCCGGGCGTAGGTGTACATGCCGTGCGCGATGGCGCGGTCCAAGCCGAGTGCTCTGGCGGTGAGGGCATGCAGGTGGATGGGGTTCACGTCATCGGACACCCCGGCATACCGGCGACCGACAGCCTCGTCGAGCCGCCAGGTGGCGCCGCCCCCGATGTTCCGCACTGCCGTGACGTCTGGCAGCGGAGGGCTCGCAGCCGTCTCGTCGCCCGGGCCTCGAGCGAGGTAGGTGCTCACTCCCCGCCAGACGGGCGCCGCATCTGGCTCCGCGGGGGCCGAGACCTCGGTGACGAGGTCGACGAGCCGACCACGCTTGTGGCCCCGCAGGTTGGTGGCGTGGACGGAGATGTCCAGCGAGTCGTCCATGGTGAGCGGACGCGTCCACGTGATGGTGTTCTCGAGGTGGACGAGGCCGAGGAGGGGGAGGGGGAAGTCTCGGCGCGACATCAGGGCGACCTGGAGCGGGAAGGCGAGGACGTGTGGGTAGGTGACGGGCAGGGCGTTGCCGACCGGGAAGCCGCACAGCCGTGCGTAGTCGATGACGTGGTCGGGGTCGATCTGCACCGAGCGCCGCTGGGCGGTCACGTCGGGGATCGACGACCCGGTGACGCGACCGTTGACCAGCGCTGTGAGGAACAGGCGCCTGAGGTCGGGCGCGGCGGTGAAGCTCAGCGTCTCTCCCATGTCAGGCACCGAGCAGGCTCTGGCCGCAGACGCGGACCACCTGGCCGGTGACCCCGGCGTTGGCGTCCTGGGAGAGCCACGCGATCGTCTCGGCGACGTCGACGGGCAGGCCGCCCTGGGCGACCGAGTTGATCCGGCGGCCCATCTCACGGGTGGCGAGCGGGATCTTGGCGGTCATCTCCGTCTCGATGAAGCCGGGGGCGACCGCGTTGACGGTGATGCCCCTGCGGTACACGTCTGCGTCACCGGCCAGCGAGCGGACGAGGCCGATGATCCCCGCCTTCGAGGCGGCGTAGCTGCTCTGCCCGCGGTTGCCCGCGATGCCGGCGATCGAGGAGACACAGACGATGTGCCCACCGTCTCGGAGGCCGTCCTCGCCGAGCAGGGCCTCGTTCATCCGCAGCACCGACAT